>LNFM01007041.1_pt1 | contig 17984 bp, 14 predicted proteins | sample 596031 | NCBI WGS metagenome assembly LNFM01 (sample SAMN04254537, study PRJNA301005) | activated carbon metagenome | isolation source: dual media filters at the Ann Arbor, Michigan drinking water treatment plant | place: USA: Ann Arbor | reverse complement strand
AAGGGTGCGGCGGGTATTCATGGTGCGGATCCTGGTGGTGGTGATCCGGCGGGGTTGGCCGGATCGAGACCCAGCTTAGGGGCGCAGGTCCGCCGCGTCTGTGCGACAACGAACGCAGCACGGGAGCCCGCAGGGCTCGCCGCGCTCGACCTGTCGGCCCCGGGCAGCCTGCAGTTGCTCGAGTGCCGACACACAGTCGAGCACCGCATCACGCAGCCGCTCCAGCGAGGGGTTCGCGTCCTCGCCGGGGACCGGCACCACGCCGGCCTGGGCACGCAGGCGCTCGCACACCGCGCCGAACAGGCAGTCCCAGTGGCTGACGAGGGTGTCGGACGGCATCACGGTGGGCCTGCGGTGGGTCATGCCAGGGTCCGGGCCGGCGGCGTGGCGCCCGCCCGGACGGGGCTCAGATGCGCCCCATCAGCAGCAGCACCACGACCACGACCAGCACCAGGCCGATGCCGCCGCTCGGGCCGTAGCCCCAGCTGCGGCTGTGTCCCCAGCTCGGGATGGCCCCGATCAACAACAGGACGAGCACGATCAACAGGATGGTTCCGAGGCTCATGGTGTGCTCCGCAAAGGGTGTGACGGTGGAAGGAGAGGGGTCAACGGGCCGGCGCCGAGGCGGCGGGCATCACGATGACGGTGGTGCCGTCGCCCGACGCGCCAGGGGCACCGGTGGCGCCGGTGCTGCCCGTGCTGCCCGTGCTGCCCGTGTTGCCCGTGTAGCCGGTCGCGCCCGTGTTGCCGGTACTGCCGGTGCTGCCGGTGTAGCCGGTGTTGCCGGTGTTTCCTTGAGGGCCAGCCGGACCGGCCGGGCCGGGAACGGTGGAAGGGGGCGTGACGACCACGGGGCGGTCGCAGGCGGCGAGCGCGAGGCAGGCGGCGAGGGCGGCAAACAGCAGCTTGGAGTTCATGGGTGCAATGTCCTGGGCAAAAAAGCGTGTAGGCGGCGGGCGGCGGCGGGCAGCGTCGGACCAGGTCCGGGCGCTCGCCCGAGAACCGCGAGTCGGCGAGTACCGAGCCTAGGGGGCAGGCCTGCGTGCTGTCGGTGCGCTGGCAAACATGGGCGACGGCTGTTTGCCGTGGCGCGCGTGCAGGCCGCTGCGGTAGATGCGCTGGTCCTCGGCATAACAACTGCACGCGACCGCCTCCAGCCCGGCGCGGTCGAGCACCCTGACCGCGCCGCGGTGGTAGGCCAGCAGGCCCTGGCGCTGCAGGGCGCCGGCGGCCTGGGTCACGCCGACGCGGCGCACGCCGAGCATGTAGGCCAGGAACTCGTGCGTGATGTGGAATTCGTCGGCATGCGAGCGGTCCTGGGTCATCAGCAGCCAGCGGGCCAGGCGCTCCTCGATCTGGTGGAAGCGCTGGCAGGCTGCCGAGTTGGCCAGCTGCTGCATCAGCACCGCCAGGTAGCGGGCCAGCGTCTGGCGCAGGGCGGCGCCCGCGACGAGTTCCTCTCCGAAGGCCGCCGCGTCCAGCCGCCAGGCCCTGCCGGCACCCTGCACCACGGCATGCAGGGGCTGGGTGGGCATGCCCAGCGCCAGTTGCACGCCGAGCATGCCCTCGCGACCGACCATGCCGACCTCGACCCCGGGGTGGTCGTCGACGGTGGCGATCAGCGAGATGAAGCCATCGACCGGAAAGTAGACATGCGGCGTGGCCGCGCCGCGTGAGCCGAGCACATCGGTCAGCACCCAGTCGACCGGCTCGCAGCGGCGCAGCAATTGCAGGCGCTGTGCGCGCGGCAGCAGCCCGATCAGGTGGTTCTCAGGTTCAGACAAGGGGCGGTACCGGAAAACATCGGGACGGTCCCGCGGATGCGAGGGGCTCGTCCCGCCAGAGTCTGCCCCGGGTCGGGCGCTTTCACCGTGGGCCAGCGCACACAGGCCAGTCGGCGCAGGCAGCCCCGGCCACGGGCGCTCAGACCGCCACGGTGGCCGGCAGCAGCCGGTCGTACTCCTTCTTGACGACTGCATAACACTCGCAGGTGCGCAGCTCGAGGGCCGGGCGGTCGAGCACGCTGATGTGGCCGCGGGCATAGCTGATCAGGCCGGCCTTCTGCAGCTTCATCGCCGCCTCGGTGACCCCCTCGCGGCGCACGCCGAGCATGTTGGCGATCAGCTCCTGGGTCATGCGCAGTTCATCCGACTTCAGGCGATCCAGGCTCAGCAGCAGCCAGCGGCACAGCTGCTGGTCGAGCGTGTGGTGGCGGTTGCAGACCGCCGTCTGCGCCATCTGGGTGATCAGCGCCTGGGTGTAGCGCAGCAGCAGGTGCAGCACCGGCCCGGAGCAGTTGAATTCGTCCTTGATGACCCGCGCGCTCAGGCGGTAGCCCTGGCCGGCGCTCTGCACCACGCCCCGGCTGGGGGTCGAGCCGCCGCCCATGAACAACGCGACCCCGACGACACCCTCGTTGCCGACCACCGCGATCTCGGCCGAGGCGCCGCTCTCGAGCACATAGAGCAGTGACACGATCGACGTGGTCGGGAAATACACGTGGCGTTGCGTGACGCCCGACTCGTAGACGACCTGGCCGAGCGGCATCTCGACGCATTCGAGTTCCGGCAGCCAGCGCGCCCATTCGGTGGCGGGCAGCGCGGCGAGCAACTGGTTGGCCCGCGGGTCGGGCGGACCGGCCGCGGAGGTGGAGCGAGGAGGCACGTGGAACCCGGCGTGGGCGAAGTGATTCGTCCCAGTGTAGGTCGGCGCCTGCCCCTCTTCTGTTCGTTTCCGTACAAAGCGGCGGCCGCACCGGGTTGGTGCGGCCCTGCCGCCCACGCCCTCGGCGGCGGCCTTGCTCAGCGCGCCGGCGGCGGCGAGATCAGGATCTCCACGCGCCGGTTCAGCTGGCGCCCGGCCGGGGTGCTGTTGCTGGCGGTCGGTTCGCCTTCGCCCCGGCCCTGTGCCGACAGGCGGTCAGACGACACGCCCAGCGCGACCAGCGCGTCCATCACCGCGCTCGCGCGGCGCTGCGAGAGCTGCTGGTTGGCGGCGTCGCTGCCCACGTCGTCGGTGTGGCCGTCGATGCTCGCAGTGCGCCGCGGGTGGTTGCGGAAGAAGCCGGCGAGCGCCGACAGGCTGCGCCCGCTGTCGGCCACCAGGCGCGACTCGTTGGTGTCGAACAGCACGTCGCCCAGCGTGACCAGGGTGCCGCGCGGCGTCTGGCGGGCATTCAGCGCCTGCAGCTCACCTTCGAGCTCGTCGACGCGGGCGTCCTGCCGGTTCAGGCGCCCCTGCAGCAGGGCCTGCTGCTGGCTCGAGGCCGCCGCAGCACTGGCCATGCGGGCGGCGGTGCGCGCTTCGGCCTGCTGGGCCTCGGTCAGGGCCTGCTGCACCTGGGCGGTGCCGAGCCGGGCGGCGTCGGTGGCGCGCTGTGCCTCGACCACCTCGTTGCTGCGCTGGGCCAGGCGCAGCTGGTCACGCTCGGCCGCCGCGCTGGCGGTCACGTCCTGGGCGGCGCGGCTCCAGGCGGTCTGCTGGGCGATCGACACCCGCTGGCTGCTCAGGTAGGCCAGGTGATCGACCTCGTCGAGGCTGGCGCCGTCCAGGCGCGCCCGGTCGGCCACGCGCAGCGCCTCGACGGCACGCTGCAGTTCCTGCGGCGCGAGCCCGCGGATCTGCGGGTCGATCTGCGCCGCCTGGACACGGTCGCGCGCACTGCGCAGCGCGGGGCTGAGCTCGGGGACGGTGTTGCACGCGACCAGCGCGAGGCTGAGCAAGGACAGGGCGAGGGTGTGGGTGCGCATGGCAGCTCCTGGAAGGTGATGGCCCTGCCCGGCGACGGACAGGCGGTGCAAGGGTGGTCGGGCGCGCAGGCCCTGGTTCAGCGGGGTGACTTGCGCTCGAGCTCTTCGCGCAGTGCGCGGGCCGCGGCACGCGACTCCTCGGCCGCCAGCCGCGAGCGCTGGGCCTGGGCCTGCAGCTGGGCGAGCTCGGCATCGAGCTGGACCTGCTCGGCCAGGCGGCGGGCGCGGTCCGAATCGCCGTCGGCCAGGGCCTGGCGGGCACGGGCCAGCTTGTCGGTCGCGAGCTGGAGCTGGGCGGGTGCGGACTCGCGCGTCGCGGTGGTGCTGGCGGCCTGCACCGCGGCCGCGGCCACCGCCATCTCGGCCGTCGGCGGCGGCGTGCTGGCACAGCCGGCCAGCACGCCTGCAGCCAGCAGCAGGGCTGCCAGCCCGCCGCGCGCGGGCCGGTGCGGGAAGGGGGCGCCAGGGATTCGGATCATCGGGTGCTCGCAGTCGTTGAGGGGATCTGCAGACCAGTCTGTGGCCGCGAGGCCGGCGCGTCTGTCTGGCAGCACACACCTCCCCTCGCGGCCGATGTGCGCTCGCGCACAGACCTCGGCACCTGCGCGCCCTACCCTGGGCGGAACGACCTTGAAAGGACACGCCAGGATGCCGATCTCTCCGTCTCTGTATGCCCCTGCCGCTGACCCGACCGCCTCGGCGGTGAACGATCCGTCCCGGCTGGCAGAGCACTGCCGGCACTGCGCCGCAGCGCGCGGTCGCCTGCACCGCGTGCGCTGCGCCGCCGAGGCCGTGCATGGCTTCCTGGCGCCGCGCCTGATCACCTCGCTCGCGCTGGTGGTGGTCGTGCTGGGGCTGCTGATGGTCCTGCTGCCCGGCAGCGCAGCAGCCGCTTGAGGACGCCCCGATGAGGCACCGCCGCAGCCACGGGCTGCCCGGTGCCACGCTGGGCGCCGCGGGCAAAGACCTGTCGCAGCTGCTCGACCCGGCTCAGGGTGGCCTCGACCCGCCGATCCGTGCCGACATCTTCGGCAGCGTCCGCTTCCGGCAACACGGCGCGAGCCTGGCCGGCACCCATGCCGCGCGGCCGCACGCCCGGGGCGCGTCGACCTTCACACCCCGGCTGAAGGACAACATCGCGGTGCTGGAGCGCGCGCGCCAGGTCATCGCCCGGCTCGAACGCAGCGGCCAGCACGTGAGCCCGGCCGGCGAGTGGCTGCTGGACAACGACCACCTCGTGGCGGCCCAGATCAAGGAGATCCACGACGCGCTGCCGCGCCGCTTCTTCCGCGACCTGCCGGTGCTGGTGGATGCCCACCTGGCCGGGCTGCCGCGCATTTACGGCGTGGCCTGGGCCTTCGTGGCGCATACCGACAGCGCCTTCGACGAGGAGCTGCTGTCGGCCTTCCTCGACGCCTACCAGGACGTCCGCGGGCTGACGCTGGGCGAGCTGTGGGCCCTGCCCACCACGCTGAGGGTGGTGCTGATCGAGAACCTGCGCCGCCTGGCCGAGGGCGTGGCCGCCGCCAAGGCGGCACGTGAACTGGCCAACCAGTGGTGCGACCAGCAGGCCGCGTCGAGCGGGCCGGGCGGGGCCGCGCTGGCCAGCCTGGTCGAGGCGATGGCCCGGCGCGGCGTGGGCGACGAATTCGCCTGGCAGGTGCAGCAGCGCCTGCAGGCCAGCGCCGGCACCCCGCTGCCCGAGGCGCAGCGCCTGGCGCTGCAGGCCGCGCTGGCCCAGGCCTGGGATCCGTCGGGCGAGGCGCAGGCCCGGCAACAGGCGCGCGAGGCGGCGGACAACCTGAGCGTGGGCAATGTCATCACCTCGCTGCGCCGCCTGGGCGATGCCGACTGGCGCAGCCTGATCGGCCAGAGCAGCCGGCTGGTGCGGGCGATGCAGGCCTCGCCGGTGTTCTGCGCCGAGCGCGAGGACACCCAGGACGACAGCCTGCACCGCATCGAGCGCCTGGCCCGCCGCAGCGGCCGCAGCGAGCCCGAGGTGGCCACCTGCCTGCTCGAGCTGATGCAGGCCGAAACCCGCAACGGCCCGCCCGACGCCCCGGCCTGCGCCCCGGGCCACTGGCTGCAGGGCGAGGGCCGGCCGGCCTTGCAGCGGGCGCTCGGCCTGGGGCCGGTCGGCATCGCCTGGGCGCGCCTGAAGCACCTGCTCAGGCCCGCCTACATGGCCGGTGTCGTGCTCGGCAGCCTCGCGCTGGCGGGCGGGTTCGCGCAGCAGCAGATCGATCCCGCGAGCGGGCCGGGGTGGTGGTGGGCGCTGGCGCTGCTGAGCCTGTGGCCCGCCAGCGAGGCGGTGATCGCCCTGCTGCACCGGCTGGTCAGCGAATCGCTGCCGCCCTGGCGCCTGCCGCGCCTCGCGCTGGTCGACGGCATCCCGCAGCCGCACCGGGTGCTGGTGGTGATGCCGGTGATGCTGACCACGCCCGCCGGCATCCAGGCCCTGGCCGATGGCCTGGCACGCCACCACCTGGCCAATCCCGAGGCACACGCCCAGTTTGCGCTGCTGAGCGATTTCGCCGATGCCAAGACGGCGCGGACCGACGCCGATGCCCCCCTGCTCGCCGCGGCCGTGGCCGCCATCGATGCGCTCGAAGCGCGCCACGGCCGGCCCGGTGAACCCCGCCGCTTCCTGCTGCTGCACCGCGACCGGACTTGGTCGGACAGCGAACAGGCCTTCATCGGCTGGGAGCGCAAGCGCGGCAAGCTCGAGCAGTTGCTGGCGCTGCTGGCGGCATCGCCCGAGCACCCTGGCGGCAGCGCGGCCGGGGCCGTCTTCGTCGACCTCGGGCCCCGCTCGCAGCCGAGCCCGGGCACGCCCCATGTGCTGACGCTGGACAGCGACACCGTGCTGCCGCCCGGAGCCCTGCGCGCGCTCGTCGGCCTGGCCGCCCACCCGCTGAACCAGCCGCGCCTGGACGCGGCCGGGCGGCGCGTGCTCAGCGGCCACGGCATCCTGCAGCCCCGCATCAGCGGGCCGCTGCCGGCGCCCGGCGAGGTCACGCCCTTCCACTGGCTGTTCGCCGGGCAGGGCGGCATCGACCCCTACACCGCGGCCAGCTCGGAGCTCTACCAGGACCTGTTCGACGAGGCGAGCTTCAGCGGCAAGGGCCTGCTGCAGGTGCAGGCCCTGCACCGCGTGCTGGGCGGGCGGCTGCCGGTCGGCCAGGTGCTCAGCCACGACCTGGTGGAGGGCGCGGTGGCGCGTTGTGGCGGCGTCAGCGACATCACGCTGATCGAGGCGGCGCCGATGCACCCCGACCTCGCCGCCGCGCGCATCCACCGCTGGACGCGCGGCGACTGGCAGCTCTGGCCGCTCTTGTGGCACGCCCGCCGCCACGGGCTGGGTGCGCTAGGCTGCTGGAAGCTGCTCGACAACATCCGCCGCTCGCTGGTGGCGCCCTTCTCGGTGCTGCTGCTGCTGATCGCGCTGGCCACGCCCCATGTCAGCGCCGTGGCGGTGCTCGCGCTGCTGGCGCTCGCCTTCGGCGGCGGTCCGCTGCTCGGCGCGGTGGCCGGCCTCGCGCCGGGGCGCGACGGGCTGGCCGCGGCCCATTTCTACCGCGGTGCGCTGACCGAGGTGCTGCGCGCGCTCGCCGGCACGGCCTGGAGCCTCGCGATGCTGCTGCGCCAGGCGGGGCTCTTGGTCGACGCGATCGCCAAGGCCACCTGGCGCAGCGCGGTGAGCCGCCGCCACCTGCTGCAATGGACCACCGCCGCCGCGGCCGAGGCCGCGGTGCGCCACGGCCTGCCGGCCCTGGTGCGGCGCCACCGCGCGGTGAGCGGGGTAGCCGGGGCCCTGCTGCTCGGCATCGGGCTGCTCGGGACGCCGGTGAGCGCGCTGGCCTGGGGGGTGCTCGGCGCCTGGGCCGCCACGCCGCTGTGGATCGCCCTGGCGAGCCGGGCCTGGGGGCGGGCGGCGCCGGCGCCGCTGCCCGCCGAGGACCTCGCCTACCTGCAGGGCGTGGCACGCGACACCTGGCGGCTGTTCGAGCGCCATGTCGGCCCGGCCAGCCACCACCTGCCGCCCGACAACGTGCAGACGCTGCCCGACACCATGGTCGCGCAGCGCACCTCGCCGACCAACATCGGCCTCTACCTGCTGAGCCTGGCCTGCGCGCGGGCCTTCGGCTGGATCGACACCGCCACGCTGCTGGCGCGGGCCGAGGCCACGCTGGCCACGCTCGACCGCCTGGTGCACCACCGCGGCCACCTGCTGAACTGGTACGACACCCAGAGCCTGGCGCCGCTGCCACCGGCCTATGTGTCCACGGTGGACAGCGGCAACCTCTGCGGCCACCTGCTGGCGCTCGCCGTGGCCTGTGACGAGCTCGCCGCAGCGGCGCCGGGCCGGCCGGGCCAGGCGACAGACGCCGCGCCGGACGACCTCGGCGACCAGGCCGCCCGGCTGCGGGCCCTCGCCCGGCGCTGCCGCGCACGCGCCGAGGCGAGCGAATTCGGCTTCCTCTACGACCCGCGCCGGCGCCTGCTGCACCTGGGCCTGCGCGTCGCCGAGGGCACGCTGGACAGCGGCTACTACGACCTGCTCGCCTCCGAGGCCCGGCTGGCGAGCCTCTGGGCCATCGCCAAGGGCGACCTGCCCCCCCAGCACTGGGGCGCCCTGGGGCGGCCCTTCTTCGGCGAGGGCCGGCAGGCCGGCCTGCGCTCCTGGTCGGGCTCGATGTTCGAGTACCTGATGCCCGCGCTGGTGCTGCAGGAGCCGGCCGACAGCGTGCTCGGCAGCGCGTCGCGCGCGGCCATCGCGCTGCAGCAGGCCTTCGGCCGCAGCGAAGGCCTGCCCTGGGGCATCTCCGAATCGGCCTACGCGGCAAGCGACCACAGCCTGGCCTACCAGTACGCGCCGCAGGGCGTGCCGCGCCTGGCGCTGCGCCGCACACCGCCCGACGAGCGGGTGATCGCGCCCTATGCCACGCTGCTGGCGGTGGCACACGCGCCCGTCGCTGCGGTGGCCAACCTGCACCGGCTGGAGGCGCTCGGCGCGCGTGGGGAGATGGGCTTCTTCGAAGCGCTCGACTACACCGCCGACCGTCAATCGGCCGGCAGCCGGTACACCCCGGTCTGCACCTTCATGGCGCACCACCAGGGCATGGCCATCGTCGCGCTGGCCAACCTGCTGCTCGGCGGCGTGGCGCAACGCTGGGGCATGGGCGACCCGCGGCTCGCCGCCGTGGCCCCGCTGCTGCAGGAGCGTGTGCCCCGCGAGCTGCCGCCGCTGCCCGCCATCACGCGCTCGCCGCCGATGGAGCGCCGCCGCAGGTCGGGCGGCCACGGCAGCTGGCTGCGCAGCCACTTTGAAGGCCAGGCGGCAGGCGTGCCCCTGGTCGAACGGCGTGCCAGTGGCCTGGCCACCGCCCGCGAGGTGCTGCCGGGCGAATCGGCGCTGCAGCCGACGGTGCTGTTGTCGAACGGGCGCTACAGCGTGGCGCTGCGCGCCAACGGCGCCGGCTGGAGCCGCTGCGCCGTCGGCCCGGCCGTGGTCGATCTCTCGCGCTGGCGCGACGATGCGCTGCGCGACGAATTCGGCAGCTTCATCTACCTGCGCCGCGCGCCGGCACGGCCCGGCGACCCACCGCGGCCCGTGGTGTCGCTGACCCAGCATCCCGCACCCGACCCGGCCGCCCACTACCGCGCCAGCCTGCAGCGCGACCGCGTCTGCCACGAGGCCCGTTGGAGCGACCTGCGCAGCCGCGTCACCACCTGGGTCAGCCCCGAGGACGACATCGAGCTGCGCCAGGTCGAGCTGTGGAACGATGGCGAGCGGCCGCTGCGGCTGGAGCTGCTGTCGGCCTTCGAGGTGGCGCTGTCGGAGGCCCGCGCCGACGAGACCCACCCGGCCTTTGCCAACCTCTTCATCGAAGCCGACTGGGACGCGGCAGACCATGCGCTCTACCTCGCGCGCAAGCCCCGCCGCGCCGGCGAGCCCAGCTTGCAGGCGGTGCACTTCATCGCCCATGCCGATGCGCCGCTCGGACGGGTGCAGGCCCAGGCCGACCGCGCCCGCTGGCTCGGCCGCCACCGCGACAGCGCCCATCCGCTGGCCGACTTCGGCCCCACCGAGACCCCAGGCGGAGCGCGTCCGACCGGGCTCGACCCGGTGGCCGCGCTGTCGGTGTCGCTCGAGCTCGCACCGGGCGGCAGCCTGCAGCTGACACTGGCCACGGCGGCGGCCACGAGCCGGCCCGCACTCGAGACCCTGGTCGACCGCTACCGCCAACCGACGACGATCGCACGCGCCTCGCTGATGTCGGCCACCTTTGCGGGGATCCGCCAGCGCGACCTGCAGCTGCCCGCCGAGGACCGCGCGGCGATCCAGGTGCTGAGCAGCCTGCTCGTGCAGCTGCATGCCCGCCCGATGCCGGCCCCGGCGGCCCCGGGCGGGACCGCCTGCGACCGGCGCAGCCTGTGGCGCCACGGCGTCTCGGGCGACCGCCCGATCGTGCTCGCCTCGATCGGCGCGGTGCACGGGCTGCGCCTGGTGCATGCGCTGGTGCAGGGCCTCGCGCAATGGTCCTGGGCGGGCCTGGGCTGCGACCTGGTGCTGCTCAGCAGCGAGGCGCGTTCCTACCTGATGCCGCTGCAGCGCGCGCTGCAGGGGCTGCGCGAGCAATTCGACCGCGACGCCGCGCGGCAGCCCAGCGGCTTTGCACACGGTGCGCTGGTGCTGCTGCACCGGGACGAACTGCCCGCGCTCGAGCAGGCCAGCCTCGAATCCCTCGCCCGCGTGCACCTGCATGCCGACGGGCGGCCGCTGTGGCACCACGTGCAGACCCTGGCCGACTGGCACGACCGACAACGCGACTCCCGCCGCGAGCAGGCCTGCAGCGCCCTGCCCGCGCCGGTGGCGGCGGCGGTCTCGACCGTGCCCGCGGGTGCCTTCGATCCCGTCGACGGTGCCTTCGGCTTCATGCAGGGCCCGGCGCTGCGCCCGCAGCGGCCCTGGGTCAATGTGCTGGCCAACCCGGCCTTCGGCACGCTGCTGTCCGATGCCGGCAGCGCCTGCAGCTGGGCGGGCAACAGCCGGCTGCACCAGTTGACGCCCTGGACCAACGACCCGCTGCGCGACACCGGCGGCGAACACCTCTGCCTGCAGGACCTGGACACCCATGCCTGCTGGCGCATCGGCGCCGGCGCCGGTGCCGCGCCGCAGCAGCAACACTGGCAACACGCCCCGGGCCACAGCCACTGGCGGCAAGACCGGGGCGCGCTGCGGGTCGAGCTCGGCTGGTGCGTGGACCCGGTGCAGGCGGTCAAGCAGGTGCGGCTGGTGTTCACCCACCGGGGCACAGGCACGGTACGGCTGCGCCTGGTGGCGGTCTTCGAGTGGCTGATGGGCACGCAGCGCAGCGACCGCCAGACGGTGCACACGCGCCGCGAGCGGCTGGCCGCCGGGGCGGGCACCGGCCCGGCCATCACCGACCTGCTGCTCGCGACCCAGTGCGACGACCACGCGGGCAGCGGCGGGCAGACCGCCTTCGTTGCGCTGCAGGCCATGGGCACGGCCCTGCTCGACGACTGGAGCTGCGACCGCCGCGAGCTGTTCGACGCCCGCGGCGCCCTGTGCCTGCCCGACCACCTGGCCCAGGCCGAGGGCGCCGGCCTCGACCCCTGCGCGGCGGTGGGCAGGCGTTTTGCGCTGGCCCCTGGGCAGCCGCTGGAGTTGGTGCTGCTGCTCGGCCATGCCGACGACGCCGATCAGGCCATCGCACTGGCGCGCGCGGCCCTCGCGGTCGCGCCGGCCGCGCGCGAGGCGGCGGTCGCCGCGCACTGGCAGGGCCTGCTCGGCGGCGTGCAGCTCAGCACACCCGACCCGCTGTTCGACGCGCTGGTCAACCACTGGCTGCCCTACCAGGTGATCGCCTGCCGCCTGTGGGGGCGGGCCGGCTTCTACCAGGCGGGGGGCGCCTACGGCTTCCGTGACCAGCTGCAGGACGCGATGTCGCTGGCGCACAGCGCGCCCGCGCTGCTGCGCGCCCAGCTGCTGCGGGCCGGCGCGCGCCAGTTCCCCGAGGGCGACGTGCAGCACTGGTGGCACGCCCCGGGCGGCGCCGGGGTGCGCACCCGCTTCAGCGACGACCTGCTGTGGCTGCCGCATGCGGTGGCGCACTACCTGCGCGCGACCGGCGACGCCGGCGTGCTGGCCGAGCGCCTGCACTTCCTCGACGCCCCGCCGCTGGCCGATGGGGCCGAAGATGCCTACACCACCCCGGGTATCCTGCCCGAGGCGGCCAGCCTCTACGAACACGGCGCCCGCGCGATCGATCACAGCCTGCGCGTGGGCGCGCACGGCCTGCCGCTGATGGGTGGCGGCGACTGGAACGACGGCATGAACGAGGTCGGCCCGGCGGGGCGCGGCGAATCGGTCTGGCTCGGCTGGTTCCTGTGCCGCGTGGTGGCAGAGTACGCACCGATCGCCCGCGCCCAGGGCGAACCCGAACGGGCCGGGCGCTGGGAGGCCGCCGCACACGGCTGGCGCGCGGCGCTGCATGGCGCGGCCTGGGACGGCGAGTGGTTCGTGCGGGCCTTCTTCGACGACGGCTCGCCGCTCGGGGCCAGCGCCAACAGCGAATGCCGCATCGACCTGATCGCCCAGGCCTGGTCGGTGTTGTCGGGCGTCGGCGATCCGGTGATGCAGCGCCAGGCGATGGCATCGGCCACCCGCCTGCTGGTCGACGATGCGCAGGGCCTGATCCGGCTGCTCGACCCGCCGCTCGTGCACGCCGAGCCGAGCGCCGGCTACATCCAGGCCTACCCCGCCGGGGTGCGCGAGAACGGCGGGCAGTACAACCACGCCGGCGTGTGGTTCCTGATGGCGCAGGCGGCGCTCGGTGATGCCGACGGGGCCTGGCAGAGCTTCACCCGCCTCAGCCCGGCGCACCGCCACGCCCATCCGCTGCAGGGCGCGGCCTATGGCCTCGAACCCTATGTGATGGCCGCCGATGTCTACACCCAGGCGCCGTACGCCGGCCGCGGCGGCTGGAGCTGGTACACCGGCGCGGCCGGCTGGCTGCACCGGGCGGCGATCGAGTCGATCTGCGGGCTGCAGCTGGAGGCGGATCGCCTCCGCTGGCTGCCTCGGCTGCCGAGCCATTGGCCGGCGGTCGAACTGCGCCTGCGGCTGGAAGGCTCCGATCACTGCTTCCTGATCTGCCGCCCGGATGCCCAGGCCGAGATCGAAGCCGCCGTCGCACGGGGCGCGGTTCGACAAGCGCCTGGCGAATGGCTGCAGCGCGACGCCCTGGCCGCGGCGTCGGTCCATCTCGTCGTGACCACGGTACACCAGGCAGCAGGCGGCCCGCCCGCCGGGCAGCGCTGAGAAATTCAGACCGCCAGGCGCTGGAACAGGCGCTCACGCTCGCTGGCGTCGCGGGTGTGGCCCTGGTCCACCACCTGCCCGCGTTCCAGCACCACCCAGCGCGTGACCAGTTGCACCGCGCGCTTGACGTTCTGCTCGACCAGCAGGATCGGGATGCCCTCGGCCGCGAGGCCGGTCATCAGGCTGAAGAGTTCGTCCACGATGATCGGCGCCAGGCCCTCGGTGGGCTCGTCGATCAGCAGCAGCCGCGGCTGCCCGACCAGCACGCGGGCGATGGCCAGCATCTGCTGCTCGCCACCCGACAGCGTGGTGCCCATCTGCCGCCGGCGCTCGGCCAGCCGCGGGAAACGCTCGTAAGTGGCCTCCAGCTTGGCGCGGGCCGCGGCACGTGTGCGCCCGGGCACCTGGTTGAAGCCCAGGCGCAGGTTCTCTTCGACCGTCAGGCCGGGGAAGATGCGGCGGTCCTCGGGCACGAAGCCCACACCGCGGCGGCAGATGCGGTCACTGCCCTGCCCGGCCAGGTCTGCGCCCTCCAGGCGCACACTGCCCTGGCTGGCCGGCACCCAGCCGGCGATGGTCTTCATCACCGTGGTCTTGCCCACCCCGTTGCGGCCGAACAGGCCCAGCACCTCGCCCTGCGCGAGGCTGAACGACACGCCCTGCAGCACATGGCTCAGGCCGTAGTGGGTGTGTACCGCCTGCAGTTCAAGCATGGGTGGCCTCGCCGAAGTACGCGGCCTGCACCTGGGGATCGGCCCGCACCTGCTGCGGCGGGCCCTCGGCCAGCTTGAGGCCCTGGTGCATCACCACCACGTGGTCGCTCAGGCTCATCACCAGGTCGACGTCGTGTTCCACCAGCAGGATGCTCAGGCCCAGGTCGGCTGCCAGGCCGCGGATCAGGGCCTCGGTGGCCTGGGTGTCGGCATGGCTCATGCCCTGGGTGGGCTCGTCCAGCAGCAGCAGCTCGGGCCGGGACGCCAGGGCCACGGCGATTTCCAGCCGGCGCTGCTGACCATGGCTCAGGAAGCCCGCCAGTTCGTCGGCCTGCTCGGCCAGTTCGAACTGCGTGATCAGCTCGTCCACCCTCGCCATGGCCTGGCGGCTGCGCTGCACATGCCGCAATGAACCACGCCCACGCTCCAGGAACTGGGCCGCGAGCCGCAGGTTCTCGCGCACCGGCAGCTCGAAGAACAGGTTGGTGATCTGGAAGCTGCGCGCCAGGCCGTGGGCCAGCAGCTTCTCGGGGGGCTGGCCGGTCACGTCCTGGCCGTTCAGGCGCACCGTGCCACGGCTGGGCCGGATCGCGCCGCTGACCAGATTGAACAGCGTGCTCTTGCCCGCGCCATTCGGGCCGATGACGGCCGTGATGGCGCCACGCCGGGCGTCGAAGCTGACCTCGTCCACGGCCTTGAGCGCACCGAACTGCACGCACAGCTCACGCACTTCCAGGATATTGCTCATGCCCCGCTCCTCCGATCCAGCCAGCGCTGCAGCGCAGGCACCGCATAGCCCACCAGGCCCCGCGGCATGGCGATCACCACGACCACGAACAACACGCCGATGACGATGTGGTGGTGCTCGGTGTAGCTGCCCACCACCGAGCGCAGGCCGGTCAGCAGCGAGGAGCCCAGCAGCGGGCCCACCAAGGTGCCGGCGCCGCCGACGATGACGTTGATGACGGCATTGCCCGAGACCTGGAAGAACATCAGTTCGGGCGACACGAAGCCGCGCAGCATCGGGTACAGCGCACCGCTGGTGCCGGCGATGCAGGCCGCGAGCACGAACACCGCCAGCTTGGTGCGCCAGGGATCGAAGCCGATGAAGGCCAGGCGCTGTTCGTTGCCGCGCACCGCCGCCAGCTGGCGGCCGAAGGGTGTGTTCATCAGGGTGGCCAGGCCGGCCCAGCAGCCGAAGATGAACAGCAGCACGACGAGGAAGAAGGCCAGCGGATCAGCCACCGACACGCCCGGCAGCACCACCGGCTGGGGCACACCGATGATGCCGTCGCTGGCACCCAGCTCGCGGGTGTTGTAGACCACCTTGCTGACCACCTGGGCGAGACCGAAGCTGATCAGCGCGAAGTACACGCCCTTGCTGCGGATGGCGATCAGCCCGCCCACCAGCCCGGCCAGGGCCGAGGCCGCCAGGGCCGCCAGCAGCGCCAGCCAGAACGAGTCGACGACATTCTTCAGCACCAGCGACGACACATAGGCGCCCAACCCGAAGAACAGCGCCTGCCCCAGCGGCAGCAGCCCAGTGCGGCCCAGCAACAGGTCCACGCTCAGCGCCAGCCCGCCGAAGATCAGCGCCTCGGTGGCCAGGCGAAGGAAAAACACATCCCCCAGCCCCCAGGCGACCAGGCCGAACAGCGCCGCCGCGATGAAGAAGGCATGGGCGATCAGGCGCAGCGCGTCCCGGCCGCGCGGGCGGGCGGTGCTGCGCAGGGCCGGGCCGGAAGAACCTGCCTTGGTCAGTGCCTCAAGCATGGCCCAGCCTCCCGAACAGGCCCTGCGGGCGCCACATCAGCACCAGCACCATGATGCCGAACAGCAGCGGGTCGCTCCACACCGGGCTGATGAACAGGCTGCTGATGGACTGCACCTGCGTCAGCAGCAGCCCGGCCAGCACCGCGCCCTTGATCGAGCCCATGCCGCCGATGATGACCACGCTGAAGGCGATCAGCACGAAGTCGCGTCCCATGGTGGGAAAGACCGAGTAGATGGGCGCAAGCAGCATGCCCGCCAGCGCCGCCAGCGCCACCCCGAAGGCAAAGGTGGCAGCATAGACGCGCTCGACCGGCACCCCGAGCGAGGCCGTCATGTGGCGGTCGAAGGCTGCCGCACGCACCATCGCACCCAGCGAGGTGCGGAACACGAGCAGCCACACCGCCGCGATCACGGCTGCGCCGAACACCATCACGAACAGGCGGTAGTTCGGGAAGAACAGGCCCACCACCTCGGTGGCGCCCTGGATGGGCGCCTCCAGCCGCAGCGGGTTGGCACCGAAGACGATCTTCAGCAGGTCTTCCAGCACCACGGCCAGGCCGAAGGTGAGCAGCAGCGTCAGCGTGTGCCGGTCCTTGCTGTGGAACACGCGCTGGATCAGGCCACGCTCGGTGGCATAACCCAGCAGCGCCATCAGCAAGGGCACCAGCAGCAGTGCCCACCAGAAGCTCAGGCCCCAGCCCAGCAGCGCCACACCCAGGAAGGCGCCGATGGCGTAGAACTCGCCGTGCGCCATGTTGATGACATCGAGCAGGCCGAAGATGATCGTCAGGCCGAGCGCCATCAACACCACGGCCACGCCGATGCTCAGGCCATTGATGACCTGCGGGGCCAGCACGAACTGCAGCCAGTCCAGGGCTTCAGGCATCGCACATGCTCCTGGCCGGGGTCATCAGAACTTGGCGCAGACGTCGGGGCCGATGGCCGCCGCCGCCGACACCTTGCCCACGATCTCGAACTTGCCGCCGTTCACCCGCACGGCGTACATGTCCTGCATGGCCTGGTGGTCACCGGCGCGCAGCGTCTTCACGCCCTGGGGCGTGGCCCACTGCAGGCCGCGCATGGCCTCGCGCAGCTTGTCGGTGTCCAGGGTCTTGGCCTTCTCGGCGGCCGCCTTGAACATGTAGAGCACACCGTAGCTGTCGGCGCCGTAGAGGTCGGGCTGGGCCTTGTGCGCGGCCTGGAAGTCGGCGACGAACTTGCGGTTCTCGGCACTGTCGATCAGCGGTGAATAACCCACGCCGGTGACGAAGCCGTCGGCGTTCTTGCCGATGGCGGCCAGGTTCTGGCTGGTGACCGTGCCGCTGGCGCCCACCACCTGCACGTTGCGGTTGATGCCGAACTCGGCCATCTGGTTGAACAGGCGCACGGTGTCGTTGCCCGCCACCGAGGTGTAGATGACCGTGGGCCGGGCGCTGCGGATCTGGCCGAAGTAGGGTGAGTAGTCCTTGTTGTCCAGCGGTGCGAACACCTCGCCGGCGGTCTTCGCGCCCTTGCCCTCGGCCGCACTCTTGAAGGCGGCCACGGTGCTGCGGCCCATCTCGTAATCAGGGCCCAGGTAGTAGACGTTGGCGTTCTTGTGGGTGTTGGCCATCCAGTCGGCCAGTGCGGCGCTCTGCATGCCGGCGCGGGCATTCACACGGAACACGTTCGGGCTGCATTTGTCGCCGGTGATGCTGTCGGCAAAGGACACGGTGGTGGCCATCAGCCGGTTGTTGCGCTCGGCCACCTGGCCCACGGCCAGGGTCGCGCCGCTGTTCACGGTGCCGGTCAGGAAGTCGACCTTGTTGACCTGGAACAGCTTCTCGGCCTTCTGCACGGCCACCGCCGGATTGGCTTCGCTGTCTTCGTAGAGCAGTTCGAGCGGCCGGCCGCTGATGCCGCCGGCGGCGTTGATCTCCCTGGTCGCGAGGTCCAGGCCCCAGCGCACCTGCTGGCCGATGCCCGCATAGGTGCCGCTGAGCGGCGTGACCACGCCGATCCGGATGGGGCCGGTCTGTGCGAGGGCGGGTGCGCTGCACAGCAGCGCGGCGGCGGTGGCGAGGGTGGTCTGGATCAGGACGTTCTTCATGGCTTGTCTCCTCTTCGGGTGGGGGTGGGTGGTCTACAGGCCGGTGAAGGCCGGCTTGCGCTTGGCGTGGAAGGCGGTCACGCCCTCGCGGAAGTCGTCGCTGCTGCGCAGGCGCGAATAGCAGTGGCCTTCCAGCTCGATGGCGATCGACAGCGGCGAGTCCTCGGTGTCGTTCAGCAGCTTCTTGGCGGTGCGCTGGGCCAGCGGGCTGAAGGAGCGCAGTTCGTCGACGAGGCGGTCGGTGGCTTGATCGAGCTCGGCGTCGGGCACGCAGTCGGTGGCCAAGCCCCAGTCGAAGGCCTGCCGGCCGC
>LNFM01007040.1_pt1 | contig 17984 bp, 15 predicted proteins | sample 596031 | NCBI WGS metagenome assembly LNFM01 (sample SAMN04254537, study PRJNA301005) | activated carbon metagenome | isolation source: dual media filters at the Ann Arbor, Michigan drinking water treatment plant | place: USA: Ann Arbor | reverse complement strand
GGCACCGCCCAGTGGTACTTGTAGCCCAGCTTGTCCTTGACCAGCGCGGCGATGGTGGGGCCCACACCGCCCAGCTGACTGTGGCCGAAGGCGTCCTTGCCGCCGGCTTCGGCCACGAAGCGGCCGTCCGGATGGCTGAGCCCCTCGCTGACGACCACCGTGCAGTAGCCGATCTTCTCGACCGTGGCCTTCACCTTGGCCAGGAACTTGGCCTCGTCAAACGCGATTTCCGGGAACAGGATGATCTGCGGCGGGTCGTTCTCCTCGCGCTGGGCCAGGCCGGCGGCAGCGGCGATCCAGCCGGCGTGGCGGCCCATCACTTCCATCACGAAGACCTTGGTCGAGCTCTCGCTCATCGAGATGACGTCGAGGCTGGCCTCCATCACCGAGACGGCGGTGTACTTGGCGACCGATCCGAAGCCCGGGCAGCAGTCGGTGACCGCGAGGTCGTTGTCGACCGTCTTCGGTACGCCGATGCAGGTCATCGGGTAATCGAAGGTCTTGGCGATCTGCGACAGCTTGTGCGCGGTATCGGCGCTGTCGTTGCCGCCGTTGTAGAGGAAATAGCGGATGTCGTGCGCGCGGAACACGTCGATCAGCCGCTCGTACTGCGCGCGGTTTTCCTCCAGGCCTTTCAGCTTGAAGCGGCAGCTGCCGAAGGCGCCGCCGGGGGTGTGGGCGAGGTCGCGCAGGGCCGCCGCGGACTCCTTGCTGGTGTCGATCAGGTCCTCGCGCAGGGCGCCGATGATGCCGTTCTTCGCAGCCAGCACCTTGACCTTGTGCTTGCGCGCGGTCTCGATGACGGCGGCGGCAGTGGCGTTGATGACGGACGTCACGCCGCCGGACTGTGCGTACAGCAGTTTTCCCTGGCTCATGGGGGTAAGGGCTCCGACCAAAGTGTTGAATTGACTCTACCCGGGGCAGCGGTTACGTTGCCGGCGACCGCGCGAACCGGGGCCTGTAGGGCCCGCAAGTCTAGCCGCCCCGCCACCGCCGCGCCCCAAGTTTTCCACCACTTCCGGATCTCCCATGCGACTCGTACTTCTCGGTGCGCCCGGCTCGGGCAAGGGCACGCAGGCCACGCGCCTCAAGGAACAACTGGGCGTGCCGCACATCTCCACCGGTGATCTGCTGCGCGCCGCCGTCGCGGCCGGCACCCCTCTGGGCCTGCAGGCCAAGGCGGTGATGGAGCGCGGTGAGCTGGTGTCCGACGAGATCGTGCTGGGAATGCTCGAAGAGCGCTTCAGCCAGCCCGACATCGCCCGCGGCTTCATCCTCGACGGCTACCCGCGCAACCTGGCCCAGGCCAGCGCGCTGGACGCGCTGCTGCATCGGCTCAATCTGCCGGTCGATGTGGCCGTGCAGCTGGATGTCAGTACCGAACTGCTGGTCCAGCGCATAGCCGGCCGTGCGCAGGCCGAAGGCCGCGCCGACGACACCCCGGAAGCGGTAACCAACCGCCTGCGCGTCTATTCCGACCAGACTGCCCCGGTCATCGACTATTACCGCGAGCGCGGACGTCTGGTCTGCGTCTACGGCGTGGGTGGCATGGAAGAGGTCTCCGACCGCATCCTCGCCGCGATCCGCAGCGCCACGGCCGACGAAGCCTGATCGCGACCGGTCCGCTACCGGGGCTGGTCTTCTTCTGTCCCTCCGCGCGCTGCGGAGGGACATCGCCCCGGACGACGCATATATCCGCGTGAACCCACTCCTCGCGCGCCTGGTCGCCCTCATCCTGCTGCGCTGCGGGCCGCAGGAGCTGCCTTTCGACGCGCGGCTGCTGCTGCGCCTGCTAGCGCTCTGGCTGCTGCTGCAGCTGTCGGTACAGTTCTTCCTGCTGGACGGCGGCGGCGGTCCACTGCAGCTGCCGCTGGTGCTCGGCTTCCTGCTGCTGCCCATCCACGTGCTGCTGATGCTGCGCGGGCGCCGCGAGCGCTTCGTACAGACCGCGCTCGGCTTCGTGGGCGCGAGCCTGCTGTTCGGGCTCGCCCTGCTGCCGGTGGTGCTGGTGCTGCAGGGCATCGAGCCCGAGCGGGTGCAGGCCGAGGGCCTCACGCCGCTGCAGGCGCTGGCGTCTTGGGGCTTCCTGATCTTCACGGCGTGGAAGCTCGCGGTCGATGCGCACCTCTGGCGGCACGCCCTCGACGTCTCGCCGCCGCTGGCGATCGCCACCAGCCTCACCCTGTTCCTCGCCGAGATCGCCGTGCTGGGCCGACTCGCCGGAGCCTCCGAATGAAACTGCACATCCTCGGCATCTGCGGCACCTTCATGGGCGGCGTCGCCGCGCTGGCGCGCGAGCTCGGCCATGCGGTCGAAGGTTCCGACCAGAACGTCTACCCGCCGATGAGCACCCAGCTTGAAGCGCTGGGTATCGCGCTGGCCAGCGGTTACCGGCCTGAACATATCGGCGCCGACGTCGACCAGGTGGTCGTCGGCAACGCGCTTTCGCGCGGCAACCCGGCAGTGGAAGCGGTGCTCGATGCCGGCCGCGACTACAGCTCGGGCGCTCAGTGGCTGGCCGAGCGCGTGCTGCGTGGACGCCGCGTATTGGCCGTGGCCGGGACCCACGGCAAGACCACCACCAGCTCGCTGCTGGCCTACCTGCTCGACTGCGCCGGCGCCGAGCCGGGCTTCCTGATCGGCGGCGTGCCCGAGAACTTCGGCATGTCCGCGCGCGTCGGCGCGAGCCCCGCCTTCGTGGTCGAGGCCGACGAGTACGACACCGCCTTCTTCGACAAGCGCTCGAAGTTCGTCCACTACCGGCCCGAGATCGCGATCCTCAACAACCTCGAGTACGACCACGCCGACATCTTTCCCGACCTCGCCGCGATCCAGCGCCAGTTTCACCACCTGGTGCGCACGGTGCCGGGCCGCGGCCGGCTGATCGTCAACGCCGAGGACAGCGCAGTCGCCGAAGTGCTGGCGATGGGCTGCTGGACGCCGGTGACGCGCTTCGGCATCGACGTCGCGGCCGACTGGCAGGCGCGCCTGTCAAAGCCTGACGGCAGCGCCTTCGAGCTTCTGAGGGGCGGGGCGGTGATCGGCGAGGTGCACTGGAACCTGCTGGGCCGGCACAACGTGATGAACGCGCTGGCCGCGCTGGCCGCGGTCGATGCCTACGGCCTCGATGTGCGCCCGCTGCTGCCCAAGCTCGCTGGCTTCGTCTCGGTCAAGCGCCGCATGCAGAAACTGGGCAGCCCGCAGGACATCCGCGTCTACGACGACTTCGCCCACCACCCCACCGCGATCCGCACCACCCTCGCCGGGCTGCGCGCCCAGGTCGGCAGCGCACGCATCCTGGTCGCGATCGAGCCGCGCAGCAATTCGATGCGGCTCGGCGCCCACGCCGCCGAACTCGCGCCCTCCCTCGGCGATGCCGACGCCGTGGTCTTCCTGCACCGGCCGGAACTGGCCTGGGATGCTGCGGCCGTGGTCGGCGCCCTGCGCGGCGAGGGCCACACCGTGCCGAGCGTCCACGCCCTGCTCGACCAGCTCGCCGCACTCGCCCGCCCTGGCGACCATGTGGTCTTCATGTCGAACGGCGGCTTCGAGGGCGCGCCGCGGCGGATGGTGGAGCGGCTGGGGGGCTGATCGTCACACCGAGGGCGGCGAGTTCGCGGATCCTTCGGCGTAGCTTCGTCGGCTCATACGCATGGGATCGGCGGTGCAGCGCGGGCAAGATCGGACCGTGCATGATCTGGCAGCACTGTTTGCGTGCGCCGACTGCAATGCGTCAGCCAGTGCGCGTGCTCGCACCGCCCACGAAGGAGTCCGCTCGTGTTGATTGCTCCAGTTCGGACACAGCGTCGCTGGTTGCGATGGCTGCCTGTGCTCGTGCTCGCTGCGACCCTGCTGGTGTGGCTCTGCCTCGACCCCATGCGAGCGCGGGTCGACACGCCGCCAGCGAAGCCGGCAACCCGGCAGACCCCCTTGGCTGGTCCGCATGGGTCTGCGGATACGTCAGCTTCCGACGCCGCTGCGGCGAGCGCCAAGCCTGGGCGCTCGCATGAGGCAGTGCTGGCTGAGCTGCCATCACTGGATGAGCCCTTGGCTCCGCATTTCGATGCGCTTCTGGAGCGTGCCGGTCGGCTGGAAGGTCCCGCGTCGTGTCGCCTGGTGCGCTCCGTCCAGCTCTGCACCCACTCGGCGGCATCCGCCGAGGTAAGCGAGGGCTTTATCGAGGGAATGTCGACCGGCCCCTCGCGACTCGATGGCATGGTGATCGACATGCTTGCCCGATCCTCCGAGCGCGTCGAGCGCTGGCAGCGACATTGCGAGGGCACGAGCAGGGATCAGATCGCGCAAGCCCGCAGGCTGCTCGGCGACACCCTCACAAGACTGACGCCCGCGCAGAAGACCGCCCTCTCCCTGGTGCGTAGCGATGGGCAGCTGCGCCGACTGAATCCGGAGCACCAGATCCCGTTGATGGACTCCAACGTCGACCTCTTCCCCGCTTTCCTCACCGGTCGGGTCCGGCCGTTTCTGGAGGAGGGCTATCGCGCCCGAGTGCCGCTCGCGCTGGAAGGATTGATCCTGCTGCATTCACCCGGCACCACGACGACCCGCCAGGGCATCTGGGAGGCAGCGCCAGATCAGGAGCGCTTTCTGCGGTATTCGCTCGTCGCGCTGCATCTCTACGGTCCCGACGTGCTCGGCCCGCGCGTTCGGTCCGTGGTCGATGCCGTTGTGGCCAGCCTCGGGCCGGCCGAAGTGGACCGGATCGCCTCGGAAGCGGCGTTCGAGGCGGCGGCGTGGCGTGCCGATCCGCGCTTCCAGTCGACGGCCCAGCGCGGTTTCAGCCTGAGCAATGAAGAGGCCCTGGCCTGCGACAGCTGAGCGACCACGATCCGTCCCGATGCTCCGTTGGCTCGTAGAGCGACGGGTACCGCCCGCTACGCTATCGGGTCGAACAGGTGCGGCGTCCACAGCCTGTTGATCAAGCCACGGCGTCGAGGCTGGCTGTGCGTGGATGCCTCCGCTCTGTCAGCGGATGCCGTCACGCACCCGCCCAACCGCAAACTCCGCCGCCTCCACCGCCCCGGCGAGATAGCCCGGGAACTGCGTCGACCACTCGCTGGCGATGCCGATCACACGTGAGCGCCAGAGCGCCGTGCGGACTTCGGCCTCGGGCGCTGCGGCGTGATGTGCGGCGGCATCGAGATCCGCGTCGTCGGCGGTCAGCGGGTCGGCGGCCCAGTCCTTGAGGAATTCGGCTGTGGGATGCGCGGCCTGCTCGCCGAACAGCCGCAGCAGCTGGCCGCGGCAGGCGGCGCGCAGCGCGGCCTCGGGCACCTCGCGGCGCGCACGCGCGGGCACACCGATGAAGCCGAACAGGGCGGCGTCGCCGCCGGGCAGGCTGGCGTCATGGATTTCGGCCATGGGCCCGAGGCTGCTCTGCGCCGTGCCGGACAGCCCCTGCGCGCGCCAGAACGGCGACTCGAACACCGCCACGTACTTGGCGTGCGGGGCCATCCAGGTCGGCGTGGTGCGCCAGGCCGACAGCAGCGCCGCCGGCAGGGCCGGCTCGAAGTGGATGCGGCTCGCGGCCAGCCGCGGCGGCAGAGCCAGCAGCACGTGTTCTGCGCGCCAGTGGGCAGCGCTGCCGTTGGCCTGTTCGACCTGCAGGGACAGCGCCTCGTCTCCCGCCTCGATCCGCTGTACGCGCGCGCCGAGGTGCAGGCGCGTAGGGTCGATCCGCGCCTGCAGCGCGTCGACCAGGGCGGCCATGCCGCCAGCGAGACGCATCGAGCCCGCCATGCCGGTCGACCCTGCGTAGCGTTGGGCCGGATGACCCGGAAGGCGTTCGACCAGCACGTCGCCGGCGTGATGCTGCTCGAAGGCCGGCAGCCCGAGCTCGTTGATCAGCCCTGCGAACTCGGCTTGATGCGCGGGCCAGAACCAGGTCGGGCCGAGGTCGATGCGGCTGTCGGCAGGCGCTTCGTCGCGGCTGTGCAGCGACAGGATCCGGCCGCCGACGCGCTCGCGCGCTTCCAGCACAACGCAGTCATCGATGCCCGACCGCTGCAGGCGCCAGGCGGCGTACAGACCCGCCAAGCCGGCGCCCACGATCACCACGCGGGCGCGGCTCATGCGTCGCTTGTGCCCGTCGTGGACGCGGGCTGCGGGCCGCCGAGCGCGCCGAGCTTGAGGTAGAGGCAGGCGCCCTCGGCACCGGCGATGGGCTCGGCGTGCTCGCCTGCGGGCAGGCGCAGCCAGCTGCCCGCCGCGAGCCTGCGGCCCTGCCACCGCAGCTCGCCTTCAAGCACCAGCATTTCGGCACCTTCAACGGCGTCGTCCAGCACCGGCTGGCCCGGCGTCAGGCGCAGCAGACAGACGCGCTCGAAGGCGTCGGCGTAGAGCGGGCAGACCATGCCCTGTGCCCGCGTTTGCCAGCGGCGCGGGTCGTGCGTGTCCACGCGCACCTCGGCGCCCTGCGCGGGATGCATCTGCCACAGCTTCACGAAGATCCGCGCGCCCTCGACGCTGTAGGGCCGATGCGCCGAGCCCGGCGGATTGCGCAGATAGGTGCCCGCCGGGAAGTCCTCGCCGTCGGCCGAGAACACGCCGTCCAGCACCAGGATCTCCTCCCCGCCCGGATGCGCATGCGGCGGAAACTCCGAGCGCGGTGCGTAGCGCACCAGGCTGGTCGCCCGCGCCTTCTCCTCGCCCACGCGGTCGAGCATTACCCGCTCGACGCCGGCCTGCGGCGAAGCCACCCAGGCCTGTTCCTCGATGGCGACGCAGGCGGGGCGTTGAAAGTCGGCGTGGATGCGCACGTTGGAGTCCTCGGAACACACAGCGGGAAGCGGCACCGGCCCGCCGGCATCGTGCGGGCTGCGAGCGCGCAGAGGCCTCGGGCCCGCGAGGACGCTGCGGATCTCGGGTTTTGCCTTCGAATGAAAGCGCCTGCGGATGAAGCGACGCGAGCCGAGCGTCTCTACTCGCCGCGCACCAGCGTGCCCTTGTCCAGGTGCACGGTGCGTCGTGCGTACTCGGCGGCCTTGGGGTCGTGGGTGACCATGATGATGGTCTTGCCGAACTCGCTGTTGAGCCGCTGCAGCAGGCGCAGCACCTCGTCGGCGGTCTTGCGGTCGAGGTCGCCGGTGGGCTCGTCGCAGATCAGCAGGCGCGGGTCGGACACCAGCGCGCGGGCGATGGCGACGCGCTGCTGCTGGCCGCCCGACAGCTCGTTCGGCTTGTGCCCGGCGCGATCGGACAGGTCGACCAGCTGCAGGGCGATGCGCGCGCGCTTGGCGCGCTCGGCGGCGCCAAAATCGGTGAGCAGCAGGGGCAGCTCGACGTTCTTCTGCGCCGACAGCACCGGCATCAGGTTGTAACTCTGGAAGATGAAGCCGACCGTGCTGGCCCGCCAGGCGGCGAGTTCGTCCGCGCTGTAGTCCTCGATGCGCTCGCCGCCGACCTTGAGCACGCCCGAGCTGGGCGAGTCGATGCCGCCGATCAGGTTCAGCAGGGTGGTCTTGCCCGAGCCCGAGGGGCCCATCAGCGCCACGAAGTCACCTGCGGCGATCTCGAGCTCGATGCCGTGCAGCACCTCGACGCGCTGGCTGCCGCGCACGTAGACCTTGGTGAGCTGGTGGATCTCGACCAGCGGGGTGGAGGTGGCCACGGGCGTCAGCGACTCGTCTTGCGGCTGACGCGGTCGCCGTCCTGCAGGGTTTCCGGCGGCGACAGAACCAGCGATTCGCCGCCCGCCAGACCGCTCAGCACGCGGCGTTCACCGCCTGCAGCATCGCCCAACTGGACCTCGACCCGGCGGGCGACATCGTCCTCGCCCAGAACGAACACGTGGCCGCGCTCGGCGCTGGCTCCGGCTTCTGGCGCGACCGCGATGACCACGGCGCGCTCGGGCACCAGCGCGCCCTGCGCAGGTGGCGCGTTGGGGTCGAGCCGCGCCTCAAGGAAGCTGACCCGTACGCCCATGTCGGGGACGATGCGCGGATCGCGGCTGTCCAGCGCGATGCGCACCTTGACCGTGGCCTTGCTGCGGTCGGCGGCCGGCACGATGGCGATCACGCTGCCGGGGATCTTCCACTCCGGGTAGGCGTTCAGCACGGCGTCCACCGGCATGCCGGGCTGCACGCGGCCGATGTAGGCCTCGTTGACGTCGACGTTCACTTCCAGCGAGTCCATGTCGACCACGGTGCCGATGCCGGTGCGGGTGAAGCCGCCGCCCGCGGACAGCGGCGACACCATCTCGCCCGGCTGCGCGGCCTTGGCAATGATGACGCCGCTGAACGGTGCGCGCACTTCGGTGTTGGCGAGGTTCAAGTCCGCTACTGCGACCTGCTCGGCGGCCACTTCGGCGGCGCGCTGCAGCGATGCAAGTCGCGCCACGCGCGCGTCGCGGTCGCTCTGCGCCTGCTCCAGGGCGGCATCGGAGGTCAGCTTGCGGGTGGCCAGCTCCTGCTGGCGCTTCAGCGTGCTTTCGGCCAGCGACAGCAGCGCGCGCGCTTCAGCCAGCTGCGACTGGCTGGACGCCAGCTGGGCGCGGGCCAGCTCCCGCTGTGCCGCCGCATCGATCGGGTCGAGCCGCGCCATCAGCTCGCCTTCGGTCACGCGCTGGCCCTCCTCGATCAGCACCTCCAGCACGCGGCCGGTGATCTTCGATGACACGGTGGCGATGCGGCGGGCGGTGACGAAACCCGAGGCATCCAGCAGCGAAGTCGGCCCGGCCTCGGCGGCGCTGCGCGCGCTGCCGGTCTCGACTTCGATCGGACGCATCGCGCGCAGGGCAAAGAAACCGATCGCGAGCGCGACCAGCACCAGCAGCCAGATCGGCACGCGCCGCTTGCGTTTGCCGCGGCCAGCCTCGCCGCGCGGTATCCGCAGGGCTTCCAGCAGGGCATCGGAGCGTTGGGCGTCCTGGCTCATGAGGTGGGTCCGTTCGGGCAGCGGTGGGATTGGGTGGGCGGCAGTGTGAGGCATCGGTCCGGCGGCGCGCAGGCTGCGCCGCATGCCGCCAAGCCGATGTGTTCAACGGCGGTAGCGCTGCTCCAGGAAGGCCCAGGCCGCGCGCAGGCCCTGCGCCTCGCCGCCGGCCGGGCGGCCCGGACGGTCGCTGTCGTTCCAGCTGTAGACGTCGACGTGGGTCCAGGCCTGCTCGGCGCCGATGAAGCGGTCGAGGTAGAGCGCAGCCGTGATGCAGCCGGCCATGCGCGAGGGCCCGGCGTTGGCGAAGTCGGCGATGCCGGACTTCAGATAGCTCATGTAGGGCCGCCACAGCGGCATGCGCCAGAGCGGATCGCTCTGCGCCTCGCCGGCGGCAAGGTAGTCGTTGGCGATGTCGTCGCGGTTGGCGAACAGGGCCGGCAGGTCGGGGCCGAGGGCGATGCGCGCGGCCCCGGTGAGCGTGGCGAAGTCCATGATCAGGTCGGGCCTGGACTCACCGGCATAGGTCAGGGCATCGCAGAGGATCACCCGGCCTTCGGCATCGGTGTTGTCGATCTCGACCGACAGGCCGGCGCGGGTGGCGATGACCTCGCCCGGGCGGTAGGCATCGGCGGCGACTGCGTTCTCGACCGCCGGGATCAGCAGCTGCAGGCGCACCGGCAGCTGCTGCGCCATCACCAGCTGGGCCAGCGCCAGCGCGTGCGCGGCACCGCCCATGTCCTTCTTCATGTTGCGCATGCCGTCGGCCGGCTTCATGTCGAGGCCGCCGGTGTCGAAGCAGACGCCCTTGCCGACGATGGCCAGGCGCGGATGGCTGGCGTCGCCCCAGTTCAGCTCGATCAGGCGCGGCGCGCGATGGCTGGCGCGGCCGACCGCGTGGATGGCCGGGAAGCGCTCGCTGATCAGGGCCTCGCCGACGATGCTGTTGAACTCGGCGCCCTGCGCCTGCGCAAGGGTGCGCGCAGCCTGCTCCAGTTGCTCTGGCCCCATGTGCTCGGTCGGCGTGTTGATCAGGTCACGGGTCAGCAGGCTCGCGCGCAGCAGGGCCACCGCTTCGGCCAGCGACGGGTCTTCAAGATCGATGGCGAGACGCGCGGCGGCGCGCGCCGGCTTGCGGTAGCGGTTGAACTGGTAGGCGCCCAAGCCCCAGCCGATCACGGCGGCGGCGCGCTCGATCTGCAGCCCGCGCGCATCCAGCGCATAGCTGGCTTCGGGCAGGGTCAGCGGCAGGCCGGCCAGCGCCCAGGGATCGTCCGCACGGACCACGCCGACCAGCACCGCGGCCAGCGCGCCGTTCGCCTCGGGCAGGGTGAGCTGGGTGCCCGGCAAGCCGCGAAAGCCCTGCGCCTGCGCCCAGCGCCGCGCCGGCTCGCCCAGCGTATCGAGCAGGGCTTCGAGGCTGGCCTCGGTGCAGAGGATCAGTGGGCAGGCGTGGGCGGCCTCGGCCGCAGGGGCAAAACCGTTCATTCAGGGATCCGCGCAAAGGAAAGCCGCGCAATGCTAGCAGGCGGCCGATGCGCGCCCGCGTGCAGGTTTCCCCAAGGTCCGATACCTGTGCTGTCCGCGCCTGCCTATGCTGTCCGCTGCACTTTCGCGGCGAAGGGGGATGCCATGCAGCGCAGGGCCAAGGGCAAGATCGTCAGCGCCGCCGAGGCGGTGGCCCTGATCCACGACGGCGACACCGTCGCCACCGGCGGCTTCGTGGGCATCGGTTTCGCCGAGAACCTTGCGATCGCCCTGCAGCGGCGTTTCCGCGAGACCGCCGCGCCACGCGACCTCACCCTGGTCTACGCGGCCGGGCAGGGCGACGGCCGGCAGCGCGGCTTGAACCATCTGGCCGAGCCGGGCCTGCTGCGCGCGGTGGTCGGCGGCCACTGGGGCCTGGTGCCGGCGCTGCAGAAGCTCGCCCTCGACGGTGCCATCGAGGCCTGGAACCTGCCGCAGGGGGTGATCTCGCACCTGTTCCGCGACATCGCCGCCGGCCGGCCCGGGCATCTGACCCGCGTGGGCCTCGGCACCTTTGTCGATCCGCGTCTAGGCGGCGGCCGGGTCAATGCGCGCAGCACCGCCGAGCGCGTGCGGCTGCTGCCGATCGACGGCGAGGACTACCTGTTCTACCCGGCGTTTCCGATCGATGTCGCGCTGATCCGCGGCACCACCGCCGACCCCGAGGGCAACATCAGCTTCGAGCGCGAGGCCCTGACCCTCGAAAGCCTGTCGATCGCGATGGCGGCGCGCAATTCCGGTGGCGTGGTGATCGTGCAGGTCGAGCGCATTGCCGAAAGCCACAGCCTGAACCCGCGGCAAGTCAAGATTCCCGGCGTGCTGGTCGACTGCGTGGTGCTGGCCGAGCGTCCCGAGCTGCATCCGCAGACCTTCGCCGAGGCCTACAGCCCGGCCTTCGCCGCCGAGATCCGCGTGCCGCTGGAGCGCATCGCACCGCTGCCGCCGGGCGCGCGCAAGGCGATCGCCCGCCGTGCGGCGCTGGAGCTGCCGCCCAATGCCGTGGTCAACCTCGGCATCGGCATGCCCGAGGGCGTGGCCGCAGTCGCGGCGGAGGAGGGCGTGCTCGATCTCATCACCCTCACCGCCGAGCCCGGCGTGATCGGCGGCATGCCGGCCTCCGGGCTCAACTTCGGCGCGGCGGTGAACGCGCAGGCGATCATCGACCAGCCCTACCAGTTCGATTTCTACGACGGCGGCGGGCTGGACGTCGCGGTCTTGGGGCTGGCCCAGGCCGATGCCGAGGGCAACGTCAACGTCAGTCGCTTCGGTACGCGCCTGGCCGGCGCCGGCGGCTTCATCAACATCAGCCAGTCGGCGCGCAGGCTGGTCTTCGTCGGCAGCTTCCTGGGCCCGGCGGGCGAGCGACGCCCCGCTGCCCGCAAGTTCGTGCAGGCGGTGGAACAGGTGAGCTTCAGCGCCGCACAGGCGCGCCGCAGAGGCCAGCAGGTGCTCTACGTCACCGAGCGCTGTGTGTTCGAGCTGGGCGAGCGCGGCCTGCGCCTGATCGAACTCGCGCCGGGGCTGGACCCGCAGCGCGACGTGTTGGCGCAGATGGACTTCGTGCCAGACATGGCCGAGCCGCTGGGGCTGATGGACGAGGCCTTGTTCGGCGAGGCCGCGCTCGGCCTGCGCCAGCGTCTCCTGGCCCTGCCGCTGCCGGCGCGGCTGCAGCTGGATCCGGCGCGCGATCTGCTGTTCATCAACTTCGAGCACTACCGTATCGCCCGGCCCGAGGACATCGACGCCGTCGAGCGCGCGGTGACCGCCCTGCTGCAGCCGCACGGGCGGCGCGTGAGTGCGGTGGTCAATTACGACCATTTCGCGATCGCGCCCGAGCTTGAGAGCGCCTGGGCCGACATGGTCGGGCGGCTGGATGCGCTCTGGTACAGCGACGTGCGCCGCTACACCACCTCGGCCTTCCTGCGCGCCAAGCTCGGGCAGGCGCTGAAGCAGCGCGGGCTGGCGCCACACATCTACGTCAGTGAGGGCGAGGCCTGGGGCCATCTCGGCGAGGGCGACTGAAGACCCGCAGCGCGGCACTTCACATCTGTCGGCAGCGGGCGCGGGCTAGGCTGCGCGCATGTCCGATACGTTCAAACCCATCCACGCCGCGCGCGCAGCGCTGTTCGGCCTGCTGCTGGCCGGCGCTGCCAGCGCATTCGCGCAGGACGTCGCACCGTCGCCGGCACCCGGGGCCGAGCCCGCGCTCGCGCTCGATACTGTCGAAGTGATCGCCGAAGTGACCGGCCCGGGCCTCTGGGCCCTGCGCCGCGACGGCCATGTGGTCTGGGTGCTCGGCGTGCAGTCGCCGCTGCCCAAGCGCTTCCGCTGGGAGTCGCCCGAGCTCGATGCCCGGCTGGCCGAGTCCAGTCTGCTGATCGCCCCGCCGGGTTTCGATCTGAAGGGTGTCAACCGCTTCAACGCTGTGTTCCTGCTGCCCAGCCTGATCCGCGCGCGCCGCGATCCGGAGGGCCTGACCCTGGCCGAGCGCGTGCCGCCCGAGCAGCACGCGCGCTGGCTCGTGCTCAAGGACAAGTACTTTCCGCGCAAGCGTGGCACCGAGAAATGGCGGCCGCTGATTGCAGCACTCGAGCTCTACAGCGAGGCCATGGAGGACGTCGGCCTGAGCTATCGCCGCCAGGTCTGGAACGCAGTCGAGCGCAAGGCGCGCCGCCAGCGCATCGAGATCCTCCGGCCCGAGCTGGTGATCGAAGCAGGACGCCCGCGCGAGTTGATCCGCAGCTTCGCCGACAACACGCTGGACGATCTCGAATGCTTCGAGCGCACCCTCGATCGCCTTGAGGCCGACCTCGCGGACATGGCCGAGCGGGCCGAAGCCTGGGCGGTGGGCGATGTTGCCGCCCTGCGCACGCTGCCTTTTCGCGACCAGGCCCAGGCCTGCCGCGACGCCTTCCTCAAGGCCCAGTTCGCCGAAGACCGCGGGCTCGACGAGATCCCGCAGCGCCTGCGCGCGCTGTGGATCGAGTCGGTCGAGTCGGCCTTGGCCGAGCACCGCAGCAGCGTTGCCGTACTGGACATCGCCCTGCTGCTCGACCCCGAGCTCGGCATGTTCGAGGCCCTGCGCGCGCGCGGTATCGAGGTGGTCGAGCCGGATGCTGTGGACATGCTGGAAGAAGCGCCGGCGGCTGAACTGTCGGCAACCTCGCGCTGATTCGTCGGCGCGCTTAGCGAGGCGCTAACACGCGGCACGACGCGCTGGACGTAGAGTGCGCCGCCTTCACAGACGCGAGCGCCCTGCATGCCAAGCCCTACCACCGTGTCCCGCGCCGTGCTGCTCGGTGTCCTCGCGCTCGCCCTGCCGCCTGCGCTGGTGCAGGCACAGCCCATCGAGGCGCCGGCGGCCGAGGCGACGCAGATGGAGACGATCGAAGTCGTCGCCCGCGTCAGCGGTCCGGGCCTGTGGGAAGTTCGCCACGGCGACAACGTGCTGTGGATTCTCGGCACGCAGTCGCCGCTGCCGCGCCGTTTCGAGTGGATCTCCGACGAGGTCGACGCCCGGCTGGCCGAGTCCAGCCTGCTGATCGCGCCGCCGAGCGTCGAGTTCGGCGCCGGCATCGGGCGGTTCCGCGCCCTGACCCTGCTGCCCAGCCTGCTGCGCGCCCGCCGCAATCCCGATGAGCAAACGCTGGAAGAGGTGGTCGGCCCGGAGCTGTATGCGCGCTGGCAGCCGCTGAAGCAGCGCTATCTGGGCCGCGGTCGCAAGGTCGAAACCTGGCGGCCGCTGTTTGCGGCCATGGAGCTCTGGCAGGAAGCGATCGAGGACGCGCGCATGACCGGCTCGGCCCCCATCTGGCGCGCGGTGTCGAAGTCGGCCAAGACGCTCAAGCTGCCGGTCGAGACGCCGCAGGTGGCGGTCAAGATCGACGACCCCAGAGACACCATCCGCAGCTTCGCGCAGAGTCCGCTCGACGATCTGGAGTGCTTCAGCCGCACGCTTGAGCGACTCGAAACCGATATCGAGGCCATGCGTGAGCGCGCCGAGGCCTGGGCTGTGGGTGATCTGGAAACGTTGCGGGCACTGCCCTTCAGCGACCAGAACCGCGCCTGCCAGGACGCCTTCCTGTCGGCCAGCGTCGGCGAGCAGAACCGGATCGCCGACGTGCCCGAGCGCCTGCGCGACGCCTGGCTGGCGTCCGCCGACAAGGCGCTGGCCGAGCATCGCTCCAGCGTGGCGGTGATCTCCATCGCCAGCCTGCTTGACCCCGAGAGCGGAGTGATGCGCGGGCTGCAGGAGCGCGGCTACGCGGTGCGGGCGCCAGGCGATTCCGAAGCGGGCACGGGGGCCGGCACTGGCGCCGAGCAGGTGTCACCTGCAGACCGCTAGCGCAGGTGGCTGAGCCCGGTCATTTCGCCGCCGGTGCGGTGCTCGCCTCGGCCTGCAGCAGGGTCGGCGGATTGCCGCTGTCGATGCGGCGGGCGATGAACACGACCCAGTAGTCGACGTGCTCGGTGCTGGGGTTGCGGGCATAGCCGACTGCGATCTCGTCCTGCTCGGCGTAGAAGGGATGCTCGGCCAGCAGATGGATGCGGTGCGGTCGGGAGTCGACGAAGGCCTGCAGGGCGTCGGCTGCGGTGGCATAGCCACCGGACACGGCTTCGACCTGGTTGTGGATGGATCCCGGATAGCTGCTCGGCAGCGTGTAGCCGGCCTGGCGCAGGCGCCGGTTGGGTGCCATCACGCCATAGATGTGGCTGACCTGGCCGCGCTCTGCCATCTCCCTGGCCTTGGCGTCGGCAACCGCAGCGAGCACCGGGTGACAGCGGAGCCGCATGCGGCGCTGAAGGGGGTGATTGCGGATGAGCTCGGCCAGCTGCTGCGCCTGCAGGCTGTAGCCGCAGGCCGACGCCGGGCGATCGGCGAAGTCGCCTGGTGTCTGCAGCGCCGGCCGCGCGCGAAACTCGTTCGCATTGGCCACGGCAGGCGCGGCACTGGCGCCCGCCTGCAGCGTAGGCAGGGCGAGCGACAGCAGCAGCGTCAGGGTGCGCAGGCGGTTCATACGCATTGGCAGGCTCCGCAACGGTTGTTGCGCAACCCTACCCGCTCGTCCCGGCGAGGGGAAGCCGTGCGATCTCGCTACTCGCCCTGCGCCAGCGAGTAGCCGCGCTGCTCGCCGAAGCGGTAGAGGTTCTCGGTCTTGACCGGTTCCAGGCCAGCCTCGATCAGTCGCGACAGCAAGGCGGGCACCGCGCGTGCGTCCTCGAAGCGGAAGCGCAGGCGCCAGTGGTCGCTGCACCAGGTGTCGGGATGGCCCTGCGGCCACACCCGCACGCCGCGGTTGGTGATCAGACTCAGCTTGGTCTCGCCGGCCGCAACCTGCGCGCGCTCTGCCAGCTGCGATGCCGAGCGGCCGGCCTCGTCCCAGTGCAGGAATACATCGACACCGTCGAAGGCCTTCTGCGCGGTGTTCGCGAGCGCCGTGGCGACGGGAGCGCAAGCCGCAGCCCGCGGGGCGGTTTCGGGATAGCGCACGGGCGCCAGCCGCATCGGTTCGAGGCCGAGACGCGCGATCACCGCGTGGCCGAATGCGCGGGTGCCGACGCGCTCGCGGCTCAGGCCGTCCTGCCACAGATCGGCGGTGTGCACGCCGTCCTCCAGCGTGCGCAGCCAGGCGTTGTGAAGGGCCTCGGCGGCGCGGCTGCGGCCGACGTGCTGCAGAAGCATCACGGCCGCCAGCAGCAGGCCCGAAGGGTTGGCAACGTCCTTGCCGGCGATGTCCGGCGCCGAGCCGTGCACGGCCTCGAACATCGCCACCCGCAGGCCGAGGTTGGCCGAGGGCGCGAGGCCGATCGAGCCGGCCACTTCGGCAGCGACGTCGGAGAGGATGTCGCCGTAGAGGTTGGGGGTGACCACCACGTCGTAGTCCTGCGGCCGGCTGGCCATGCGCGCGGTGCCGATGTCGATGATCTGGTGCTGGCTGCGGATCTCCGGATACTCCGCGGCGATCTCATCGAAGACCTGGTGGAACAGGCCATCGGTGAGCTTCATGATGTTGTCCTTGCTCATGCAGGTGACGCTGCGGCGGCCGTTGGCGCGGGCGTACTCGAAGGCGTGGCGGACGATGCGCTCGCAGCCGGGGCGGGTGATCAGCTTCAGGCACTGCACGACCTCGTTGGTCTGGCGGTGCTCGATGCCGGCATAGGTGTCCTCCTCGTTTTCGCGGACGATGACCACATCCATGCCCGGCTGCAGGCTGCGCACATAGGGGGCATAGGACACGCAGGGCCGCACGTTGGCGTACAGTCCCAGCGTCTTGCGCAGGGTCACGTTGACGCTTTTGTAGCCGCCGCCCTGCGGCGTGGTGATCGGGCCCTTGAGCAGCACGCGGTGCTGCTCGACGGCCTCGAACACTTCGGGCCCGAGCCCGGCGGCATGGCCGGCGCGATACGCCGAAAGGCCCACGGTGAGCGGCAGGAACTTGAGCGAAGGATCAAGCTCACGCAGCACATCGAGCGTGGCGGCCATGATTTCGGGGCCGATGCCGTCGCCCTCGGCGACTGCGATGGTCAGGGGAGCGGTGGCAGGCGTTGCGGCGATGGCGCGGTCGAAGCGGGGCAGGGCAGACATTTCGGCACTCCAATACATGAAACACAGTTCATGAAAAAGGCTGCAGTCAAAACCGTGAAGGCCGCGTCGAAAGGCGTTCGGAAAACCCTGCCCGAGCCGGCGGGCAAACCGGCCAAGACTGCGGTATCCGCGCCAGAGAAGGTTGCGAGCGACGCGGCGACCGGGCCCGGCTGGACCTTCCTCAGCAACCACACCCACGTGCTGGTGGCGCTGGCTGCCGAACCTGACCTCACCCTGCGCGACATCGCCCAGCGCGTGGGCATCACCGAGCGCGGGGTGATCCGCATCGTCGAGGAACTGGAACAGGCCGGCGTGCTGAGCCGCGAGCGTGAGGGCCGGCGCAACCGCTACGCGCTCAATCTCGAGGCCTCGCTGCGGCACCCGCTGGAGCGGCACTGCCGGATCGGCGAGCTGCTGGATCTGATCCTGCGGAGATAGTCCTGCGCAAAGAGCCACGTGCGGTTTGCAGGATCGATGGCCGCCAACGCAGAAGGCCCCGCATGGCGGGGCCTTCTACAATCATCGCAGCGGGTAGCAATCAGTCGCCGCGGCGCGAAGCCTGCTTGCGCTCGTTCTCGGTGCGGTGCTTCTTGCGCAGGCGGATCGCCACCGGCGTGATCTCGACCAGCTCGTCGTCGTCGATGAACTCCAGCGCCTGTTCGAGCGAGAACTTGATCGGCGGGATCAGGCCTTCGTCATGGTCCTTGCCGGAGGCGCGGAAGTTGGTCAGCTGCTTGCCGCGCAGGGCATTGACCGTGAGGTCGTTGTCCTTCGAGTGGATGCCGACGATCTGGCCTTCGTAGATCTCTTCACCCGGGTCCAGGAACAGACGACCGCGCTCCTGCATGGCGATCTGCGCATAAGCCGGCGAGGGGCCGGTGCCGTTCGAGATCAGCACGCCGTTCTGGCGCTGGCCGATCGTGCCTTCCGCCTTCGGGCCGTAGTGGTCGAAGACGTGGAACAGCAGGCCGGTGCCCGCGGT
>LNFM01007039.1_pt1 | contig 17984 bp, 10 predicted proteins | sample 596031 | NCBI WGS metagenome assembly LNFM01 (sample SAMN04254537, study PRJNA301005) | activated carbon metagenome | isolation source: dual media filters at the Ann Arbor, Michigan drinking water treatment plant | place: USA: Ann Arbor | reverse complement strand
GACAGCGAGGGCGTGGTGCATGCCCTGGCCTTGGGTTTCGGCGGTGCGGCGACCTACTCGATGGTCTCGCTGTCGCCCGACTGCGAGCCGCTGGGGCAGGTGCCGTATCCGCGCGCCTTCGATGCGCATCCCGGGAAAGAGGGCGCCTTTGTCGTGGCCGGCGGCAATTACGTCACCTCCGAGGTGTGGCTGCAGCGCCGGGTCGGTGGGCAGCCGCGCTGGTCGATCGGCTTCACCCACCTGTTGAACCTGCCCGGGCTGCAGGGTGCGCGCTACTGGGTGAGGGCACTGGAGGATGGCAGCGTGGTGGTGGCTGCAGCCGCGTGGGCGCCGCAGGACGCACGCGTACAGCTGCTGCGTTTCAGCGCCGAAGGCGAGCTGCTGGCGCGCGGCGAAGTCGAGGGCGCGCACATCGCGGCCATGCGCCAGGACGGCGCGCGCCTGCTGCTGGCGCTGACCGAGCCGGTCCAGAGCGGCACCGCCGCGCAGGTAGGAGGGCGTGATCTCGTCGAGATCAGCCTCGATTTCGAAGTGCTCGCACGCCTGCGCCTGCCCGAGGGCTATGTCCATGGCCCGGTGAACTCGGCGGCCTCGGGCCTGCGCTCCGACATCTGGCTGGTGAGCGATACCCCTGCGGCCGTTCTTGCCGGCGAGAACGCGACGGCACGGCGCTGGGGTGCCCTGCGCATTGGCCAGGGCCTGCAGCTGGAGTGGCTGCAGGCCCTGGGCGAGAGTCGCCCGCGCCTGCTGCTGGCCGATGGAAGTCTTCTGGTCTCGCAGCGCGCAGAAGGCGAGACCCGGCTGGCGCGACGCAGCAGTGCAGGCAGCGCTCTGGCGCTGGAGAGGCCGGCGCTGCGTCCCCCGCCGGACTTCACAACGTATCGCAGCCTCGCGCTGGCTGACGGCGCAGTCGCCCGCCTGCGCTACCGCGGCGCCGATCTGTATCTCGATGTACACGAGGGCGGCGCGCTGGCCTGGAGCCGGCGCGTGGGCACGCGGATCGGCAACGACGTGCGTGATCTGTTCTCCGGACACGCCGGTGCGCCAATCTGCCTGGCCGCGATGCGCGGTTGGTCGCCGACCACGATCGAGTTGCGCTGCCATGCACGTGCGGATGGAGAGCTCCTGCCGGTGCAGGCATGGACGAGCTTTCGCGACATCAAGACGATGCCGGTGGGCCTGCTCGGCGATGCGCAGCGCCCTGCGCTCTTTGCGGTGACCTCGGCCCCGCTGCCGGAGGCGGGCTTCCTGCTACGCGAGTGGGGTCTGGTGCCGGGGGCGTCCGGGCAGGTCGTGCCCAGCGCGCGCGACTTCGAGATCTCGGCCGATTACGACTGTGCCCTGCGCGCGTTCGCCCTGCATCCGGGCGCGGGGGGTGCCGTGCTTGAACTGATCGGCGGGCGCTTTCGCCTGCAGCGCTTCAATGCCGACCGCGAGCTGCTCTGGCAGACGCCGGCGCCGGACGCATGGCGCTGCCCGGGCGTGCTGGCGGTCGCGGAGTCGGGCGAAGTCCTGGTGGGCGAGTTCGAGGGGCTTCCCGGCAGCGGATCCCCCGTGGAGCTGGCGGGCTTCGCCGCTGACGGTCGCCTGCTGTGGCAGGCGCCGGCGCGCAGCGTGACCGGCCCGGGTCTCGTCAATCCCTGGGGTCTCGGGGGCGGGGTGAGCTGGTTCAAGTCGGGCGGCGCCGACTACTGGGTGGCCAACCTCGGGGCGGACGATCGCGCGCTGCTGTCGATCTTCAGCGCCAGCAGCGGGGCGCACCGCGCAAGCCTGCGAACCGTGCGCGAGTGGCCGGAGAACTGGGGCTGGGATTTCGCCCCGACCGCGCACCGCAATGAAGTGCTGCTGGTCGAACGCAGCTTCGAAGCGGTCCGCGCCCGGCGTCTCGATCTCGCCAGCGCGCGCCTGGGCCCGAGCGTGGAGCTGCGAACGCCGTGGGCGTCGGAATCGCAGCAGGTGCTAGTGCTGGGCGAGCGCATCGAGTCCACGCATTTCGCAGCGGACAGCGCCGCAATCAGTCTGATCAGGTCGATCACCGCCCCGTCCCTGGCCCCTGATCAGCCGGTCGGCGCAGAGCACAGCGGCCAGTGGTACGACCCGCAAACGACCGGTCAGGGCCTGTTTCTCGACGTGGAGGCAGGCACCCGGCGCTGGTTCGCGAGCTGGTTCACCTACATGGCGAATCAAGAGGCCGGCAGCTACACGGCTTCGGGCCTGCGCCGGCGGCTGCGCTGGTACTCGATGCTGGGGCAGGGCGATGCCGCGGGCGGCATGCCCATCAGCGGCGCGCTGTACTCCACGGGCGGCGGCCGTTTCGATGGCGGCACGCCGCAGACCTCGGCGGTGGGCCAGGCCTTCCTGCGCGCGATCGACTGCAACACTCTTGAGTTCGCCTACGCGGTTTCCGATCCCGATGACGCTGCAGCGCCGGCGCTGACCGGCGCCCGCCGCCTGCAGCGGCTGGGGCCGGCGCCCGCCGCCTGCGGCGGTGCGTCGCTGGCTGAACAGTCGGGACTGCGCGCTGCGTCGACCGGCAGCTGGGTGCTGGAGGGTCGGCCCAATCAGGGTCTGCTGATGCAGGTCGATCCCGGCGCCGCGGGTCAAGCGGGCGCGCTCTGGGGCGCGTGGTTCGGTTTCGATACCGGCGAGCCGGATGACGCGCTCGCCCAGCACTGGCTCACCGTGATCGGCCGCAGCGCCGCGGGCCAGCCCGGCGTGGTCGAGCTGGAATGGATGCGCACCTTGGGCGGCAGCTTCGATGCGCAGCCCACGCGCAACACGCGGGTGATCGGCAGCGGCCGCCTGCGCTTTACCGCCTGCGATCGTGCGGTGCTGGAGTACAGCTTCGATGCGCCCGGGCTGGCGGGTGATGCGTTCGCGGGGCTGCAGGGGCAGGTCAATCTGCGACGCTTCGAGTCCTGTCGCTGAGAAGGGTCGGACCCGGGGCTACAAAAAGCAACACTCCCGCAACAGTCCGCTGGCGTGGTGTTCGTCCAAGATCTCTGAGGGGAGGTTCTTCGATCGGCACCGCTGCGCGGCCGCGAGCACCCGCAGACGGTGTCACACGCGCATCTGGGCGATCGCCTCGGACAGCGCGACAGGGCGTTGGACAGTGCGACGCGCCGGGGCGATGCGAGGCTGCTGGACCGCGGTTCGCAGCTGAGGGCGTTCCGGCGCCTCTGTCCGCGGCTTCAGCGGCCCCGATGTCCTTTCCTCGTGTTTCCTTTCAGCCGAGTATCGAGCGATGTCTGAACTGAATGTCTGGTCGCGCTGCTCCCGCCTGCTGAGCCTCTGTCTCGCCGCGGTGTCCATGTCGCTTGTGCCCATGGAGCCTGCGTTCTCCCAGTCCGGCACGGTCCCCACCGAGTACTCCCTGCTGCCGCGCGAGGACGGCTTCGAGCTGCGGGCCCACGGGCAGGTCGTGGGCTACCGTGGCGATGGCAGCTACCTCGGCAATCGCCTCGATGCCTTCACCGAGACGCCCCTGAGTGACTACCGCAGCAGCGACGTGTGGGTGCAGGCCCTGCCCGCGCAGAACGGATTCGATCCGGTGGTGATGGTCCAGCGCCGCGCCCAGGCCTGCACGCGCGTGCGCATGGAGGATGGCCGCAGTCTGCTGCGCGTGGCCAGCGTGCTGCCTGCGCCGCCGGGGCTGAGCTTCACGCCGCCCGCGGGCTCACCGCAGCCGACCCCGCTGGGTACGCTTGGCTGGGCCAATGAAGAGCGTGATTCCGCCCATCTGGCCGGTCTGGTGGCGCGCGACAGCCAGGGGCTGATCTACGCCTTCGACTGGCAGTTCCTGCCGTCCACGGTGTTCAGCATGCGCAGCTATGCGCCGGACTGCAGTCTGCTCGGCGGGGTGCAGAGCATTCGCGCATTCGACGCGCATGCAGCCCACCCGGGCGTCTACGTCGTGCACGACCGGATTCCCGGCGGGGGCCTGCGCCTGTCGCGACACGCCGCCGGAGTGATGCAGTGGGACATCGATCTGCCGGCGGCGCTGCAGCTCAGCGCGGGGCAGACGCCCCACCTGTGGCTGCGCGCGCTGGCGGACGGGAGCCTGTTGCTGGTTGGCGGCGGAGGCGTGTCCGCACAGCTGGAGCTGGCGGTCTTCGACGCTGGCGGGCAGGTGCTGCAGCGCATGCAGCTGCCGGGCCGCAGCGTCGCCGCCCTGCGCGAACAGGGCGACAGCCTGCTGCTGGCCGTGGGCGATCAGGCCGACCGCGCCGGCGCGCGCAGCCTGGTCGAGCTGGACCGCAGCCTGCAGCTCAGGCACCGCACCGAACTGGCCGAGGGCTATGTGCTTGGCCCGCTGGGCAGCAGCGCTGCGGGCCTGCGCGGGGCTGAGTGGCTGGTGCATGGCGACGACCGCGCGCTCAACGCGGTGGAGCGCAGCGAGCCCTTGCGCTGGGGCACGCTGCGCCTGCAGCCGGGCGGCGACGTCGAGTGGCTGCAGCCGATGGGCGAGCTGCGTCCGCGCCTGCGCTTGGCCGACGGTGCGCTGCTGGTATCGCGCTTCGCAGAGGGCGGCGCCCAGCTGGCCACTGTTCGCGCGGGCTCTGCGCCGGTCTGGCAACCCACGCCGCGCGTCCCAGAACGGGAGGTGGCCGGCGTTCCCCTGCAGGCGGCTCTGGACGACGGGCGGGTCGCGCGGCTGCTGCGGCAGGGCAATGTGCGTGAGCTGATTGTCCAGCGCGGGCTGCAAACGCTCTGGCGTCGAACGCTCGGTCAGGTGCCGCGCTTCAGCACCAACGATCTCTACGCCGAGGTCGAGGCGGGCCGCGTCTGCGTCTCGGTGTACGACAATTCGGTGGGCGCGGGCGAGTACGCCCTGCTGTGCCATCGCGTCAGCGACGGCGCGGCCCTGCCGGTTCAACGCTGGCTGGGCCAGTCGTTCCCGGTCGAGCGCCAGCGCGGGGGATGGGATGCAGACGGGGCCGCCAGCGTGTTCCTGCTGCGCTCCACGGATTCCAGCGGCTACGCGGTACGCCATCTGCGCGCCCCTGCAAGCGGTGTGATGCCGAGCAGTGCGGAGATCACGGTGGCGACCGAGTCGCAGTGCGCGCAGCGCGCGGTGGGCTCACACCCGCGGCGCGGCGCTGCCGTGCTGGAGCGCGAAGGCGACAGCTATTTCCTGCGCGCCTACAGCACGGCCGGCAGCCTGCTTTGGCGGCATGCGCTGCCTTCCGGGCTGGGCTGCCCTGCGGTGCTCGCCCTGTCCGCCGACGGTGAGGTGCTGGTCGGCGAGCTGGATTTCAGCAGCAACGGCATCCGCCTACAGGCTCTGCTGGCGGTGGCGGAAGCGCAGCCCCTGCGCTGGCGCATCGATCTGAGTGCACTCGGTGTGGGCCTGCCCGGCTCCACGTTGGAGCGCACGCGCTGGCTGGATGTGGCCGACGCTGAACAATGGGCTGGCGTGGTGATGCAGGGCGGCGGTGCGGCCCTGCTGCTGCTTGACCGCGCGAGCGGTGCCGTGCGCGATTTCGCGCGTCCCACGCTGGGCGCGACCAGCGCGGAGGGCTGGGAGCTGGCGAATACGTCGCGCCCGGGCGAGTTGCTGCTGCTGCAGCGTGAGGCCGCGAGCGCCCATGCGCGTCGACTGCTGCTGCCGAACCTGCGCATCGGCCCTCCTGCGCGGATGCCGTTGCCCTGGAGCGGCCAGCTCAGCTCGTCGCTGCGCGTGGAGGAGCGCCTCGAAGCGGTGAGGTTTGTCGAAAGCTCCGTCGAGCCCGTGAGCTGGAGCGCGGTGTCGGCTCCGCCGCTGGCCGAGGACAGGCCGCTCGGGGCCGAGCACAGCGGGCTCTGGTACGACCCGCAGATCACCGGGCAGGGCCTGATGCTGGATGTCGAGGCCGCCACGCAGCGCTGGTTCGCGGCTTGGTTCAGCTTCCAGACCGCGCTCGAAGCAGTGGCTGGGCCGAGCAGGCCGGGCCACGAAGACCTGCGCTGGTATTCCATGCTCGGCCAGGGCAGCGCGCCGGCCGGCATGCCGCTGGACGCCATCCTGTATGCGACCGCCAACGGCCGATTCGATGGCGGCACGCCACTGACCAGCGTCCGCGGCGAGGCGCAGCTGCGCGCGATCGACTGCAATACGCTCGAGTTCCAGTACCGCATCGAGCCCGCGCTGGCGGGCCGTGGCATCGCCGAGATCGGAGCGCGCCGGCTGCAGCGTCTGGGGCCTGCGCCGGCCTCCTGCGGCGGTGCGTCGCTTGCCGAACAGTCGGGCCTGCGGGCCGCGTCCACCGGCAGCTGGGTGCTGGAAGGGCGGCCCAGCCAGGGCGTGCTGATGCAGATCGATCCGGGCGCCGCCGGCCAGCCAGGTGCGCTGTGGGGCGCCTGGTTCGGCTTCGCGCCAGTGCAGCACGAAGGTGCCGGACATCCGCATTGGTTGACCCTGGCCGGTCGCAGCCTGCCCGGGCAGCCGGGCGTGGTCGAGCTGGAGTGGACGCGCACGACGGCGGGCCTGCTGGACACGCGTGCGACCAGCAACAGCCACGTCGTCGGCAGCGGTCGCCTGCGCTTCACCGCCTGCGACCGCGCGGTGCTGGAGTACAGCTTCCACGCGCCGGGCCTCGCGCTGGATGCCTTCTCCGGGCTGCAGGGTCAGGTCAACCTGCGGCGCTTCGAGCCCTGCCGCTGACTGGGTGATGGGACGTGCTGGCCGACGCGGAAGACACCTCCGCGTCGGCTCCGCACTTGGCCGCAGGTGACTTTCGGCAGGCCGCGCGCATGACCGCGCTCACCTGCCGCCGCTGCCGACTCCTCGCGAGACTGTCTCCACCGGCCGCAAGGCCTCGCCACCGGAGACGCCCATGTCCATGTCCAGCCTTCGCATCCCTCGGATTTTCGCCATCCTCGGCCTCGCAGTGCTGAGCGCGGCGTCGCTGGCGACTGCCGCCACGCTGGAGGTCGAGATCACCGACATCCGCAGCAGTGAGGGCCAGCTGATGGTGGCAGTGCACGCCAGCGCCGAGGGCTGGGACGGCAAGACGGCACCCGTTGCCGCCCAGCTGCATGCGCCGAGCGGCGAGCGCGCCCTGCTCAGCTTCGAGGGCCTCGCGCCCGGCAGCTATGCAGTGCAGGTGATGCACGACCAGAACGGCAACGGCAAGCTCGACGCCAACTTCATGGGCATGCCGATCGAGGGCTATGGCTTCAGCAACAACCCCGAGGTGATGCGCAAGGCTACCTTCGATGAAGCCCGCATCGAGGTGGGCGAGGGTGGAACCCGCATCCAGCTGCGCCTGCGCTGAAGCTCGGGAGCCCGCCATGAACCGTCGTCGATTCCTTGGCTCCCTGGCCGGCGCCGCTGCCGGCCTGCTGATCGCCCCGCGCCTGCTGCGCGCCGAGACCGCTGTCGACGCTTTCGCGCGTGGACGCGCTGCCCACCCCTATCTCGCCGGCTGGCAGAGCATCGAAGGTGACGCCTTCGGGCCAAGCGAAGTCGTGCTGGAAGGGCGACTGCCCGAGGGCCTGGCCGGCACCCTGTACCGCAACGGCCCGGCCCTGTTCGAGCGCGGCGGCCAGCGCTACACCCACTGGTTCGATGGTGATGGACTGGTGCGCGCCTGGAAGATCAGCGCGCAGGGCATCGAGCACCGCGCGCGCATGGTCGGCACCTCCAAGTACCGCCGAGAGCAGCAGGCCGGACGCTTTCTGCTGCCGGCGGCAGGCTCGCGCATCGAGAACCCGCTGGCGGTCCGCAACAACGACGACGTCAATGTCGCCAACACCTCGGTCACGGTGATCGACGGTCGCCTGTTCGCCCTGTGGGAGGCAGGCTCGGCCTACGAGCTGCATCCCGACTCGCTCGACACGCTGGGTCCGGTGACCTGGGCCTCCGGCATGGAAGCCGCGCCCTTCTCCGCGCATCCGCTGCGCGAGCGTGATGGCACCACCTGGAACTTCGGCTCGTTGGATGTGCTGGGCGGCAGCGGCCTGCTGATCTGGCGCATCGGCGCCGACGGTCGCCTGCTCGGTCAGCAGCTGCTGCCGACGCCCGCGCCCGGCTACCTGCACGCCTTCGCGATGACCGGGCGCCACCTGGTGTTCCTGCTCACGCCCTACCGCATGGGCGACAGCGGGCCCTTCTTCGAGCGACTGAAGTTCGCGCCCGATCTGCCCTGCCGCATCGCCGTGGTGCCCAAGGATGCACTCGATGCGCCGCGCTGGTTCGAGGTCGATTTCGGCATGGCCTACCACTTCGGCGACGCCTTCGAGCGCGAGGGCGTCATCGAGCTGCGCGCGGTGCTGCACAGTGACGTCGCGGATGCGGTGTCGCCCATGGCAGCCGCCATGCGTGGCGAACCGATGGCGATCGTCGCGGATCGCGGCGCGCGGCTGGCCACGCTGCGCCTCGACATGAAGTCGGGCCGCGCGAAGTGGATCGACCACGACCAGTACGGCCTGGAGTTCCCGCAGTTCGATCAGCGCTCACCCCACGATCGCGGCGCACACGTGTACGCGCCCGTGAGCGTCGGCGAGCGCGAGGTGCCCTACTTCAACGGCGTCGCCGCCATCGACCTGCAGCGCGGGCGCCGCCAGCAGCACCGCTACGGTGCGCAGGTGCTGGCCGAAGAGCACCTGTTCGTGCCGCGGCCGGGCAGCCGGCGCGCCAACGACGGTTGGCTGCTCGGCACCGTGCTCGACAGCGCCCGCAATCGCAGCGGTCTCGCGGTGCTGGATGCGCAGCGCATCGAAGACGGCCCGATCGCGATGGCCTGGCTGCCGCGCAGCTTTCCGCTGGGCTTCCATGGGCACTTCGCAGGCGCTTGACGTGGTGAAGCCGCGCCTGCGTGCGCCTGCAGCTGAAGCGCGGTTCTACATGTCGTGCTTGTTGAGCGCGTAGCCCAGCGCCTTGTATTGGCTCCAGCGCGCGCGCAGCGGATCGCGTGCGGCGGGGTCGGCGGGTACGACTTCGAGCACGCGCTCGAACGGTGGTGGGGCGACTTCATCGCGCAGGTTCAGCACGAGCGGGCGCGAGGGCGTGTCGACGCCGGGCGGTACGATCAGCACCGGGGTGATGTCGTCGTCCTCGTCCATGCCCGCGACCTGGTGCGGGATGTAGGCGTCCTCGTCGAACTCCCAGAGCAGCTGGTCGATCTCCTCGGCCTGCTCTTCCGAGCGCGCGAGGATCAGCAGTGGCTGGCCCGCGCCATAGCCGCGCTTGACCAGCTCGCAGACGAGCTTGAGCGGCTCCTCGAGGAAGCGCGGTTTGGCGATCAGGTAGAAGTCGGCGCGCATTCGGGAGCGGGGATTGGGGATTGGGGATTCGGGATTGGTAGAGCGGTCGTGTCGCCGGGCTGGGAGCTCTCCTTCGAGCGGAGCGCTGGGTGCGAATCTGTCGAAGCAGGCGGTCTTGCGGGCTGTTGAAGGGAACCGCCGGGCGCTCGGCGCCCGGCACAAAACAACCAATCCCTAATCCCTAATCCCCAATCCCGGCTCTTAAGACTTCGAGCTCAGCCACTCCACCAGCAGCGGCACCGGTCGGCCGGTCGCCAGGCCCTTGCGGCCTTCGTCCCAGGCGGTGCCGGCGATGTCGAGGTGAGCCCAGCGCTGGCCTTCGGTGAAGCGGGCGAGGAAGCAGCCGGCGGTGATGGCGCCGGCCCACTTGCCGCCGATGTTGGCCATGTCGGCGAAGCCGGAGTCGAGCAGGGGCTGGTAGTCGTCCCACAGCGGCAGGCGCCAGGCGCGGTCGTGCACCTGTTCGCCGGCGGCCAGCAGCTCGTTCGCGAGGTCATCGTGCTTCGTCATCAGGCCGTGCGGGAACTTGCCCAGTGCGATCACGCAGGCACCGGTCAGGGTGGCCACGTCAACGATGGCCTGCGGCTCGTACTTCTGCGCATAGGTCAGCGCGTCGCACAGGATCAGGCGTCCTTCGGCGTCGGTGTTCAGCACTTCGATGGTCTTGCCCGACATCGAGGTCAGCACGTCGGACGGACGATAGGCATGCGCATCGGGCATGTTCTCGACCGCTGGCACCACGGCGACCAGGTTGATGTTCAGGCCGAGCTTGGCGACTGCCAGGAAACTGCCGATCACCGAGGCACCGCCGCACATGTCGAACTTCATCTCCTCCATGCCGGGGCCGGGCTTCAGGCTGATGCCGCCGGTGTCGAAGGTGATCGCCTTGCCGACAAGCGCATAGGGACGCTGGTCGTTGGCGCCGCCGGCGTACTTCAGCACGATCAGTCGCGGCAGATTTCCCGAGCCGGCGGCGACGCCGAGCAGGCTGCCCATGCCCAGCGCCTGCATCTGCTCGCGCTCGAGAATCTCGACGCTGACCTTGTCGTGGCTGGCGGCGATGCCGCGCGCGGTCTCGGCCAGATAGGCCGGCGTGCAGATGTTCGGCGGCAGATTGCCGAGCTCGCGACACAGACGCACCCCCTCGGCGATGGCCTGGGCGCGCTGCAGCTGCGGCGCGTGGCTGCCATCGGCGAGCAGGGCGAGGCTTTCGATGCCGCCCTCGCTGCTGGACTTCTTGGTGGCGGTGTAGCGGTAGCTGGCATGTTCGGCGGCGAGTGCTGCCTGGCGCACGGCCCAGGCGGCGTCGCGGGCGGCGACATCGAGCGCGCTGAGGGTCAGCAGCACCTGCCGCGCCGGGCTGCCGGCCAGCGCCTTGACCGCGTCGCCGACCGCCTTCTGGTAGCGACCGGCATCGAACTTCGCGGCTTCGCCCAGGCCCACGCAGAGCACGCGGCTGGCGCGGACGCCGGTGACACCACGCAGCAGCGCGCTGCGACCGGCCTTGCCGTTGATGTCGCCGGCCGCCAGCCACGCCGACAGCTGGCCCTCGCTGCGCTCGTCGACCGCCTTGGCGGGCGCGCTCAGGCCGGTGTCCTCGAAGACGCCGAGGATGAGGGTGTCGACGTCCGTCTCGGCGGGGTGGGTCTGGACGAGGTTCAGCTTGAGTGCCATGGCTTTCCTGTACATCGTGATCGGTGGATACTGCCGCGCCCCGCTGCAGCGCCCGCGCCGAGCGGCTCGGCGGCGGGTTGACGGGTGCGGAAAGCCCGCGAGTTTACCAGCCCGTCCCGCTGTCACCGTTGCCACGCCTTCACGAAACTTCTGCCGTGGCGCCTGCGCCCGGCTTTCGAACGACGCCCTTGGAACCCAAGCACGCTCCCATCGCTGGCCGCGCCGCGCACCGCCGGAGCCGACCCGCGTGATCCGCCGCATTGACCGCTATGTCTGGCGCGAGCTGGCCGGGGCCTTCGTGGCCGCCACCCTGGTGCTGCTGATGGTCAGCTTCAGCGGCCTGTTCGCCGACCTGCTCAGCAAGATCGCGCGCGGCAAGGTGCCGGCGGCCCTGCTGCTGTCGCAGGTGGGCCTGCGGTCGGTCGACATCCTGCCCTTGCTGCTGCCACTGGCCCTGTTCCTCGGCGTGATGCTCGGCCTGGGGCGGCTGTATCGCGATAGCGAAATGGCAGTGCTGGCCTCGATTGGGCTGGGCATTGCCGATCTGAAGCGCGCGATCCTCGCCCTGGCCCTGCCGGTGGCCCTGATCGTGGGCCTGACCTCGCTGTGGCTGTCGCCGATGGCGCAGCGCGCGGCCACCCGGATGATCGAGGAAGCCAACAAGAGCCTGCTGGTGATTGGCCTGGAGCCCGGCCGCTTCGTCGAGCTGCCCGGACGTGCGGCCGTCATCTACCTTTCCGACATGAGCGAGGACGGCAGCGAGTTCCGCCGCCTGTTCGTGGCCAGCGAGCGCGAGGGCCGGCTGGACGTGATCACCGCGCGCTCCGGCGAGCTCTTCCTCGAAGCGCAGGGCGACGAGCGCTATCTGTCGCTCACCGACGGCTTCCGCGTCGAGGGCGATCCGCGCCAGCTGGACTTCCGCATGATGCGCTTCGCCCGCAACGATATCCGCGTGCCGGACAGCGAGCAGGCCGAGGTGGGTCGACCCGAATCGCAGCGCAGCCTGCCGGTGCTGCTGGCGGCCGACGACCCGGCCAGCAAGGCCGAGCTGCACTGGCGTCTGGCCGCGCCGATCGCCTCCCTGCTGCTGGTGCTGCTGGCGCTTCCGCTGGCGCGGACGCCGCCGCGCGCGGCGCGCTACGGCGGCCTGCTGATCGCCCTGCTGGGCTATGTGGTCTACCTCAATCTGCTCGGTATCGGGCGCGCCCTGATCGCCGACGGCAGCATTCCGGGCTGGCTCGGTCTGTGGGCCATCCATGCAGCGGTCGCGGCCATCGCGATCTGGCTGCTGCGTCGGCAGTCGCGCGCCAACCGTCCGCGCCTGCGCGTGCGCCCGGCGGGGGCCGCATGAGGGGCTGGGTGAACCGCGCCGACTGGTTGATCGTCACCCAGGTGCTGGGCGCCCTGCTGCTGACCTGGGGCGTGCTGCTCGGCTTTGACGCGATGGCGGCCCTGGTGGGTGAGCTCGACGAGATCGGCGAAGGTGACTACGCGCTCGATACCGCTTTCCTGTACGTGGCCATGACCCTGCCGCGGCGCGCCTACGAGCTGTTCCCGACCGCCGCGCTGATCGGCAGCGTGCTTGGCCTCGGCAGCCTGGCGGCGACCTCCGAGCTGACCGCGCTGCGCGCCGCCGGCCTGCCGCGCTGGCGCATCGCCGCCGCCGCAGGTTCGCTGGTGTTGATGCTGACCGGCGCCATGGTGATCTCCGGCGAAACCCTGGGGCCCTGGGGCGATCGTGCGGCGCAGGCCCTGGTGGTGCAGGCCAAATCCAAGGACGTGTCGCTGGCCGGCGGCTCCGGACTGTGGGCGCGCGAGGGTGATCTGTTCCTCAATGCGCGGCGCGGCTCGGTGCAGGGCGAGGGCAGCCTGTCGCGGGTGGTGCTGGAAGACGTGCGCCTGTTCGAGTTCGACAGCGAGGGCCGCCTGACCGCGATCGCATTGGCCGCGCGCGCCGAGCACATCGGCAGCAGCTGGGACCTGGTCGAGGTGCGTCGCACGCGCTTCTTCGAGCGCCATGCCGAGCTGCAGGAGCTGCCGCGCGAGCGCTGGGACTCGGCGCTCAGCCCGGAAATCCTCGACTTCAGCATCACCAGGCCGCGCTACCTCGCACTCAGCGATCTCGGCCACAGCATCGACTACCTGAGCCGCAACCAGCTCGACGCCGGCCCCTTCATCAGCGCCTGGTGGGCGCGGGTGTTCTACCCGCTCAATGCGCTGGTGCTGAGCCTTGCGGTGATGCCCTTCGCTTTCGGCAGCCTGCGCACCGGCGGTTTCGGCAAGCGCCTGTTCCTCGGCATCGCCTTCGGCCTCGGCTATTTCCTGCTGCAGCGCTTGAGCGTCAACCTGGCGGAGGTCTACGGCCAGCCGATCTGGCTGGCCAACCTGCTGCCGCCGTTGCTGCTGGGCGGCTTCTCCTGGTGGCGGTTCCGCAGGCGGTTCTGAGCGGGTTCGCGCGGCGAGTCCGGGCGCTGGCGTTCGACCCGCGCGGTTCGGCTTCCTATACTCCGCCTTCATCTGAAGGAGCCCCCATGTCGAAGGCGATCCGCGTCCCCCATACGCTCGTGCTGCTGTTCGGAATGATGGTGCTGGCGCTGGTGGCGACCTGGGTGCTGCCGCAGGGGCGCTTCGAGACCACCAAGGACGACAAGGGCCACGAGCTGGTGGTGCCGGGCACCTACGCACCGGTGGCGGAGCCGGTGCTGCTCACTCCGATCGACCTGTTCACGGCGGTGCCGCGCGCGCTGGCGGCTTCGGCCGATATCGTGTTCTTCGTGCTGCTGGTCGGCGGTGCGATCTCGGTGCTGCGGGCCACCGGCATGATCGATGCGGCACTGGGTCGGGTCTTGAGCCTGATCGGCGACAAGCCCAACGCGCTCATCGTCATCGGCATGGTCCTGTTTGCGGCCGTCTCGGGTGCGATCGGTGTGGCGGAGGAGTACATCCCGTTCGCGGCGATGCTGATTGCCCTCTGCCTCGCCATGCGCATGGACGCAATCACCGCCATGGGCATCATGGTTGGCGGCTACGGCATCGGCTACGGCGTGGCGGCGCTGAATCCCTTCACCGTGCTGGTCGCGCAGAACGTGGCCGGTCTGCAGCCAACCTCCGGCGCCTGGTATCGCTGGGCGCTGTTCGCGCCCTTCGTGGCGATCGGCATTCATCACGTCTGGGCCTACGCGCGGCGGGTGCAGGCCGATCCCTCGAAGAGTCTGATGCTGGGCGTGGAGTCGATCCACAGCGCGCCGACCGAGTTTCCCAAACTGAGCGGCCGATTGATGCTGGTGCTGGCCTTTGCCATCGCCACCCTGGTGCTGATGAGCTGGGGCATCGCCACTCAGGGCTGGTATCTCGTCGAGCTGGGCGCACTGTTCGTCGGGCTGGCGATCCTGTCCGGGGCGGTCGGCGGCCTCGGTGCTGACGGCACCGCCAAGCGCTTCGTCGAGGGCGCTGCCGAGCTGGCCGGCACCGCCGTACTGATCGGCTTCGCGCGCTCGATCGCCCTGCTGCTGGAAGATGGCCAGGTGCTGCATACGATCGTGAATGCGCTGGCCGGCCCGCTGTCCTCGCTCGGTGCGGAGCTGGCGGTGGTCGGCATGCTGCTGATCCAGACCCTGATCAACTTCTTCATCCCCTCCGGCAGCGGCCAGGCCTTCGTCACCATGCCGCTGATGGCGCCGCTGTCCGACCTGCTGGGCATCAGCCGCCAGACCGCAGTCCTGGCCTTCCAGATGGGCGATGGTTTTTCGAACATGATCGTGCCGACCAACATCGTGCTGATGAGTATCCTCGGCATCGCCGGCATTCCCTACGACCGCTGGTTCCGCTTCGTCTGGCCGCTGATGCTGAAGCTGACCATTGCTGGCGCCATCGCGCTGGTGGTGGCGGTGCTGATCGGCTACCAGTGATACCCGCCGCCTGCGGCCCAATCCACACCTCCCGAGCGAGACGTCCCATGCGCCTGATTGTTTCCGCCCTTGCCCTTGCAGTTGCCGGCCTGTCCCTCGCCCAGGCCGCAGAGCGCGGCCTCGATGCCCGCGATCTGAACGCGCTGGATCGGGTGGGCGCGCCGACGCTGTCGCCGGATGGCCGCGTGCTGGCGTATACGCTGCGACAGGCGGATCTGGAGGCCAATCGCGCCAGCACCGGGCTGTTCCTGCGTGGGCTGGAGGACGGCGCGCAGCCGCGCCGGGTCAACGCCGAGGGCAAGAGCGCCAACAGTCCGAGCTTCTCGCCGGACGGCCGCACCCTGTATTTCCTGAGCGCCGAGAGCGGCTCGATGCAGCTGTGGTCGGCGCCGGTGCGCGGCGGCCGCGCGCGCCAGGTCACTGACTACCCGCTGGGGGTGGGCACCTACCGGCTCTCGCCGGACGGCCGACGCGTGGCGCTGAGCTTCCGCGTGCATCCGGACTGCGCGGACCTCGCCTGCAGCAAGCAGCGCAACGAGGCCGCCGCCAGCAGCAAGACCAGTGGCCAGACCTACGACCAGCTGTTCGTGCGCCACTGGGACAGCTGGAACGACGGCCAGCGCAACCATCTCTACGTCGCCGAGCTGAAGGACGGCCAGGCCCGCGGCGAGCCGGTGCGGGTCAGCCGCGGTATCGACGGCGATGTGCCCTCGGTGCCCTTCGGCGGCGCCGATGACTACGCCTGGGCGCCGGACTCGAAGAGCCTGGTCTTCAGCGTGCGTATTGCTGGCCGCATCGAGCCGGTCTCGACCAACTTCGATCTGTTCCGCGCCGAGGTCGCCGGCGATGCGGCACCGGTCAACCTGACGCCGGACAACCCGGCCTGGGACGCCAATCCGCTGTTCGCCGATGACGGCAGGACGCTGTACTACACGGCGATGAAGCGCCCCGGCTTCGAGGCCGACCGCATGGCGATCATGGCGTTGGATCTCGAGTCCGGTACGCGTCGCGAAGTGGCCCCGGAATGGGATTTCTCGGCGGGTGCCTTGAGCCTGCATCAGGGCGAGCTCTACACGACCACCAACCGCCTCGGCGAGCACCCGCTGTTCGCGGTCAAGCCCGACAGCGGCGAGGCCCGCATCGTGGTCGGCGGCGGCAATGTCACTGGCTTCGCCCTGCACGCCGACACCCTCGTGTTCCAGCGCGACAGCCTGACCCAGCCGGCCCAGCTTTTTGTCTCCACGCCCGAAGGCGGCGTCGAGCGGGCGCTGACCGATTTCAACCGCGAGCGCCTCGCCGGCATCGGCATGGGCGCGTTCGAGCAGTTCAGCTTCGAGGGCCACGGCGGCGCGACGGTCTATGGCTATGTGGTCAAGCCGGTCGGCTACGAGGCCGGCCGGAAGTACCCCGTGGCCTTCATCATCCACGGCGGCCCGCAGGGCTCGATGGGCAACAGCTTCCACTACCGCTGGAACCCGCAGACCTACGCGGCGCGCGGTTACGGCGTGGTGTTCATCGACTTCCACGGTTCCACCGGCTACGGCCAGGCCTTCACCGATTCGATCTCGCAGGACTGGGGCGGCAAGCCGCTGGAGGACCTGCAGAAGGGCTGGGCGGCCGCGCTGTCGCGCTACGACTTCCTCGACGGCGAACGCGCCTGCGCGCTGGGCGCGAGCTACGGCGGCTACATGGTCAACTGGATCGCCGGCCAGTGGGGCGAAGCCTGGGACTGCCTGGTCAGCCATGCCGGCGTGTTCGACACCCGCATGATGGGCTACAGCACCGAAGAGCTGTGGTTCACCGAGTGGGAGAACGGCGGCACGGTCTACGAGAACCCGCAGGCCTACGAGCGCCACAACCCGCTGCTGCACGTCGACAAGTGGAATACGCCGATGCTGGTGATCCACGGCCAGCTCGACTACCGCATTCCGGTGGAGCAGGGCATCGCCGCCTTCACCGCCCTGCAGCGTCGCGGTGTGCCCAGCCAGTTCCTGTATTTTCCCGACGAGAACCACTGGATCCTGAAGCCTGCCAACAGCATCCAGTGGCACGATTCGGTGCTGAACTGGCTGGACCGCTGGACCAAGGAGTAAGCCGTGACTGTCGAAACCACCGTGCTGGATCTCGCGCGCCTGCGAAAGAGCTGCGGCCAGTGCTCGCTGCAGCAGCTCTGCCTGCCGGCCGGGATCAGCGGCGACGAACTGGAGCGCCTCGACGAGCTGGTCAAGAAGCGCCGCCCGTTGGAGCGTGGTGACCGCCTGTTCCGCTCCGGCAGCGCACTCGCTGCGCTGTTCGTTGCCCGCACCGGCAGCTTCAAGACCGTCGCCATGAACGAGGACGGCGACGAGCAGATCATCGGCTTCCACCTGCCGGGCGAGCTGATCGGTCTGGATGCGCTGGGCAGCGGCAGCCACCGTTGCGAGGCCGAAGCCCTGGAAGGCGCCGAAGTCTGCGAGATCCCGATGAACGAGCTGGAGCGCGTGGCCCAGCAGGTGCCGGGCCTGCAGCACCAGCTGCTGCGCATCATCGGCAAGAGCATGGAGCTCGATCAGGACCACCTCGGCATGCTCGGCCGCCGCCATGCGGCCGAGCGCGTGCTGTTGTTCGTGCACGGCCTGAGCGAGCGCCTGCGTTCGCTGGGCCGGCCGCACGACCAGTTCAGCCTGCCGATGAGCCGCGAGGAGATCGCCAGCTACCTCGGCCTGGTGATCGAAACGGTGAGCCGCAGCTTCACCAAACTGCAGGAGGACGGCTTCATCAGCATCCGCGGCCGCCAGCTGAAGATCCTCGACAGCAAGCGCCTGTCCGATGCCGCACACGCGCCAGAGCAGATGCGGGCGGCGGGGCGCTGAGGGGCGGAGTCTTTGCATTCCCGAGTTTGCAGGCCTGAGAGCCGGTTAGCTCAGCGTTGCGGCTCGCGAGTTCACCAAGAAACGTGGATTCAACGGATTGCGTTGTGTGTAGGAGCCTGCTTGCAGGCGACCGCGGCCTGCGCATTGCGCCTAGCCTGCGGGTCGCGAGCAAGCTCGCTCCACAAACAGCGGGTCCTCGTGGAGGGCGACGGCTTCAGAGATCTATTGAGGGGGCTGTTTCTTGAGCGCCTCCTCGTGAGGCGTAGCTGATCTCGAAGAAACGTGGACTCACCGGCTCGCGCTC
>LNFM01018168.1_pt1 | contig 17986 bp, 17 predicted proteins | sample 596031 | NCBI WGS metagenome assembly LNFM01 (sample SAMN04254537, study PRJNA301005) | activated carbon metagenome | isolation source: dual media filters at the Ann Arbor, Michigan drinking water treatment plant | place: USA: Ann Arbor | reverse complement strand
GGCGACCGACATGGGCGCGCTGCAGGAACGCATCACCTCCACCAAGAAGGGGTCGATCACCTCGGTGCAGGCGATCTACGTGCCGGCGGACGACCTCACCGACCCGGCGCCGGCGACGTCCTTCGCGCACCTGGATGCGACCACCGTGCTCAACCGCTCCATCGCGGAACTGGGCATCTTCCCGGCGGTGGACCCGTTGGACAGCACCTCCCGCGCGATGGACCCGCGCATTGTGGGCGAGGAGCACTACAACACCGCCCGCGAAGTGCAGAAGATCCTGCAGACCTACAAGTCGCTGCAGGACATCATCGCCATCCTGGGCATGGATGAGTTGTCGGAGGAGGACAAGCTGGTCGTGGCGCGCGCGCGCAAGATCCAGCGCTTCCTGTCGCAGCCGTTCCACGTGGCCGAGGTGTTCACCGGCTCCCCGGGCGTCTTCGTGAAGCTCGAGGACACGATCCGGTCCTTCGCCGCGATCTGCAAGGGCGAGTTCGACCACCTGCCGGAAGCGGCCTTCTACATGGTCGGCACGATCGAGGAAGCCGTGAAGAAGGCCGAGGGCCTGAAGGCGGCGGCTTAGTTTTCGAGCCCTCAGGCGCCGGCATCCGCCGGCTTGGCTTCGCCGCGTCGCCGGCGCGCCTGGGGGGTGAGGCTTATGGGCGGCGCCGGCCGCTGTGCGGCCGGATTCGGTTGGGGCGCGCTGTCGCGGTGCGGGTATGCACGGTGTGATGGCTTGGCGCGCTGGCCGGGCGCCACTTCTGACGTCGTAGGGGTTTGCACGGATGGCCACCTTCCAGCTCGAATTCGTCTCCCCGGAGAAGCTGCTGCTCTCGCGCCCGGTGGAGATGGCCCTGCTGCCCGCCGCCGATGGGCAGATGGGCGTGCTGCCCGGCCACGCGCCGATGATCGTCGCGCTGCGCGGCGGCGTGATCTCGGTGCGCGAAGGCGGCGCCGAGACCGAGGCTTTGTTCGTACCGGGCGGCTTCGCCGAAATCACGCCGACCCGCGTCACCGTGCTGGCGGATGAGGCGACGCCGGTCGCCCAACTCTCGCGCGCCGACGCCGAGCAGCGCATCAACGAGGCCGAGAAGGCGCTGGCGGACCTGAATGCCGAGGGCACCACGCCCGAGAAGCGCGAGGCCGCGATGGCGCGGGTGCTGTCGTCCCGCGCGATGCTGGCGGCGGCGCAGGCGGCCTGACGCGGGCCGGGCCGGGCCGCTGCACGCCGTTCGGCCGCCCCGCATTGCGCGGGGCGTGGGGAGCCGGCGGTGGCGTTGGCTTGCCAACCACCCCCCGTTACGGCCCCGATGGGGTAGGATTGCAGCGACGGTCGCCAACACCGCGCCGAGTCGTTCGCTTGGCGCGCCTTGAATCCGCCACGCCGCCCACGAAGATTGGCGGCAGCCCGATGCGCTGCCGGGGTCCTGCCGCGGCGAGGGAGTACGCATGAAGCACTGGCATATCGACGAGGTGGGCTGGGACCGCTTTGACCCCTCCAAGGTCGATCCGGACATCGTGCCGTTGGTCAAGGCGGCCGCGATGGTCGAGCGCAACGCCGCAGACTACGTCACCTACCTGTCGCGCGTCTTCAACGATGATCCGGACTTCAAGGCCGCCGCCGAGCACTGGGGCGTCGAGGAAACGCAGCATGGCGACGCGCTGGGCCGCTGGGGCGAACTGGCTGATCCGGGCTGGGATTTCCCGGCCGCCTTCGCGCGCTATCGCGCCGGCTACCAGGTACAGCTCAACGCCGATGCGTCGATCCGCGGGTCGCGCAGCGGAGAACTCATTGCGCGCTGCATGGTCGAGACCGGCACCTCGTCCTACTACACCGCCCTGGCCGAGGCGACCGACGAGCCGGCGCTGAAGCAGGTCTGCAAGCTGATCGCCGCCGACGAATACCGCCACTTCAAGCTGTTCTATGACCACCTCAAGCGCTACCTCGGGCGCGAGAACCTGTCGCTCCCGCGCCGCCTGCGCGTGGCCCTCGGCCGCATCGGGGAAAGCGAGGACGACGAACTGGCCTTCGCCTTCCATTGCGGCAACGAGCCCGAGGGCACGCCCTATGACCATGACCGCTGCATCAGCGGGTACATGGGCCGGGCGATGGGCTTCTACCGCTTCCACCACATCGAGCGCGGCATGGGCATGATCTTCAAGTCGATCGGCCTGGAACCGCGCGGCCGCATGGCCGACATCGCGGCCAAGGGCGCCTGGCGCCTGCTGCAATGGCGCCGGGAACGCTACCGCCAGGCGCTGCGGCGCGGCGCCAACGAGAACGCGACGGCGACGGCCGCCGCCGCCTGACCTGCCGGCCGCCGCGGCCGGCTGCAAGGCAGCCTTGATCGGGGCGCAGCCGCATCGTGATCGAAGCGGCTCGCCGGCTTCGACTTCGAGATCAAGGGTATCGCCCGCATTCCCGCCGAAGCGTAGGCGGGCCTGTCCGTCCGGACCGCGACCGGGGCGAGGGCGCTTTGGCGGACGAGGCGCCTGAAAGCGCGCTGCATGGGACGACCATTCGACCGATGCCGAAAGCCGGATGCCGCAGCATCCTGGCTTGGGCGCAGCCCCTGCGCTGAATGACCGGTAACCTTCCTGCGATTCGAACCCACCACGGGTCGAATCGGCCCCTTTCCTGGCATTTCGCCGCGTTTGAGAAAAAAATGCGGGCGCTGCGCAAATTTCCCTTTGCGTGCACGATCACCGGCCCTATACGGCCGCCCTAGACGCAGTACGCACGTGCCTCTGGCCCCCGGCCGCACTCCGGCCAAAGGGTTTACGCAACGACGTCAAGCGTTCTGGCAACCCCGCCCGGCGTCCCGCCGCGCGGCCCACTCTGGTCGCTGGTTCGTTCGACCGTTTCGTTAACCTTGGGCCGTCGCCTCGACAGGCGGCCCTCCGGAGCCTGGAAAGGTGCGGCGATGACCCCCAAGATCGCTGGCTATTTGCGCGACCACGCGCCTGCGACCCCGTGCCTCGTCCTCGACGTGGACCGGGTGGAACAGAACTACCGAGCCCTGAAGGCGGCGCTGCCGCTGGCGCGCGTGTACTATGCCGTCAAGGCCAATCCCGCCACGCCGATCCTGGAGCGGCTCACCGGGCTCGGCTCGTCCTTCGACGCGGCCTCCTGGGAGGAAATCCAGGCCTGCCTGGCCGCCGGCGCGCTGCCCGGCGCGATCTCCTATGGCAACACCGTCAAGAAGGTCTCGGCCATCCGCGCGGCGCACGAGGCCGGTGTGACCATGTTCGCCTTCGACAGCGAGGCGGAGCTGCTCAAGATCGCCCGCAACGCTCCGGGCGCGCGCGTCTATTGCCGAATCCTGGTGAAGAACGAGGGTGCCGAATGGCCGCTCAGCCGCAAGTTCGGCTGCGAGCTGGAGATGGCGCGTGACCTGATGGTGCAGGCGGGCGAGCTCGGCCTCGACCCCTACGGCATCTCCTTCCATGTCGGCAGCCAGCAGACCAGCACCGCCGCCTATGAAGGCGCGATCGCGCGCGTCGCGATGCTGTTCACCGACCTCAAGGAGGCCGGGGTGAAGCTGCGCATGGTCAACCTGGGCGGCGGCTACCCGGTACGCTACCGCGCCGAAGTGCCCGGCATCGACGATTTCGGCAACGCCATCATGGGCGCGATGACCCAGCATTTCGGCAACGACCTGCCCGAGATGCTGGTCGAACCCGGCCGCTTCATGGTCGGCGATGCCGGCGTGGTCAGCAGCGAGGTGGTCCTGGTTTCGCGCAAGGCGAAGGACGACCCGGTGCGCTGGGTCTACCTGGATATCGGGCGCTTCGGCGGCCTGGCCGAGACCGAGGGCGAGGCGATCAAATACGGCTTCCGCACGCCGCATGACGGCGGCGCGGACGGCCCGGTGACCATCGCCGGCCCGACCTGCGACAGCACCGACACGCTGTACGAGAAGTCGAACTACCGCCTGCCCATGGCGCTGGATTGTGGCGACCGGGTCGAACTGCTGTCGACCGGGGCGTATGTGACCAGCTACGCGTCGCAATCCTTCAACGGCTTCCGGCCGTTGGCGGAGCATTATATCTGACCCTCAGGCGGCGGGCGGCGGCCATCCGGCCGCCTTGCCTTCGCGCCATGCACTGGTGCGCCCTGGGGGGCTGATCGTCTGGGCGCGGTCGCGCTGTGCGCTCGCGGATCGCGCGGGGGCGCGATCCGAAAGGTTGGCGACTGACGCGCCACCGGTTGGTGCGCGGGAGCGGCCGGTGGTCCGGGCGCGATCCGAACGGCAGGTGACGGACGGCGGGTGAAGGCTTCGCGCCGTCACAAGCGGCATCGGCCGATCCGGGTGACGCGGGCTCCGCCGGTCGCGAATCGCGGGCAGCTTGCGACCGAGGTCGCGCGTTGCCCGCCGGGCCGATGCCCGCGGCGCGATGTTTTTCCTTCCCCCGCGGCCCCATGCCGGATACGGTGCGGTCATGGACAGCATAGACCGGAACATATTGGTCGCGCTCCAGCATGACGGGGCCGCCGGCCTCGCTGAACTCGCCAAGGTCGCCGGGTTGTCGGTCTCCGCCACCGCCGAGCGCGTCAAGCGGCTCGAGGAGCGCGGCACCATCCGCGGCTGGCGCGCCGACCTCGACCCCGCCGCCGTCGGCTGCCCGCTGCTCGCCTGGGTCTTCGTGGCGCTGCGCCCCACCACCACCGACCAGAAGTTCCGCGAGGGCCTGCTGCCGCTCGAACCCGTGCTGGAATGCCACGCGGTCTCGGGTGCCTGGTCGTACCTGCTGAAGCTGCGCGTCGCGAGCCTGGCCGAGCTCGAAGCCTTCGTCGCGGGCGAGCTGCGCCGCCGCGGCGGGGTGGAGCGCACCGAGACGATCCTGGCCCTGGCAACCCTGAAGGAGACCGCGATCCTCCCGGTCGCCCCCGCCGACGACGACGAGGAGTGACGCGGCCACCCCCGCTGGTGCAGGGTGATACCATGAGCCGCCGTCAGCTGGAGGTCACCCCCGACCTGCTGCTTCGCGCCTATGGCGCGGGCGTCTTCCCGATGGCCGAGAGCCGGAGTTCCGACCGGCTGTATTGGCTCGACCCCGCGCTGCGCGGCGTGCTGCCGATCGATGGCGGCTTTCATCTGCCGCGGCGGCTGAAGCGCACGGCGCTGTCGGGCCGCTTCGCCGTCACCGCCGACCGCGACTTCACCGGCGTCATCCGCGGCTGCGCCGAACCCGCGCCGGGGCGCATGGACACCTGGATCAACCCGGAGATCGAACGCCTGTTCGTGGCGCTTCACGACCGCCGGGCGGCACATTCGGTCGAGGCCTGGCAGGACGGGCGCCTGGTCGGCGGGCTGTATGGCGTGGCGCTGGGCGGCGCCTTCTTCGGGGAGAGCATGTTCTCCCGCGTCACCGATGCCTCGAAGGTCGCACTGGTGCACCTGGTCGCGCGGCTGCGCCTGTGCGGGTTCGTGCTGCTCGACACGCAGTTCCTGACCTCGCATCTGGCGCGCTTCGGGGCGGTCGAGATCCCGAAGGCGGACTACAAGCGGCGGCTGGCGGATGCGCTCGAGGCGCCGGCGCGCTGGCATGCCGAGGTGCCGTGGGAGGCGATCGAGGAGGAGATCGAGGCGATGCGAGGCGCCGCGTGAGTGGGCGACGCCGGTGCTACCGGATCAGCCCGGCCATCGGGCTCGACGCATCAGCCTGGTAGTTCACCGGCATCCGTCCCGCCAGGAACGCATTCCGCCCGGCCTCGACCGCCGCCTTCATCGCGACCGCCATGCGCACCGGATCCTTGGCGTGGGCGATGGCGGAATTCAGCAGCACCGCATCGCAGCCCAGTTCCATCGCCTTCGCGGCATCGGACGCCGTGCCGATCCCGGCATCGACCAGCACCGGCACCTTGGCCTGCTGCTTGATGGCGCGGATCATGAATGGGTTGGTCAGGCCGAGTCCCGAGCCGATCGGTGCGCCGAGCGGCATGATCGCCACGCAGCCGAGGTCTTCCAGCTTCTTCGCCGCCACCGGGTCGTCGGCGCAGTAGACCATCACCTCGAACCCGTCGGCGATCAGCGCCTTCGCGGCTTCCAGCGTGCCTTCCATGTCCGGGTACAGGAAGGGCGGCGGGCCCAGCACTTCCAGCTTGACCAGGTTCCACCCGCCGGCCTCGCGCGCCAGGCGCAGCGTGCGCACGGCATCGTTGGCGGTGTGGCAGCCGGCGGTGTTGGGCAGGTACGTGTAGCGCTTGGGCGAGACGAAATCCTGCAGCATCGGGGCGTTCGGGTCGGACAGGTTCACCCGGCGGACGGCCACGGTGACGATCTCGGCGCCCGATGCCTCGATCGCCGCGGCGGTCTCCTCCAGCGACTTGTAGCGGCCGGTGCCCACGATCAGGCGGGAGCGGAAGCGCCGCCCGGCTACCTCCCAGGTGTCGTCGCCGATGGTGGCGGGGGTCCCGTCCATGGTGTCAGCCTCCGCCGATGAAATGCACGATTTCGAGCCGGTCGCCGGGCGCGAGCGCCACGCTGTCGTAGGTCGAGCGCGGCACGATCTCCTCATTGCGCTCCACCGCGACCTTGCGCGAATCGAGGCCGATGGCGCGCAGCAGGGCGGCGACGGTATCGCCCGCCGCCATGTCGCGTGTTTCCCCGTTGACGGTGACGGCGATGTGCTGGGTCATGCTGGCCCGGCCGGGGGGGGGCCGCAAGCCGGCCGGGCGCATGGCAGGCCAGACCCCCGCTTGCCCCCCGGAAACCCCCCGTGCTAGCCCATCCGGCCCCATCATCCGGTAAAACGCCCGTGACCCCGCCGCTGATCGCCGTGCTGAACGGCCCCAACCTCAACATGCTCGGTGTGCGCGAACCGGAGAAATACGGTTCCTCGACGCTGGACGACGTGGAGGCGCTGTGCGCCGAGGCGGCGGAGGAATACGGCCTGGCGATCGACTTCCGGCAGACCAACAGCGAGGGCGAGCTGGTCACCTGGGTGCAGGAATGCCGCGGCCGTGCGGCGGGCATCATCATCAACCCCGCCGGCTACACCACGACCTCGATCGCCGTGATGGACGCGCTGCTGGCCGTCGGGTTGCCGGTGATCGAGGTGCACATCACCAACATCCACCGCCGGGAGGAATTCCGGCACCACAGCTTTGTCTCGAAGGCGGCGACCGGCGTGATCTGCGGGCTTGGCGTGTCGGGCTATGCGCTGGCCATGCGCGCCATGGCGGACCTGGTCGAGCAGGACGGGGAATGATGGGCAACTTCATCGAATTCGACGCGGCCGCCATCCGCGAGCTCGCACAGATCCTGCGCGAGACGGACCTCACCGAGATCGAGCTGGTGGACAAGGATGCGCGGCTGCGCGTGGTGCGCCAGTCGATCATCGCGGCGCCGGCGGCAACGCAGGTGAATGTGACCGCGCCGGCCGCCGCGGCCGCCGCACCGGTGGTGGTGGCCGAGGCGCTGGATGCCGACCACCCGGGCGCGGTGACCAGCCCGATGGTGGGCGTGGCGTATCTCTCGCCGGAACCGACTGCCGCGCCCTTCGTCGCGGTGGGGTCGAAGGTGGCACAGGGCCAGACCCTGCTGCTGATCGAGGCGATGAAGACCTACAACCAGATCAAGGCGACGCGCTCGGGCACCGTGACGCGCATCCTGGTCGAGAGCGGCACGCCGGTCGAATACGGCGAGCCGCTGATGATCGTCGAATAGGTTGCCGTATCCCATGTTCGGCAAGGTGCTGATCGCCAACCGCGGCGAGATCGCGCTCCGTGTTCATCGCGCCTGCCAGGAGATGGGCATCCGCACCGTCGCCGTGCATTCGACCGCCGACGCCACGGCGATGCACGTGCGCCTGGCCGACGAGAGCGTGTGCATCGGCCCGCCGGCGGCGCGCGACAGCTATCTGAACGTCGCGGCGATCCTGTCCGCCGCGACCATCACCGGTGCCGATGCGGTGCATCCGGGCTATGGCTTCCTGAGCGAGAACGCCCGCTTCGCCGAGATGGTCGAGGCGCATGGGCTGAAATTCATCGGTCCCTCGCCCGACCATATCCGCATGATGGGCGACAAGATCGCCGCCAAGGATGCGATGCGGCGGCTCGATGTGCCGCTGGTGCCGGGATCGACCGGCGCGCTGGAAACCTTCGAGGAAGCGCGCGCGGTCGCCGAGCAGGTGAAGTACCCCGTGCTCATCAAGGCCGCGGCCGGCGGTGGCGGGCGCGGCATGAAGGTGGCGCGCAGCGCCGACGAACTCGAGGAAGCCTGGCGCGTGGCGCGCGCCGAGGCGAAGTCCGCCTTCGGCGATGACAGCGTCTATCTGGAGAAGTACCTCGACCGCCCGCGCCACATCGAGCTGCAGGTGCTGGCCGACAGCCACGGGAATGTCGTGCATTTCGGCGAGCGTGACTGTTCGCTGCAGCGCCGGCACCAGAAGCTGGTCGAGGAAGCCGGCAGCCCCGTGCTGACCGGCGCGGAGCGCGATGAACTGGGTGCACGCGTGTCGGCGGGGCTGTCGAAGCTCGGCTACCGCAATGCCGGCACGCTGGAATTCCTGTGGCAGGACGGCCAGTTCGCCTTCATCGAGATGAACACCCGCCTGCAGGTCGAGCACCCCGTCACCGAGATGGTCTGCGGCATCGACCTGGTGAAGGAACAGATCCGCATCGCGGCGGGCGAAGCGCTCGGCTACACGCAGGCCGACATCGCCTTCTCGGGCCATGCGATCGAATGCCGCATCACGGCGGAGGATCCCGAGACCTTCGCGCCCAGCCCCGGCCGCATCACCACCTATCACGCGCCGGGCGGGCTGGGTGTGCGCGTCGATAGCGCGCTGTATTCGGGCTACACCGTGCCGCCGCACTACGACAGCCTGGTGGCCAAGCTGGTGGTGCATGCGCCGACGCGGCGCGAGGCGATCGGGCGCATGCGCCGGGCACTCGGCGAGATGGTGGTGGCGGGCATCCGTACCACGCTGCCGCTGCACCAGGCGGTGATGGACGATCCGGAATTCCAGTCCGGCGACTACACGATCCACTGGCTGGAACGCTTCGTGGCGGCGCGCCAGGCCTGACGCGCCGTGCAGGCCACGGGGACCTGCTGATGGCCTGGCTCTACCTCGTAGCCGCCGGCCTGTTCGAGATCGGCTGGGCCATCGGGCTGAAATACACACAGGGTTTCACGCGCCCGCTGCCCACCCTGCTGACGGTGGCGAGCATGGTGGTCAGCCTCGGCCTGCTGGGGCTGGCGCTGAAGACGCTGCCGCTCGGCACCGCCTACGCCGTCTGGACGGGGATCGGCACGGTGGGCACCGTGATCCTCGGCATCCTGCTGTTCGGCGAGGCGGCGACCGCCTTTCGCCTCGCCTGCGTCGGGCTGATCCTGGCCGGGATCGTCGGGCTGAAGCTCGCGACCCCGGCCTGACGCGGTTCAGCGCGCGGGCCGCGCGCTCATGGCCGTGGTGCGTTCGTCCATCCGGGCCTCGTAGGTGATGCCGCGGCGCGTCGCCCAGAAGTTCACGAGCTGGTACAGCGGGATCATCGCGACATCATCCACCGTGACGATGCGCACGGCCTCGCGCAGCAGAACCTCCCGCTGCGCGTCATCGAGCGTCGAGGCCGCGCGATCCGTCAGCGCATCCAGCGCCGGGTTGGAAAAGCGCGAATTGTTCGACGCGCCGCGCCTGCGCTCGCGGTCATAGGTGCCGAAGATGTTGACCAGCATGTACGACGCCTCGCCGGTCACGCTGCCCCACCCACCCAGGCGCATGTTGAATTCCTGGCGGGAATTGCGCGCGGCGTAGCTCGCCCAGGGCAGCGCCTGCACCTCGGTCCGCACGCCGATGCGCGTCCACATCTGCGCCACCGCCTGGATGGTGCGCGCATCGTTCGGATAGCGGTCGTTCGGACCGTGCAGGGTGATGCGGAAGCCCTGCGGGTAGCCCGCTTCCGCCAGCAGACGCCGCGCGCCGTCCGGGTCGTGGGCCGGCACGGCCACGTCGGGATTGTAGCCGAAGGACCCTGGCGGCAGCCATTGGCCGGTCGGCCGCGCGGTGCCTTCCATGATGCGCTCCGCCAGTGCGGCGCGGTCGATCGCGATCGACATCGCGCGGCGCACGCGCACGTCGTGGAACGGGTTGCGCGGCAGCGGCCGGCCGTCATTGTCGGTGACGAAAAGCGGGTCCTCGATGCGGTTGAAGTTCGACATCAGGTAAATCAGCCGAAGACCCTGGATCTCGTGCAGGCTGACGCGCTGTTCGCGCCGCAGTCGCGCGAGGTCCGACGACGGCACCTGGTCGATCACGTCCACATCGCCGGCCAGCAGGGCTGCGGTGCGTGCCGCGTCGTTCGCGACGAAGCGGTAGGACACGCGCGCCCAGGGTTGCGCCCCGGCCCAATAGGCTTCGTTGCGCGTGAATTCGGTCCGGTCGCCCGACCGGTAGGAGACCAGCCTATAGGGCCCGGTGCCGATCGCCGCGGTGCCGGCATTGTACTGGTCCGTCTCCGCCCCCGTACCGGCATGGCGGGAGATGATCTGGATGGACGCCAGTTCGGTCGGCAGCAGCGGATGCGGGGATGCGGTGTGGAAGCGGATGGTCTGCGCGTCCACGACCTCGATGCGGGTGATGGCGCGGATCAGGCCGGAGAAGGTGCCCGGGCTGTTGCGCACCGTGGGCACGCGCTCGATCGTGAAGGCCACGTCGTCCGCGGTGAAGGCGCGCCCGTCATGCCATGTCACGCCGGCGCGCAGCTTGAACTCCCACAGGGTCGGTTCGACCGCACGCCACGATTCCGCCAGCATCGGCCGCAACCGCGCCTGCGCGTCCTGTTCCACCAGGCGGTCGAACATGTGCTGGGTCAGGCTGATGTTGGGCGATGCATTGTAGAAATGCGGGTCGAGCGACGTCGGCGACCCGCCGATGCCGATGGTGAGTGTCTGGGCCGAGGCCTGCGCGGCGACCGCGGCGATGATTGCAGAGGCAAGCAGTGCGCGGTGCGCGGGCAGGCGGGTCATTCCGATGTCTCCGGCGTCTCGTATGGCGGGTCGCCAGCCTAGCGGCGGGCGGGGCGGGCTGCTACAACCGGGGCCACGAAAGACGCCCCGGGAGGCTTGGGATGAAGCGGATTCAAAAGCGGCGGACACAGGCCGCCACGGTGCTCGTTGCAGCGGGCGTCGCGCTCGCGGCCGGCCAGGCAGCCGCCCAGACGGCGACGATCGCGGTCGGCGCGCCGGTCACCTCGATCGACCCGCACTATCACCAGCTGTCGCCGAACAACGCGGTCGCCGACATCATCTTCGACCGGCTGGTGAACACGGATCCGCAGCTGCGCAACATTCCCGGCCTGGCAACCGAATGGCGCGCCGTGGCGCCGACCGTGTGGGAATTCAAGCTGCGGCCCAATGTGCGCTTCCACAACGGCAACGCCTTCACCGCCGACGACGTGGCCTTCACCCTGCAGCGGCTGCCCAACGTGCCGAACAGCCCGTCATCCTTCGCGGCCTATGCGCGCACCATGACGCGGGTCGAGGTCGTCGATCCGCTGACCATCCGCTTCCACACCGCGCAGCCCTACCCGCTGATGCCGCTCGACATGACGAATGTCCGCATCGTCGACAAGGAAACGACTGAGAACGCCACGACCGAGGACTTCAATTCCCTGCGCGCGGCGGCCGGCACCGGCCCCTATCGCGCCGTCGCGCACCGCAATGGCGACCGCATCGAGTTCGAGCGCTGGGACGGCTACTGGGGCGAACGCGCGCCGTTCCAGCGGGTGAACTACCGCATGATCACCAACGACGCGGCGCGCACCGCGGCCCTGCTGGCCGGCGATGTGGACCTGATCGACCAGGTGCCGACCTCGGATGTGGCAAGGCTGCGCCAGGACCAGCGCGTGCGCCTGGCCGAACAGGTGGGTCTGCGGCTGATCTTCCTCGGCATCGACCACCTGCGCCCGGCCACCGAGAATTCGCCCTTCGTCACCGACAATGATGGCCGGCCGCTGGGACGGAACCCGTTGGCCGATGTGCGCGTGCGCCGCGCGCTGTCCATGGCGATCGACCGCCGCGCCATCGTGGACCGGGTGATGGAAGGTGCCGCGGTGCCGGCCAACCAGTTCCTGCCGCAGGGGGTGTTCGGCCATGTCGACGACCTGCCCGCCATTGCCTTCGACCCCGATGGCGCGCGGCGCCTGCTGGCCGAGGCCGGCTATCCGCAGGGCTTCCGCATCCAGTTGAATGGCCCGAATGACCGCTACATCAATGACGGGCGCATCATCCAGGCGATCGGCCAGATGTGGACGCGCATCGGCGTGCGCACGGCGGTCGAGGCGCAGCCCTGGACCACCTTCGTCGGCCGGGCGGGCCGGGGCGAATATTCCGCCTTCCTGATCGGCTGGGGGTCCAACCCCGACGGGTCGCACCCGCTGCGCAACATCCTGGCCACCGTGAACCGCGACCGCGGCTGGGGGTCGTCCAACCGCGGGCGCTATTCCAGCCCGCAGGTCGACGCCATGCTGCTCGAATCGCTGTCGGAACTCGATGAGGCGCGGCGCGGCACGCTGATCGTGGGTGCGATGCGCACCGCGATGCAGGATGTCGCGGTGGTGCCGCTGCACATCCAGACCAATATCTGGGCGACGCGCCGCGCCTTCGAATACACCGCGAGCGTCGAGGAACTCACCCTGGCGCAGCGGCTGCGCCCCGCGCCGCGCTGAACCGGGAGCGCCGACGATGACGGTCTACCTCGTGCGGCGCCTGATCCAGGCGTTGTTCGTTGTGCTGGCGATGTCGATCATCGTCTTCGTCGGCATCTACGGGATCGGCGACCCGGTCGAGATCCTGATCAGCCCCGACGCCGACCAGATCGAACGCGAGCGCGCGGTGGCGGCGCTCGGCCTCGACAAGCCGCTGTGGGAACAATACCTGGTGTTCCTGACCAACGCGCTGCAGGGCAATCTCGGTCGGTCCTTCGTGTTCAACGAACCGGCGCTGACGCTGATCCTGCAACGCATGCCGGCCACGCTGGAGCTGGCCTTCGGGGCGATGTTCCTGTCGATCGTCATCGGCCTGCCGCTGGGGCTGTTCGCCGGGCTGCGGCCGCATTCGCCGGTCAGCCAGGGCATCATGGCGGGATCGATCCTGGGCTTCTCGTTGCCGACCTTCTGGGTCGGGCTGATGCTCATCATGGTGTTCGCCGTGCAACTGGGCTGGCTGCCATCGACCGGGCGCGGGGAAACCTGCTCGGTGCTTGGCTTCGTCGGACTGCAATCCTGCAACGAGGGGCTGCAATGGTCCTTCCTGACATGGGATGGCCTGCGGCACATGGCGATGCCGGCGCTCAACCTGGCGCTGTTCAAGATCAGCCTGGTGATCCGCCTGACCCGCGCGGGCGTGCGCGAGACGATGCTGATGGACTACGTGAAGTTCGCCCGCGCCAAGGGCCTCAGCCCGGCGCGCGTGACCTTCGTGCACGTGTTCAAGAACATCCTGATCCCGGTGGTCACGGTGGTGGGTCTTGAGCTCGGGTCCACCATCGCGTTCTCGGTGGTGACCGAGAGCGTGTTCGCCTGGCCGGGCATGGGCAAGCTGATCATCGACAGCATCAACGTGCTCGACCGGCCGGTCATCGTCGCCTACCTGATGATCATCGTTCTGCTGTTCATCACCATCAACCTGATCGTGGACCTGACCTACTCGATGCTGGATCCGCGCGTGAGGCTGGAGAACAAGGGCACATGAGCGATGTCGCACTGAAGGGGGCGCCGGCCAGCGCGCCGGTCCCCGCCAAGGTCGAGACGCCGTTCCGGCGCTTCGTCTCCGAATTCTGCGAATCCAAGGTCGCGGTCGGCGGGCTGATCGTCTTCACCATGATCGCGCTGATCGCGATCTTCGCGCCGTGGATCGCGCCGCAGAATCCGTACGACCTCGCGCAGCTCGACATCATGGACGGGCGGCAGGAACCGGGCACGACGGGCGGCGCCGGCTTCACCTTCTGGCTCGGCACCGACGACCAGGGCCGCGACATGATGTCGGGCATCATGTACGGGCTGCGCATCTCGCTGATGGTCGGCGCCGGCTCGGCGCTGATCGCCTGCGTGGTCGGCGCCTCGCTTGGGCTGCTCGCGGCCTATGCCGGCAAGAAGACCGACACGGTCATCATGCGCCTGGTCGACCTGCAGCTGTCCTTCCCGTCGATCCTGGTCGCGCTGATGATCCTGGCCTTCCTGGGCAAGGGCATCATGAACGTGGTCATCGCGCTGGTGATCGTGGAATGGGCCTACTATGCCCGGACTGTGCGCGGCACGGCGCTGGTGGAACGCCGGCGCGAATACATCGAGGCAGCGCAGTGCCTGGCCCTGCCCACCTATCGCATCCTGTTCCGCCACCTGCTGCCCAATTGCCTGCCGCCGCTGATCGTGGTGGCCACCATGCAGGTGGCGCGTGCGATCGCGCTGGAGGCCACGCTGTCCTTCCTGGGTCTGGGCGTGCCGATCACCGAGCCCTCACGGGTACGAGTACATGCTCTCGGGCAAGTACTGGATATCCTTCTATCCCGGCATCGCGCTGCTCATCACCATCGTGTCGATCAACCTGATGGGGGATCAGTTGCGCGACGTCCTGAATCCCAGGCTGAAGAAGTGAGCATGACGGCTCCCACACTCGAGGTCCGTAACCTCCAGACCCACTTCTTCACCCGCGCGGGCGTGGTGAAGGCGGTGGACGACGTCTCCTTCTCCGTGCGCCGCGGCAAGGTCATGGGCCTGGTCGGTGAATCGGGTTCGGGCAAGTCGGTCACCGGCTTCTCGATCATCGGCCTGGTGGATGCGCCGGGGCGGATCGCCGGCGGGTCCATCCTGTTCCAGGGGCGCGACCTCGCGAAGCTCAGCGAGGAGGAGATGCGCGACCTGCGCGGCAACCGCATCGCGATGATCTTCCAGGACCCGATGATGACGCTGAACCCGGTCCTGCGCATCGACACGCAGATGATCGAGACGGTGCAGGCCCACAGGAAGGTCACCCACGAAGCCGCCCGCCAGCGCGCGCGCGACACGCTCGGCATGGTCGGCATCCCGTCCCCGGACGAGCGGCTGAAGGCCTATCCGCACCAGTTCTCCGGCGGCATGCGCCAGCGCGTCGCCATCGCCATCGCGCTGCTGCACGAACCGGAACTGATCATCGCGGACGAACCGACCACCGCGCTGGACGTGACCATCCAGGGGCAGATCCTGGCCGAGGCGCAGAAGCTGGCCGAGACCACCGGCACGTCGCTCATCTGGATCACCCACGACCTGTCCGTCGTGGCCGGCCTCGCGGACGACATTGCCGTGATGTATGCCGGGCGCATCGTCGAGAAGGGCACGGTCGCCGAGGTTCTCGACCGCCCGCTGCATCCCTATACCTCGGGCCTGATCGGCTCCGTGCCGTCGCGCAACAAGCGCGGCGAGCCGCTGCGCCAGATTCCCGGCATGACGCCGTCCCTGCTGAACCTGCCGCCCGGCTGCGCCTTCCGCACGCGCTGCCCACGCGCCGCCGCACCGTGCATGGCCGAACCGGAAATCCGCGAAATCCTTCCCGGGCGTGAGGCGCGCTGCTTCCTGCCCCTCACCTCGGCGGCGGAGCAGGCTGCATGAGCGCCGCCTTCGCCACGCCGGCGCTCGATGCCGGTTCGCCCATGGTGGAACTGCGCGGCATTTCGCGCCGCTTCGAGAAGAAGCTCGATTTCGCCGGGCGCATCGCCAAACGCCTCGGCGCGCCGATCCGCGAGGAGATCGTCCACGCGGTGGACAATGTCGACCTCACCATCCGCAAGGGCGAGGTGGTCGGCCTGGTCGGCGAATCGGGCTGCGGCAAGTCCACGCTCGGGCGCATGGTGGCGGGCATCCTGCCGCCGTCGGACGGCATGATCCTGCGCAACGGCACCAACATCCTGGACCGGTCGAACGCCGCCGCGCGGGAGATGAAGCTGCGCACGCAGATGATCTTCCAGGACCCCTACGCCTCGCTCAATCCGCGCATGCGCGTGGCCGACATCGTGGGCGAGGCGCCGCTGGTGCATGGCATCGTCACCCGCAGCGGCTACGACGCCTACGTGGACGAACAGATGCGCCGCGCGGGCCTCGACCCGGCCTTCAAGCGGCGCTACCCGCACCAGTTCTCCGGCGGGCAGCGCCAGCGCATCGGGATCGCGCGCGCACTGGCGGTGAAGCCCGACTTCATCGTCTGCGACGAGGCGGTGGCCGCGCTGGACGTGTCGATCCAGGCGCAGATCCTCAACCTGTTCATGCGGCTTCGCACGGAACTCGACCTCACCTACCTGTTCATCAGCCACGACCTGGGCGTCGTGGAGCACCTCAGCGACCGCGTGGTGATCATGTATCTCGGCCGCGTGGTCGAGGAAGCACCGAGCGAGACGGTCTTCGCCGCCCCGAACCATCCCTATACGCAGTCGCTGCTCGCCTCGGTGCCGCGGATCGAAAGCCGCAAGCGCGCCTTCTCGGTGGTGAAGGGGGAAATCCCATCGCCACTGAATCCCCCGCCGGGATGCCATTTTCATCCGCGCTGTCCGCATGCCATGGAACGCTGCAAGGTCGAGAAGCCGGTGCTGCGCGAAGTGGCGCCCGGGCAGCGCAGCGCCTGCCACCTGAACGACCGGAGCTGAGCCAATGGCGCGCCGCTGCGGGCGGCGCCCGCGGCGATTTTCCCTCGCGCCTTGACATACCGACAGAGAGTCCGCCCCACTCCCGCAATGAACGTCTTTCAGCACATCCAGGCCGCGGATCGGGACTTCGCACCGGAGTGCATCTTCGACATCGGTGCCAATGTCGGCCAGACGGTGGCCCAGATCCGTCGCGCCTGGCCAAACGTTGTTGTCCACGCCTTCGAGCCTGTCAGCGCCACTTTCGCGAAGCTCGAGGAGAACACCGCCGGCGATGCTGCGCTGCATCGCCACCGCCTCGCCTTTGCCAGTCGTCCGGGACGCGCGGTCATGCTGGCGCGACCGCTCGGGGTGATGAATCGGATCGTCGCCCCTTTCGAAGCGCGCGGGCAAACCGAGGAGGTGGAGGTCGTCGCCGGTGACGCCTTCTGCGCCGACAAGGGTATCGAACGCATCGATATCCTGAAGATCGACACGGAGGGCCACGACCTCGAAGTGCTGGCCGGCTTTCGGAACATGCTCGCGGCGCGCCGCGTCACCTATGTCGAGGTGGAATGCGGCATCGCCCCCGACAATGCGATGCACGTGCCATTCCCGCGTCTGGCCGACTTCCTGTTCGCCTTCGGCTATGGCCTGTTCAATCTCTTTGCCGGCACGCGCTTCAACCTGACCAGGAGGACGCACGATCGGGGCATCTGGTACGGCAATGCGGTCTTTGTCGCCGAACGCTGGCCCGAGGACCAAATCGGCATCACGCGCTGACCGCGACGCGTCAGCGCACCCGCGCCGCCGCGGCATAGCCGGCCGCGCCCACCACCCCCACCGCCACCAGCAGCCAGGGTACCAGCCCGTATCCGCCCAACCCGTCCCACAGCAGCGCCAGCAGCAGCGGCGCGCCGGTGCGCGGCAGCACCGAAATGGCTGAGAGCGCGCCGGTCACCGTGCCATAGCCCTCGCGGCCCAGGATCTCCGCGGTGCCGGCGGCGCGAATGATGGTCATCAGCCCATCCGCCACGGCCCAGGCCAGCACGAACACGATGGTCAGCGCCAGGCTCGCCGGACCGGCGGCCAGTGCCAGCATGCCCACCGGCACCAGGGCTGCGGCGATCACGCCCACCCGGCGCAGGCTCACGCGCCGTCCGGCCGCGAACAGTAGCCCGCGCGCGGCCACCTGCGCCGGCCCGTGCGCCGCGGCGATCAGCAGCACCGTCGCCTCAGGCCAACCCCGTTCGCGCAGCAGCGGGATGAGGTGCGCGCCCAGCCCGGTGGCGATGAAGGCATGGGCGGCGAAGCAGATCGCCAGGCCCAGGAAGGCGGGTTCGCGCAACCGCGTGCGAAGCGGCACGCGCGCCGCCGCCTGTGCCGTGGGTGGGGC
>LNFM01009185.1_pt1 | contig 17987 bp, 19 predicted proteins | sample 596031 | NCBI WGS metagenome assembly LNFM01 (sample SAMN04254537, study PRJNA301005) | activated carbon metagenome | isolation source: dual media filters at the Ann Arbor, Michigan drinking water treatment plant | place: USA: Ann Arbor | reverse complement strand
TTGAGGTGGATATGCTCGCGCGTTACGTTGCGCGATTGTTGGAGCATCAGAAATCATGAGTGCGCTCGAAAAGGACGCTTGGCGGATCACCTTCGCCGAGGTGAAGGCCGCCGCCGAGGACATCATCGAGGAGGCCCGCAAGGGCCGGATGTTCATCCTCGTCGATGACGAGGATCGTGAGAACGAGGGCGACCTGGTGATCCCGGCCCAATGGGCGACGCCCGACGCGATCAACTTCATGGCCAGGCACGCGCGCGGCCTGATCTGCCTGGCCCTCACGCGCGATCGGGTCGAACAGCTCGGCCTGCCACTGATGTCGCAGAACAACCGCACCCGTCACTCGACGGCCTTCACCGTTTCGATCGAGGCGCGCGAAGGCGTGACGACCGGCATCTCGGCTGCCGATCGCGCGCGCACCGTTTCCGTCGCAATCGACCCGTCATGCGGACCGCAGGATATCGTGACGCCCGGCCACGTCTTCCCGCTGGTCGCCCGCGACGGCGGCACGCTGGAGCGTACCGGCCACACCGAGGCCGCGGTCGATCTCGCCCGTCTGGCGGGCCTCAATCCGGCCGGCGTGATCTGCGAGATCATGAACGACGACGGCACGATGGCCCGCCGCAACGATCTGATTACCTTCGCGCAGCGCCACGGGCTCAAGATCGGCACCATCGCCGACCTGATCGCCTATCGCCGCCGCTACGATTCGATCGTGAAGCGCATCAGCGAGACCACGCTCGACAGCACCTGGGGCGGCGACTTCCGCTGCGTCGTCTACGTGAACAAGGTGACGATGGCGCAGCACGTCGCCCTGGTGAAGGGTGATCCCGCGGCGGGCGGTCCCGTCATGGTCCGTATGCATGCCGTCAACATGTTCACCGACACGCTGGGGCAGCGCAGCGGCGGCCGGGGCGGCGAGATCGAGGCCTCGATGCGCGAGATTTCCAAGGAAGGCCGCGGCGTCATCGTGCTGATCCGCGAGCCGCTCACCGTCGTTCTGGCCGAGCAGCGCCGCCGCGCCGGCGAACCGATCGAGCCGTCGGGGCAGGAGTTGCGTGATTACGGTGTCGGCGCCCAGATCCTGCTCGATCTCGGCGTGAAGGAAATGGTGCTGCTCAGCAATTCGCAGAAGAGCGTCGTCGCTCTCGAGGGCTTCGGCCTCACGATCGTCGCCCAGAAGCCGGTTCCCGGCCGCGCAAAGGTCTGAACATGTCGACACGGACGGAAAATCCGACCGCCCGGCCGGCGGTCGCGGGCGTCAAGGGCGCGCGCATCCTGATCGTGGAGTCGCGCTACTATGCCGACATCGCCGATGCGCTCATCGAGGGCGCGGAGCGCGAGATCGCGAAGAACGGCGCGAAGTCGGAGCGCGTCCTCGTACCGGGCGCCTTCGAAATTCCTGGCGCGATTGCGCTGGCGGCCGGCAAGAAGGGCAGGCGCTACGACGGTTATGTCGCTCTGGGCTGTGTGATCCGCGGAGAAACCACGCACTACGACTATGTCTGTGGCGAGAGCGCGCGCGGTCTGATGGATCTCGCCGTCCAGAAGAAGCTCGCCATCGGCTACGGCATCGTCACCGTCGAGAATGTCGAGCAGGCGCGGGCGCGTGCCTTCACCGACCGCGGCGACAAGGGCGGCGACGCGGCCCATGCCTGTCTCGCCATGGTGGCGCTCGGCCGTCGCTGGAACAAGACGTGAGCGACGCCAAGCCGGCCGGCCCCAGCCGTCGCCAGGCCGCACGGCTGGCGGCGGTGCAGGCGCTATATCAATGGCAGGAGGGGCAGGACGCCCCGGCCGAGATCGTCGAGCAGTTCCTGAAGGTCCGGACCGGAGAGTCGGGCGAGGGCGGTATGCGCCGCGATGCCGACAAGCCGCTGTTCAAGGACGTGGTCGAGGGCACCGCCAGCAAGCGCGACGAACTGGAGGCGCTCGTGTCGGCCTCGCTGGCGCAGGATTGGACCTGGGCGCGGGTGGACCGCCTGGTGCGTGCCATTCTTCTCGCTGGCGCCTACGAACTCGCGCACCGCCACGATGTGCCGTTGCGCGTCGTCATCAACGAGTATGTCGAGATCGCCCACGCTTTCTACGACAAGGGCGAGCCGAGCTTCATCAACTCCGTTCTCGACCGCGTGGCACGCCAGGCGCGGCCGTCCGACCAGAAGTAGACTGTCATGGCGCGGGGGCGGCGGGTCGGCGAATTCGAACTGATCGCCCGCTACTTCGCGCCGCTCGCCCGTGACTTCGAGGGGGCGGGCGGTCTCCAGAGCGACAATGCTTTCCTGCCGGCGGACGCGCGGCGTGACCTGGTGGTCAAGACCGACACGATCGTGGCGGGTGTGCATTTCCTGGCCGACGATCTGCCCGGGCGCATTGCCGCCAAGGCGCTCCGGGTCTGCCTGTCCGATCTGGCCGCCGGGGGCGCGACGCCGTTCGTCTATCAACTCTCGCTCGCCTTGCCTTCGACCTGGGAGGAGGCCTGGGTTGCGGCCTTCGCCAAAGGCCTGGCTGCAGACCAGCGCCGCTTCGGCATGATCCTCTGTGGCGGCGACACGGTCGTAACGCCCGGGCCGCTCACGATCACCATCACCGCGTTCGGTCGGGTTGGGCGGGGCGAGGGCGTCACCCGCGCAGGCGCGCGGGCAGGGGACGAGCTCTGGGTGAGCGGCACGATCGGCGATGGGGCGCTCGGCCTGCTGGCGGCGCAAGGCGCCCTGCCGGCGTTGACGGCACGACAACGTGCCTTTCTCGAGACTCGCTATCGCCTGCCGCAGCCGCGCTGCATCTTGGGACCACTTCTGCCCGGGGTCGTGACGGCGATGGCCGATGTTTCAGACGGGCTGTTGGCGGATGCAGGCCACATTGCCGACGCCTCCCGGCTGGCTGTGAGTGTCGAACGCGACGACGTCCCCCTGTCGCCGGCCGCTCGTGCCGCCGTGGCGGCGAATCCCGGCCTGTGGGCGAACGTCCTGGGCGGCGGCGACGACTATGAGCTGGTGATGGCGGTGCCGGTGCGTCGGCGGGAGGCGTTGCAGGCCGCCGCGCGTAGGGCCGGCATCCGGATCACGTGCATCGGCCGCTTCGCCCGCGGCACCGGGGTCGCGGTGACGTCTTGCGGCAGAATCGTCGAGGCCCCCCGTAAAGGATATGTTCACTTCTAGTGAATCACACCTTCTCATAGCTGCACTGCGTGGCGCACCATGGCGTCGGCAGGGCGCCTAACTAGAGTGCCGACCCAATGGACGGATCTTCGAAGGTGCAGGAAATGCCCGCGGCCTCCGACGGGCGCATGCCGCGCCGGTCGATGCGAAACATCGCCTTGCTGGCGATCTGCCAGGCGCTGACTCAAAGCAGCAATACGCTGATGTTCGCTTCGTCGGCGCTGGCGGTTCTCACCATCGTCTCGCCCGATATGCGCATGTGGGCCAACATGCCGGTCACCATGCAGCATCTCGGGGTGATGCTGTCGGTCTTTCCGGCGTCGCTGCTCATGATGCGGCGTGGCCGCAGGTTCGGTTTCCGCAGCGGCTCGCTGATGGGCATGTTCGGGTCCTCGCTGGCGGCCCTCGGACTGGGCCTTGGCAGTTTCCCGGTGATGTGCTTCGGCGGCCTGTTCCTGGGTTACGCCATCGCCAACATGCAGCTCTACCGCTTCGCTGCCGTGGAGCTCGTACCGGCCCCTCATCGCGCGCAGGCGATCTCGTATGTCACGGCGGGCGGTGTTCTGGCCGGCATCCTCGGTCCGACCCTGGCCCGCTTCACGCCAGATCTCTGGTTGCCGCTCTTCCAGGCGAGTTTCTGCGCCGTTATCGTCATCCACATCCTTGTCTTCATCGTGTTGGGTTTCATCGAATTCCCGCAAGTGAAGGTGGAGGATGTGACCGGGCCCCAGCGTCCGCTCTCCCAGATCGTCACCCAGCCGGCCTACATGGTGGCATGTGCCGGTGCGATGATCGCCTTCGGCGTGATGTCCTTCGTGATGGCGGCCTCGCCGCTGGCCATCGTGCAGTGCGGCCTCTCGGCGACCGAGGCCCCGGTAACGATCTTCGTGCACGTCATGGGCATGTTCGTTCCGTCGTTCTTCACCGGCAACCTGATCGCGCGCTTCGGAATCTTCAATGTCATGATCGCAGGCATCGTGCTGCTGGTGGCGGGGGTGATCGTGGCGCTGATGGGCATCACCGAATGGCACTTCCGCGGCGCGCTCACCCTGAACGGGGTGGGCTGGAACTTCCTGTTCGTCGGCGCGACCACGCTTCTCACCACGACCTACCGATCGGCCGAGCGGGGCAAGGCCCAGGCCTTCAACGATTTCATGGTGTTCGGCGTTACGACCGTGGCCAGCCTGATGGCCAGCGTCGTGCTGGAACTTAAGGGGTGGGCGGCCCTGAACTACGTCGCGCTCGTCCTGGTTCTGGTCGCGCTGCTCGTCATCGGCATTTACCGGTTGCGGAATCCGTCACGCGTCTGAAGCCAAGCCCTTGAGGCAACGTGGCTTTTCCTCCTCTTCGGTTGCGCGTGCACGGCCCATCTGTCATTTTTCCGCCCACCTCGCGCCCGGGGGGAGTACGCGTGCTTCAGGTCGCGATGTGCGTAAAAGCGACGAAAAAACAATAGGTTAGGGAAACATGTCCACGGTTCTTTGGGGCGTCATCGGTTGCGGCTTGATTGCCGTACTGTATGGCGTCGTTACCGCATCGCGGGTAATGGCGGCCGACGCCGGCACGCCGCGTATGCAGGAAATTGCGCAAGCCATTCAGGAAGGCGCCGCCGCGTATCTGCGCCGCCAATACACCACGATCGGCATCGTGGGCATCGTCGTCCTTGTCGTTCTCGCCCTCCTGCTCGGCAAATTCGCCGCCATCGGGTTCCTGATCGGTGCCGTTCTGTCAGGTGCCACCGGTTTCATCGGCATGAATGTCTCGGTCCGCGCCAACGTGCGCACCGCCGTGGCGGCCCAGAAGAGCCTGGCCTCGGGCCTCGACCTCGCCTTCAAGGCGGGGGCGGTGACCGGCATGCTGGTAGCCGGCCTAGCCCTGATCGGCGTCGGCGGCTACTACGCGGTGCTGCTCAACATGGGCATCCCGGGCGGCAGCCGCGTCATGATCGATGCGCTCGTCTCACTCGGCTTCGGCGCCTCGCTGATCTCGATCTTCGCCCGCCTCGGCGGCGGCATCTTCACCAAGGGCGCCGATGTCGGCGGCGACATGGTCGGCAAGGTCGAAGCGGGTATCCCGGAGGATGACCCCCGCAACCCGGCGACCATCGCCGACAACGTGGGCGACAATGTCGGCGACTGCGCCGGCATGGCCGCCGACCTGTTCGAGACCTATGCGGTGACGACCGTCGCCACGATGGTCCTCGCCTCGATCTTCTTCGCGGCCGATCCGGTCCTCGTGGGCAAGCTGATGGCCTATCCGCTGGTCATCGGCGGCGCCTGCATCATCACCTCGATCATCGGCACCTACTTCGTCCGTCTCGGTTCGGACGGCAACATCATGTGGGCGATGTACAAAGGCGTGATCGTGGCGGCCGTTCTGTCGATCCCGGCCATCTACATCGCCACCGACCGGCTGGTCGGCATGGGCACGGTGCTGACCGTGGGCGATCGCTCGTTCACCGGCATGTCGCTGTTCTGGTGTTCGCTGGTGGGCCTCGCGATCACCGGCCTGATCGTCTGGGTCACCGAATACTACACCGGTACGGACTATCGTCCCGTGAAGGCGGTGGCGCAGGCCTCGGTCACCGGCCACGGCACCAACGTCATCGCCGGTCTCGCGATGTCGATGGAAGCCACGGCGGGCCCGGCGCTTCTGATCTGCGCCGGCATCGTGACCTGCTACATCCTGGCAGGCCTGTTCGGCATCGCCATCGCCACGACCGCCATGTTGGCGCTCGCGGGAATGATCGTCGCCCTCGACGCCTACGGTCCGGTTACCGACAATGCCGGCGGCATTGCCGAAATGGCCGGCCTGCCGAAGGAAGTGCGCAAGAACACCGACGCACTCGACGCGGTCGGCAACACCACCAAGGCCGTCACCAAGGGCTACGCGATCGCCTCGGCCGGCCTCGGTGCACTGGTGCTGTTCGCGGCCTACACGTCGGACCTCGACTACTTCATCGCCGCAGGCAAGCTGGGCGTCACGGCGGTCGATTTCTCGCTGAAGAACCCGTACGTCGTGGTTGGTCTCCTGGTCGGCGGCCTGCTGCCGTACCTTTTCGGAGGCATGTCGATGCTGGCCGTCGGCCGTGCCGCGCAGTCGGTGGTCGAGGAAGTCCGCCGGCAGTTCAGGGAGAAGCCCGGCATCATGGCGGGCACGGAGCGGCCGGACTATGGCCGCGCCGTCGACATGCTCACCAAGTCGGCGATCAAGGAGATGATGATCCCGTCGCTGCTGCCGGTGCTCTCGCCGATCGTGCTGTTCTTCGTGATCTCGTGGATCGCGGGCCGCTCCGATGCCTTCGCGGCGGTCGGCGCCATGCTGCTCGGCGTGATCGTCACCGGCCTCTTCGTCGCCATCTCGATGACGGCGGGCGGCGGTGCCTGGGACAACGCCAAGAAGTACATCGAGGAAGGGCATTTCGGCGGCAAGGGATCCGACGCCCACAAGGCGGCGGTGACCGGCGACACTGTCGGCGACCCCTACAAGGATACGGCGGGCCCTGCGGTCAACCCGATGATCAAGATCACGAACATCGTGGCGCTGCTGCTCCTCGCCGTCCTGGCGCACTGAGCGCAGGCGATAACACCAAATGGAGAAGCCCCGGTCGAAGGACCGGGGCTTTTTCTTTGAGGCGCCCATCGGGCGCCGGGCCAGGCCTGGCGCTGCCGGGCCGTTAGATTCCGCCGCCGCTGGTCGGGGCGCCGGGGGTGCCGCCGCTCTGCTTCGGGCCGGTGAAGCGGCCGACATTGCCCAGCACCTGCTCGAGGATCGTGAGTTCCTTGCCCGAAGTCGGCGTGATGCGCTGGACCATCTGGATGTCCTGTGCGTCCTTGAGGTCGTAGTTCTTGATGGCCTCGATGCGGCCCGACTCGCTGAACGTGACCTGGATCACCTTCTGCGAACTGATCTTGGGCTTGGTGTAGGCCCAGTACTCCTGGGTCTCGCTGATGTAGTACCAGATGTTCGGATTGAAGGTCGCGACGGCCGAGGGCGATCCGATCAGGCGGACCACGTCCTCGCGGCTCTGCGCGCCAACTTCGAGCTTTTCGACCGAACCGGGCGTCGCGGCGAAGCCGCGCTGGTAGACAGTGTTCTCGCAGCCGCCCAGCGCAAGGGCGGAAAGGGCGAGGGCGCCAAAGAGGGCGAGCGGGGCGGTGCGACGCATGGACTGCTTCTTGGCTTTGCGGGAAGAGGGACCGCAAGATGTCGCGATGAAGGGGCCGGGTCAACCTGTTGTCCCGCGGCCAGTTGGGGAGGGAGTCGTTCGTGTTCCGCCGACGCAAGCCAGAGGATGATTTCGCAGCCGCCATCTACAAGCGTGTCGCCGAGCAGGCGCGCGCGGCTGAGCTGTTCGAGGCCTGCGGCATTCCCGATACGCTGGACGGCCGCTTCGATTCGTTGGCGCTGCACGCCGCGTTGATGATCGATCGATTGCGGCGCGAGCCGGACGGCGAGGCATTGTCCCAGGCCTTCTTCGACTCCATGTTCCGCCATCTCGACCTCACGCTGCGCGAGATCGGCATCCAGGATCTGGGGGTCGGGCGGCGCATCAAGATCATGGCTGAGGGACTGCACGGGCGCGCGCTCGCCTATCGCGAGGCCCTGAACGATGGCCCTACGCCGCTTGCAGAGGTCTTGCGCCGCAACGCCTACGGCGGTACGTCGCCGCAGGATTCCGAAGCCGTGGTTCGGCTCGAGGCTTATGTTCGGGACTACGCGAAATCGCTCGGTTCAACGGCCCGCAACGACCTAATAAAGTGAATTAAGAAAATGACGCAAGGCTCGGAAAGAACAATACAATCTGAAATGGAGCGCATGCTCGATCTCGACAAGCTCGGGACCGATGGGACGGCGCTCGAGATTTCCACGACCGAGAACGAACGAGTGGCGCTGGCCAAACGCTTCGGCTTTCTGGACCTGCCGGCCTTTTCGGCGCGGGTGACGGTGGACCGTCGGCCGGGCGGACAGGTCGTCGTCGAGGGCCGCCTCAAGGGCCGGCTTGTCCAGGCCTGCATCCTGAGCCTCGATCCGGTGACACAGGAGCTGGACGACGCCTTCCGGCTGGTCTTCGCCGAGGATGTGGCGGAAGACCGCGATCCCGAGAGCGGGGAAGCGCTCCTGAATTCACAGGGCGATGCCCCGGAGCCCCTCACGGGAAACATGCTCGATGTGGGTGAAATCGTAGCCGAGCAGCTGTCGCTGACGGCCGATCCCTATCCGAGGCGGCCCGGAATCAGGCTCGAAGACGTACTTCCCAAGCCGAAGGGCGGGGCACGCCGTGCGGCCCCCGAGCAGCGCCGGCATCCCTTCGCCGGTCTGGCGGCCCTGAAGGACAAGCCCCGCCGCGGCCGGTAAATTGTTGCGGCGGTGAGACGTTTTGGCTAGAGAGGGCCGCCCACCGCGCCTATAGAGCGCGGCTGCAGCTTTTTTGGGGGCATGCCCTGCTTGTACAAGGCGGGCGAGGCCCTCTTCGTGGAGATCGTCATGGCAGTTCCCAAGAAAAAGGTTTCGAAGTCCCGCCGCAATATGCGTCGCTCGCACCATGCGTTGCCGACCATGGCATTTGTGGAATGCAAGAACTGCGGCGAGTTGAAGCGCCCGCACATGGTTTGCTCGCATTGCGGGTACTACCGCGAGGACATGCCCGTCCTGGCCGACACCGCGTCGGCCGAGAAGTAGTCCGACGCACGCCGCCGGCAATGCGCTGGCATTCGACAGGCGGAGCGCGACGGTGAGTGCGAGCAAGATCGTACTCGCACTCGACGGCATGGGCGGCGATCACGCTCCCGATGTCATCGTGAACGGCGCGGATATCGCCCGCGAGCGCTATCCCGGCACGTCGTTCCTGCTGTTCGGTGATGAGCCGCGCCTGAAGGCCCTTGTCGACAAGCGCAAGGGACTGGCGCAGGTGCTCGAGATCGTCCCGTCGGAAGACGCGGTGCTGGCGGAGGACAAGCCGGCCTTCGCGTTGCGCCGCCGCCGCAAGTCCAGCATGTGGATGGCCGTCGACGCGGCGGCCCAGGGCCGTGCCGACACGATCGTGTCGGCCGGCAATACCGGCGCGCTTCTCGCCATCTCGATGTTTGCGATGCGCATGCTCGAGGGCGCAGACCGGCCGGCATTGGCTTCGTTCATGCCGACATCGCGGGGCGAGACCGTTATGCTCGATCTCGGCGCCAATCTGGAATGCGATGCCGAGAACCTCGCGCAGTTCGCCGTGATGGGCAGCGTGTTCGCCCAGGCGTTGCTCGGCCTCGACGCCCCGAAAGTCGGCTTGCTGAATGTCGGCTCGGAGGAACTCAAGGGACACGAGGAGCTGCGGCAGGCGGCGGCGTGGTTGCGCCGCGAAGGCTCACCCGTAAATTTCCATGGCTTCGTCGAAGGCAACGACATAGGCGCCGGTGTGACCGACGTGGTGGTCACCGACGGGTTCACGGGAAACGTCGCGCTGAAGGCGATCGAGGGTACCGCCAAGCTCACCTTCCAGTTCGTGGGCGACGCCTTCCGCACATCCACTTTTGCCAAGATCGGCTACCTGTTTGCATCCGGTGCCTGGCGGAAACTGCGTAAGAGGGTCGATCCGCGCCGCTACAATGGCGGCGTGTTCCTCGGTCTCGACGGGGTGTGCGTAAAGAGCCACGGCGGCACGGACGCGCTGGGCTTCGCCTACGCGATCGGCGTCGCGGTCGACCTGGTCCGTTACGAATACAAGAGCAAGCTCGTCGAGGGGCTGGCACGGCTGCACGAGATCACCTCGACGGCCGAAACGCCGGCCGCATCGCTGCAGGCCACCGGAGGAACTGCGTGATTCGTTCTGTCGTCCAGGGCTGCGGTTCGTATCTTCCGGAGCGCGTCGTCACCAACGAGGAATTGTCGAAGTCCGTCGAGACCACCGACGAGTGGATCCGCCAGCGCACCGGCATCTGCCAGCGCCACATTGCCGCTGAGGGCGAGTTCACGTCCCATCTGGCGATCAAGGCCTCGCAGCGCGCGCTCGACCATGCCGGCATCAAGGCCTCCGACCTCGACCTGATCGTGCTGGCGACGGCGACGCCGGACCAGACATTTCCGGCCACGGCGACGCGCGTGCAGGCCGCCCTCGGCATGACCAAGGGGGCGGCGTTCGACGTTCAGGCGGTGTGTGCGGGCTTCGTCTACGGCGTCTCCGTCGCCGACAGCCTGATCAGGACCGGCCTCGCCTCGACCGCCCTGGTGATCGGCGCGGAAACGTTCTCGCGCATCCTCGACTGGGACGATCGCGGCACCTGCGTGCTGTTCGGCGACGGCGCGGGCGCCATCGTGCTGAAGGGCGAGCAGGGAGCCGGCACCTCGAACGATCGGGGCATCCTCGCCAACGCGCTGCATTCCGACGGCCGCCATCACGACATCCTCTATGTCGACGGCGGACCGTCCTCGACCCGCACCACCGGCTTCCTCCGCATGGAAGGCAAGGAAGTCTTCAAGCACGCCGTGGTCAACATGGCCGCCGTCGTGGGCGAGGTGCTGGAGAAGGCGGGGCTCAAGGCCAAGGACATCGACTGGCTGGTGCCGCACCAGGCCAACAAGCGCATCATCGACGGCACGGGCCGCAAGCTCGGCCTGTCGCCGGAGCGCGTCGTGGTGACGGTCGACCAGCACGCCAACACGTCCGCCGCGTCGATCCCGCTGGCGCTCGATGTCGCGGTCAAGGACGGCCGCATCAAGAAGGGCGACCTGCTGCTGCTCGAGGGGATCGGCGGCGGTCTTTCCTGGGGCGCCAGCCTCGTTCGTTGGTAATGCGAGAATTATAGCCAACGGAACGTGAACAGGCGGCGATTCAAGTCCTGCCGCTATCCCACTGATATTGACCGCTTTCCCACCTTACGTTAAGGATTAACTGGGGGAAGAAGAGGTACCGGAGTGGACGGCCGGACTATTACGCGCGCCGATTTGAGCGAATCAGTGTTCCAGGAAGTGGGCCTGTCTCGCAATGAATCCAGCGATCTCGTGGAGACCATTCTCTCCGAGGTTGTGGAAGCGTTGGCGCGCGGCGAATCGGTGAAGATCTCCTCGTTCGGGAGTTTCACGGTTCGCGACAAGGGGCAGCGTGTCGGCCGCAACCCGAAAACCGGGCAGGAAGTTCCCATTCTGCCGCGGCGGGTCCTCGTCTTTCGAGCGTCGAATGTCCTGAAATCACTGATCAACGGGGCGCCCGGCGAGAACAAGGGGTAGTTGGGAACACGAGGGGATCAGAGATGGCCGTTTCGGTTCAGACCGTCGAAAGACGGGTCGAGAAGTCGGCGCAGGCGTTCCGTACGATCAGCGAGGTCGCGACCGAGCTCGACGTGCCGCAGCACGTGCTGCGGTTCTGGGAAAGCAAGTTCACCCAGGTTCGCCCCCTGAAGCGGGGCGGCGGCCGGCGCTACTACCGGCCGGAAGACATCGACCTCCTTCGCCGCATCCGCACGCTGCTCTACGAAGACGGCTACACGATCAAGGGCGTCCAGCGCCTTCTGAAGGAAGGTCGTGGCCGCCTGCCGGCGCAACGTCTCGACCTTGCCGCCGAGAGCGCCCTGGAGAGCCTGCGCATCGTTTCCGCCCGTGCCGAGGCCATGGCCGGCGGCACCCGCCAGCCGTTGCCGCGAACCGGTCCGCAACCCTCGACCACGACGCCGCGCGCGGCCGTGCTCGACCTCCACAAGCGGCGCGAGATCGAGTCGGTGCTGGAAGACCTCGAACAGGCGCTGACGCAGTTGCGCAGCACGCTGAAGACGCAGAATTAGGCCTTCAAGCCTGGAGCATCGCCGGGGGGCGGCGCTCTAGGACTTGCAGGTTGGGCGTCCAAAGACCACCAGATCGGGTGGCCTTTGTAAGAAAGTGTATCAAGTAACTGATTTTATTTGGTTTTTGTCCGGGCGAGCGTATCGTGCCCGGCGAGGGGCCTTCAACGGAATCGTCAAAGGGGGACGTGACCGTGCTTGTGAATCGCGATTTCGCGCGCCACTACGCGCGCTCGTTTGAATTAAATTCCTTTAATGACAATGTGTTGGAAGTCGATCTTCCAACCATAAGCGAACTACTGTACCTGAGACGCGGGTTGACGCAGCCGGGGGGCAAGCTGCCTCTCTTCGATCTTGACGGTCAGGAAGTCCATATTGACATCGTCAAGCGGTGTTTGGCAGCGGGCTGGGCGCAGCCCTGGTTCAAGAATCCGCTCAAGCCGGACTGGCTGGTCTGCAAGCTCACGGAGCGGGGACGACAGGTCGCGTCCGAGCGGTAACGCTCCTCGGTACCAACGGCCTTTCTGTCAGGCGACAGTTCACAAGATTGCCGCGCTGTAAAATATTGCAGCTTTACGGCAGTGTGTTCCCGTCAGGTTCCGGGGGGTGGGGTCATGTCATTCAAGTCGATGATGTCCGTAGGGCTCGTCAGCGCGATGGCGCTGCTGGCGGCGATTTTGCCCGCAAGCGCGCAAACAGCCGTCGCCCGGAAGCAGGTCAAGGTCGCGGCCGTCGACTTCGTGCCGGCCTGGGGCGATCTCGACGGCAACGTCGCCCGGCTTGCCAGGGCCGCCGAGGAAGTTGCCAGGCAAGGCGTCGAATATGCCGTGTTCCCGGAAACCGCGGTGAGCGGCTACCTGTTCAGCGGACCGCAGCAGCTCGCCCCGTTCGTCGACACGATCCCCGGCCGCGCGACCGCCGCCCTGCTGCCGATCCTTCAGCGCACCGGCATGCACATGAGCGTCGGCATCGCCGAACGCGATGGTGCCACAGGGCTCGTCTACAACACGGCGGTGCTGCTGGGACCGGGTGGCATCATCGGCAAGTACCGCAAGAACGGTCTCAATCCGCAGGACCAGAAGGTCTTTGCGCCCGGTACCACCGGCGTGGAGGTGTTCGACACGCCACTCGGCCGCATCGCGCTGCTGATCTGCTACGACGATACCTACTGGCAGTATGCCCGCCTCGCGGCCCTGCGCGGCGCGCAGATCATCGGCTGGCACTCGGTCTCCGATCGCGTGATGCCCGGCACGCCGCCGGCGGAGGCGACCGGCAATCACTCGACGGTCTCGAACGTCCAGTACATGAGCGCCCAGAATGGCGTGTGGGTCGTCGGCGCCACGCGCACCGGCGTCGAGACCAACCCGATCACCGGCGGAAAGCTCTACTACAATGGCGGCTCCAGCATCTGGTCGCCGAAGGGGGAGAAGCTCGTGCAGGCGCCCGTGGTGCCGCCCGAAAACCTTCCGCCCGGTCTGGCCGGCGTCTATGCGACGACGATCACGCCGGCCGATGCGGATGCCGAGCGGGGCGCTCAACTGGCGCGCCGCCGCCCCGAACTCTACTCGCCGGTGCTGGCGCTGCATCGCAGCCCGACCGATGCGAACGCGACCGTAACGCCTCGCTCGGTGTCGCTCGCGGCGGCGCAGTGGCCCGAGGGGCCATCGCTCCTGTCCTCGGCCCGCCCCGGCGCCGGCGAGCTCCTCGTGCTGCCCGAACTGTCGGGCCTGGCCTCGGGGATCGCGGCCGCGGACATCAAGAACCGAGCCGAGGCGCGCGGCGGCGCCTTCGAGCAGGCCCTGGGTGCGGCGGCGAAAGCCGGCGCCGGCTATGTCGTCGGCAGCTATCCGGAGCGAGATGGCGACAAGGTCTATCATACGGTGACGCTTGCCGGTCCCGAAGGCACGGTGCTCGGCCGCTATCGCGCGACGCACCTCTCGGCCGCGACGGCGGGGTGGGCGAGTGCCGGTGATGCGCCGGTCGTGATCGACACGCCGCTCGGTCGCGTGGGCCTGGCCCTGGCCGAGGAGCTGCGCGTGCCGGAGCTGGGCGGCCTCTATGGCGCCCTGCGCGCCGACATCCTTGCGGCGCCGGCGGGACGTCCCGAGCCTCTCAAGGTGCAGATCGATGCCAGGCTGTTCGCCGTGAGCAATCCGCCGACCGGCCGCGCCGATTTCTTCCCCTACGCCTCGGCCAAGCAGAACCAGCTCTGGCTGGTGAGCGGCGGACGACGCACGGGCGACGCGACGGCGGCGGGGATCTACGGACCGGAGCCGATCGTCGAGACGCCGACGCTGACCGCCCGGGCGGGCGAGGATGCCGTCCGCTACCGGACCCGCGTGCCGGCGCCGGGCACTTGGATCAACCAGCAGCAGCTCATCACAGGCCAGCAGTCGCTCTACTTCATCCCGATCGTGATGAAGGACGACAGCGATTGCCTGAAGGAGTGGCGCACGAAGGGCACGGGCCCGCTGGCCTGCCGGTAGGGGCGCATTGGTCGGGGCGACAGGATTTGAACCTGCGACCCCCAGTCCCCCAGACTGATGCGCTACCAGGCTGCGCTACGCCCCGACCGGTGCCGCCGGCCGGTAAGCCCGCGGCAGGGGGGCTTTAGCGCGAATGGCAGCATTGCCGCAAGCCGCGCTTGCAGGGAACAGGGCGACAAAGGATACAGGCTGCATGATCGATCCCGGACGGCGCGTCCTGCTCTTCTCCTCCATCGGTCACGCGCTGATGCACATGATGACGGCCTTCTATGCCGTCATCGTGCTGACCCTCGCGGTTTCCTGGAACCTGCCGGCCGAGGATCTGCTGCGTCTCTATGCGCCGGCGACGATCCTGCTGGGCGTCATGTCACTGCCGGCCGGCTGGGCCTCGGACAGGTTCGGGGCGCCGGCCATGATGGTCGTGATGTTCCTCGGCCTCGGCCTGTCGTCGATCGCCTGCGGCCTCGTTCCGACCGGCGACACGCTGGCGCTGTCGCTGGCCCTGTGCGGCATTGGCGCCTTCGGTGCCTTCTACCACTCGGTCGGCATCGGCTGGGTCATCCGCACGGCCAGGGAGCAGGGCTATGCGATGGGCGTGAATGGCCTGTGGGGGAGTGCGGGCCTGGCGCTGTACGGTATCGTGCCCGGCGTCCTGATCACGCTGGCCTCGTGGCGCGCGGCCTTCATCGTTCCCGGCATCGTCTGTCTGATCGTCGGCGTCGTCCTCTGGATCCAGATCCGCCAGGGCAAGGTCGGCGACCGGCCGATGCCGCAGGCGAAGGGCACGCAGGTTGGCCGCCGTGATTTCTGGCGGGTCTTCTCGGTGCTCTCCGTCACCATGGCGCTGGAAGGCGTCATCTGGCAGGCGGTGATGTTTGGCGCGGCGATGGTCTTCGAGGTGAAGCTCGCACCCGAGATCTCGGCGCTGCGCGACGGGCTGGCCTCGTGGGGTGTCGCCACCCAGATCGTGCTGTGGGTGGGGCTTGCCACGTCGATGATCTACGTCGTCTCGGGCGTGGCGCAATATGCGATGGGCCGGCGCATCATCGACCGCTACCCGCTGAAGGCGACCTATATCGTGGCGTCGGCGCTGCAGGTGATCGCCATGCTCGCGCTGGCCATGGGCAACGGCTACGTGGCGATGCTGGGCGCCATCGGTTCCGCGGTCCTGAGCGCGGCGGCGGGGCCGATCGAGAATATCCTGATCGCCCGCTATACGCCTAGCCGCTATCACGGGCTGGGCTTCGGCGCGAAGTTCGTCGTGGCCTTCGGGGCAGGGCCGCTCGCCATCCTGCTGATTGCCTGGGTGCGCGAGACGACGGGAAGCCTCGAACTGCTCTTCCTCGGCCTCGCCGCCACCTCGGTCGTGATCACGCTGGTGGCGCTGCTGCTGCCCGGCAACGAGCGCGATGCCTCGTTGCCGGCACCGCGGGTCGCTCCCGCGGAGTAGCAGCGGCTACTTCGCGCCGCGCGCCGCCTTGTAGGAGGGGCGCGACAGGCAGCGGTCGAGCCAGGCATTGACGTTCGGGACCTGGCTGAAGTCGATCTTGATCGGCTTGGCCCAGCTCATGATCGAGGCCAGGTTCAGGTCGGCGACGGTGAAGGTCGAGCCCAGCAGGTAATCGCGTCCTTCGAGCGCGGCATTGAGCACCGCCAGGGGCTTCGGCAGCGCCTTCTGCGCCTCGGCCACGGCCTCCGGCTTGCGCTTGTCGGGCGCGGTCATGAACATGTCGATCAGGATCGTCAGCAGCGGCTTCTCGAGCTCGGTCATGCCCCAGAAGCTCCACTGGTTGCACAGCGCCTGATCCTCGATGCTCCCCGGCATGAAGCCGTCCTTGCCGTGCTTGGCCGCGAGGTAGAGGTTGATCGCCATCGACTCGAAAAGCTTGAACTCGCCGTCCACCAGGGCCGGCACCTTGCCGTTCGGATTGACCTTGAGAAAGTCGGGATTCTTGAGATCCTTCATCTCGATGGCGACGTGCTCGTACGGGATGCCGAGTTCATGCGCGATCCAGAGGGCGCGCGCCGCGCGAGAGGCCGTCGGCCCGTAAATCTTGATGGTCACGAAACATCTCCCCAAACCAGAATCGCGCGAACGATAGTGCAGCGCGCCACGCCGGTCTAACCCTCTATTCCGGAAGCCCGTATTCGCCGCCGACATAACCGTGCCGGTGGCCGAAGCGCTCCGTCATCACCGTCGTGAGATCCTTCTCCGGCGCAGCGATCCATCCGCCCGCCCTCACGGCATAGTGTGCCGCCGCGGTGGCCGCGCGAGGCGGCTCGCCCTGCTGGAGCGCCCGAGCGGCGGCGATCACGAGCTTCCGGAACTCGATGATACCGACATCGGTGGGGCCGAGATGCTCGGCTGTGCGGTCCTGGATGGCGCCCTGGCTGTCCTGGATCGCTGCGTCCTGATCGGAAACGCCACTGATCCCCGTGTAGCTCAGGGTCTTCTGCAGCTCGCGGTCGATCATGTAGTCGTTCCGCATGTTGCGCTTGGGCACGTAGTGCTCGTCGATTTCGGCATGCAGGCTGAGGCCCGACGCGTACTTGTCGCGTTCGGCATTGGTGAGCGGCCGGTCCGGCACCCAGCTGTACGTATAGATCCAGCAGCTCGTGTCATCGACCGGAACCCAGGTCTGGCCGTGATAGACCTCGCCGGGGAAGGCGACCGGCACCAGCGCGTGGTTGGGCGCGAGATACTGCGCGATGCGCCAGTAGAGGTCGGCCGTGTCGGTCTTGCGGCCGGCGGCGATGACCAGCCCCGCCTCGTGGCTCTCGATCCTGAACTTGGGCCGCGGATCCTCGGTCACCCAGCGGCTGCGGTCGGCAAGGCCGCCTTCCTGGCCGATTGCCGACGTCTTGCGCAGGATGTCGAGTCGCGTGGCCTCGTCCTTCGTCGGGATCGCGTGCAGGAACGAGAAATGCGCCGTGTCGATGGCACCCTCCAGGCTCTGGACCCAGTTGCAGTCCTGCCTCTTCTTGGAGACGTAGCGATGGGGGGCGGGGACGAGTCCGAGCTCGAGCTGAGGCAGCTCGGGCATATGTTCGCGCGGCCCCATGTAGACCCAAACCATATCGGCCCATTCGCGCACCGGGTAGGAGAGGAGCTTGATCGTGTCCTTGTAGGTAGACTCGGGCGGCGAGGTCGGCAGGTCGACGCAGTTGCCGTCGATGTCGAATTTCCAGCCATGGAACGCACAACGAATGCCGCACTCCTCGTTGCGGCCGAAATAGAGGTTGGCGCCGCGATGCGGGCAGTGCGGCTCGACGATGCCGACCCGTCCGTCGGTCTGCCGGAAAGCCAGCAGATCCTCGCCGAGGAGACGGATCTTCCTGGGCGGTCCGTCGCGCTCGGAAAGCTCCTCGGAGAGCAGGGCCGGCATCCAGAAGCGGCGCAGGAGGTCGCCCATCGGCGTGCCGGGGCCGCTCCGGGTCAGGAAGGTGTTGTCGGCTGCAAGCATCAGTCACCCAATCCGTAAAGGTTGCCGATATAGCCCCGATCGTGTCCGAACCGTTCGGCCATGACCGCGGCCAGATCCTTGTCCGATGCCGCGATCCACCCGCCGGAGCGGACGGCA
>LNFM01007037.1_pt1 | contig 17989 bp, 16 predicted proteins | sample 596031 | NCBI WGS metagenome assembly LNFM01 (sample SAMN04254537, study PRJNA301005) | activated carbon metagenome | isolation source: dual media filters at the Ann Arbor, Michigan drinking water treatment plant | place: USA: Ann Arbor | reverse complement strand
CATCCGACAGAGATGCCGCTATCGTTACGGCTTACGCGACAGGAGGTTATTCATACCAACAGATTGCCGATTACTTCGGGGTGCATTTTACGACAGTGGGCAGAATTGTTCGGGGAGAGCGTAGTGAGGGGGCGAAGCCGGGTGATATGCATCGACTATAGACCTGACCCTAGCTTCTGTGACCCTAGCTTCTGCAACGACAAATTGACCGGTTTACTATTGATTGCGTAGTGGATGGCGGAATACTATGAGCTGATGAAGCCGGATGGGTTATAAGAGATAAGCGGAGTATGACGCCAGCCAACACGAGACACATAGGGATAGTCGTTCAACAGCACGCCGAGGAAGCGGCGCATCTGCGCCACATGCGCTCTGTTCTCATTGCGGCCCCCCATGTCAAGCTCCACCACCTCCGGCGCCTCGACGACCGCTTGGAGGCCCACCTTGACGGGTTGGCGGTGGCGGGTGAGTTTGGTTCGGGTTTGTGCGAAGCTGCGCTGGAGAACCCTGGTGTCGGCGAGGTGTTTGCGGCAGCCGTGCGTGCCATCGAGGAGAAGGACGAGCGGCGGCTGGACAAATTGTTTGCCTTGGTCGGCGCCGTCCCAGAAGCGCAGCCGGGTTTAATTTCCGCCTTTGGCTGGGTTTTGGCCAACTACCTGCAGGGGACTGGCGCCAAACTGCTTGCTTCCAAGGAAACATTGCGACGGCTGGCGGGTATCGCCGCTTGCGCTACGCATAGGGTTGATCCAGGCACGGCGCTTACGCAATCGGTCACGGATCCGGAGCCACAGCTTCGTGCCCGCGCCTTGCGTGCGGCGGGAGAACTGGGGCGGCGCGATCTGCTTGCGGTGTGTGTGAATGCGTTGCAGGATGAAGACCCCGCTTGCCACTTCTGGGCGGCGTGGTCGGCGGTGCTGCTGGGTGACCGAGCCCATGTAGTCAGGGCATTGGAGAGCTTCGTCCTCCTGCCCAATGCGTTCCGAAGCCGCGCGCTGCGGGTGTTGCTGAAGGTGCTCGACTTGCCGGGCGCCCAGCAGTTGCTCAAGGCAGTGGCGCACGACCCCGCCAACAAGCGACTGCTGATCCAGGGCTCTGGCATTACCGGCGACGCGCAGTACCTGCCTTGGCTGATCGGACAGATGGCTGATGATAAGTTTACCCGCTTGGCGGGGGAGTCGTTCTCGATGATCACCGGCCTGGACCTCGCCTATCTCGATCTCGAACGCAAACCACTGGAGAACGTCGAGGCTGGGCCAACTGAAAATCCGGAGGATGAAAACGTCGAGATGGATCCGGACGACAGCCTGCCCTGGCCGGATGCGGCGAAGATTCAGGCGTGGTGGCATGCGAACCAGACGCACTACCAACAGGGCGTGCGTTATTTCATGGGTGAGCCGGTGGGCGCGTCCCATTGCCAGAAGGTGCTGCGCGAAGGCTACCAGCGCCAGCGCATCGCTGCAGCCGAGTATCTATGCCTGCTCAATCCGGGCACAATCCTCTTCAACACCAGTGCCCCGGCCTGGCGGCAGCAGCGCTGGCTCGGCAAGATATAAGTTAACTTTCCGGAGGTGGCTATGGCAGCGGCAATCATCTCCGGTCCAGTCAACGTGATCTGCCTATTATCATCGACCTAAGTCCGACAGGCTGCTAGAACCGCAATGCCGTTTCCCGACCCTGTTGGATTGCAGGCGATTTGTATGCTATCTGTAATACTATTTGGCTATCTTGTGATTGTGAGGTAGGCTGAAAAAAGTGGACACCAACGTAATGCGCCTATGGAAAGCTTTTGGGGGCTGCTCAAAAGTGAATTGGCGCACCACCGGCGTTTTAAAACCCGTACCGAGGCCATTGAGGCCATCACTGAATATATAGAAATAATTTACAGGCAGCAGCGCAAACAAGCTCGATTGGGATACCTCTCTCCCGCTGCATTTGAACGTCAATTCCGCGAAAAAAGATTGGCTGCATGAACCCGTTGGTTTCCATTCTTGACGACCTGCCTCAGCGCTTTGCACATCCATTTTTCTGGGCGCCATTTTATCTGGTTGGCAGCGCGCGGTGATTTGCCTGCCGCTTATATAAATGCTTACACTACTGTTCGGAGATTTCCGGCGCATCCCTCATTAACCTACTGATAAAAGGTGAATAAATGATTTTCCAATGCCAAGCTCGACCAGGAGGAGATTAAAAGCTCATAAGCAATTGATTATTTAAAATAAATATCATTATAGTAGTGAAGTGCTTAATTGTCCATCATAAGGTTTAAACCACCGGCTTTAGCCGGTCAGCTTTAGCTGCGATACTGTTGCACCAGGAGGTGCGACATGGACTACAGATACGGGAGTCATACGGTATTTCAGGAGGAGATGATCAAAGAGTATGTGGAGTATCATTTTGAACCTAATCCGAATGACAACTTTAGGATGGAACCCGAATAGACGCGTCGTTGAGTCGACGCGTATCCGGACTTTCAGTCCGCAACCCCAACCCACCGGCTTTAGCCGGTGGTTGTTGAGTGAAGGCATTGAAGGCATGGCCAATCGAGTTGTACTAAATCACGTGTTGTATTAAATCAAAAGAAAGGAGATGAACATGGCTTCAGATTTATTTATCAAAATTGGTAATATCAAAGGTGAGTCACAGGATGACAAGCACAAGGACGAAATTGAAGTGATGTCCTGGAGTTGGGGCATGAGTCAGCCTGGTTCGATGGCTTCCGGCGGAGGCGGCGGAATGGGTAAAGTGAACTTTAGCGATCTTACCTTTACCCATTTTGTCGATAAGGCCTCCCCTAATCTAATGAAAGCCTGTGCAACGGGTGAACACATCAAAGATGCGAAGATGACAATTCGCAAATCGGGCAAGACGCCGCAGGAATTTCTGCTGATCACAATGAGCGATGTCTTCATAACGAGCGTAGCGCCTGCGGGTCAGAACGGAGAGGGAGGAATGTTTGAGAGTGTGAGCCTGCAGTTTGGCAAGGTGGATCTTGAGTATAAACCGCAAAAGGCCGATGGCTCGCTCGATGCCGGCATCCACTTCAAGTACGACATCAAGATGAACAAAGAAGGCTGAGGATACACTTAAAAAGTGGCGCGTGGAGGAACTCATACTTCGCGCGCCAGCATGTATGTCTGCGATGTTTGCATGTCGATGGCAATGACTACAACGTAACTTAATGTTCCGGAAAATATCATGGTTGATTTAGCGTCTTGTGACAGCGAGGATATGTTCCTGAAGGTTGAAACCGCAAAGCATGGTTCGATCAAGGGAGAGTCCCAGGACGGGAAGCACATGAATGAGATCTGCGTTTTAGAATGGTCGTGGGGCATGGACGCCAAAACAGACATGAGTGGGGTCGGAGCATCGGCGAAGGCAACGATCAACCAGCTGAATATCGTGAAAGGAGTCGATAGCGCTTCCACGGGGTTGATGTCTGCCCTGCGCAGCAACGACCTTATCAAAAAAGCGATTCTGACCGTACGCAAAGCGGGCAAGAGTCAGCACGAATATTTCAAGATTACCATCGAAAACGGTCGCATTACTTCGCTGGATGTGCGAACTGCCGTTTCGAACGGTAAACCCGGCCTGATGGAAAGTCTGAGTTTTGCGTTTCAAAAGGTCAGTATCGACTACGTGCCGCAGAGCGAGGATGGGCAACCGCGAGGGAGTATGACTTTTCAGGCGGAAACCACCGCGGGTTAATAAGGCCGGGCGGTTCGGATTTGCGAATTTATTAAAGGGCTTCTCAAAACGCCATGACTCCCGCCACTGCTGCCGAACAAAGCCTGAGAGACGGGGACCCCTTTGCTGCCCTGCAATTTCTTCAGGAAGCGATTCGTGCGAATCCTGCCGATTCCAAACTTCGTATCTTTCTTTTTCAGTTACTTTCAGTGCTCGGGCAGTGGGAGAGGGCATTGAATCAGCTCGATGTTGCTGCCGGGCTGGACCCCGCCGCGCTCGCCATGGCGCAGATGTATCGGGAGGCGTTGCATTGCGAAGCGCTACGGCGGCAAGTGTTCGAGGGAAAGAAATCGCCCATGGTGTTTGGCCAGCCAGAGCAATGGCTCGCGTTCCTGATTGAGGCCTTATTGCTTGCCGGGCGTGGTCAAATGAAAGAGGCCCAAGCGTTTCGCAGCAAGGCGTTTGAGGAAGCGCCCGCATGGGGCGGAACCCTGGATGGCCAAGCCTTCACCTGGATTGCCGATGCCGACATGCGGCTCGGTCCGGTTCTCGAGACAATCATCAATGGCCGGTACTATTGGGTGCCTTTCACCCGCCTGACACGCATCGTGATTGAACCGCCGGAGGATTTGCGCGACGTGGTCTGGATGCCTGCGCATTTATGGTTCGACAATGGAGGCGAGTCGGTGGCACTTGTTCCAACGCGCTATCCGGCAACCGAGACCAGTAGCGACGGACAGCTTGTGCTGGCGAAGAAAACAGTTTGGGACGAAACGGCACCGGGTGTGTATTACGGGCAGGGTCAGCGCATTCTTGCGACCGACGTGGGAGAAACACCCTTGATGGAGGTGCGTGAGATCATCCTGAGCGGCGACCAAGCCATGCCAGTCGAAGTCATTTAACCATGGTTGACCTTGCCCCTCAGGAACGACTCCAGCCAGCCTTGCTTGACCGTCTCGCCGACGATGAGCCGGATAAGAAGCAAGAACCGCGCGAAAGCCGCGTTATCACCAAGAACAAGTTACGCCAGGCTGTGTTGCGTGACTTGGTGTGGCTGTTCAATGCAATCAAACTCGGCAGCAAGGCCGATTTCGCCGGTTTTCCGTTCGCTGACCGGTCAGTGATCAACTTTGGTCTTCCCGCACTCTCGGGAGAAACCGCGTCCACACTTGATGTGACCGCGCTTGAAAATTCGATCAGGCAGGCGATCATCGATTTTGAGCCACGCATCATTCCCTCAACGCTGCGAGTTGAGGCGCTCGTAACCGACTTGCAGCTCGAACATCATAATGTCGTGAGTGTTCAGATTAGCGGCAATTTGTGGGCACAGCCGATCCCACTGGAATTATTGCTGCGTACAGAGGTCGATCTGGAAACCGGGCAGGTTGAAATTCGCGATCTCGCCAAATCGGGCATGAGGTAACCAGAGGCACTATGGATCCTCGGTTGCTACGGTATTACAACCAGGAGTTGCAGCATCTGCACGAAATGGGGGCCGAATTTGCTCAGCAATTTCCGAAGATCGCCGCGCGACTTGGTATGGAGGGAATCGAGGTTGCCGACCCCTACGTCGAGAGGCTGCTGGAAGGTGTTGGTTTCATGGCGGCACGGGTGCAGCTCAAACTCGATGCAGAGTTTCCTCGTTTTACCCGGCGGCTGCTGGAAATCGTCTACCCGAATTTTCTCGCGCCCACACCATCAATGCTGATTGCGCAGCTGCGGCCACAATTGACAGAGACCAATCTGGCCTCGGGCTTCATGATTCCCCGGGGTAGCTCAATGCGCAGTCAGCTCGGTAAAGGTGATTTGACTGCTTGCGAGTTTCGCACGGCGCAGGACGTTACCCTGTGGCCTATTGAGTTAACGAGCGCACAGTATTTTTCCTTCGCGCCCGACCTGCCTTTATCGGCGTTGTCCGTGGCGAAAAAAATCAAAGGCGGCGTGCGTCTGAGATTGAAAACCACGGCTGGCCTTACTTTTAACCAGCTTAACCTTGACCGGCTTCAGTTGTATCTGACGGGAAGTGATGAAGTCGCCTACAAGTTGTACGAGTTGTGTTTCGGTGCATCGCTAGGCGTGTTGGTTGCGCCAGCGGTACGGCCGTGGCCCTGGCACGAGTTCCTCGGTCCCCGGAATATTAAAAACGTGGGATACGTCGATGAGCAAGCGCTCTTGCCCACAACATTGCGTACGTTTCAGGGCTATCGGCTACTGGAAGAATATTTCTCCTTTCCGCAGCGGTTCCTGTTTATGGACCTTGAAGGTCTTGGTCCCTCTGTTCGGCGATGCGCCAGTGATGAACTGGAAATTGTGCTGCTGTTTGAGCGCGGTGATGCAATGCTGGAGAGCGTGGTAGACGCGTCAAACTTTTCGCTCTTTTGTACGCCAGCGATCAACCTCTTCCCTAAACGTACCGATCGAATTCACTTGGGCGACAACGCCAATGAATACCATGTTGTTGCCGATCGTACCCGACCCATGGATTTTGAGATTTACGAGGTCTCAAGTGCTGTGGGGCACGGTGTTGGCAGCGACAGCGAGCAATCGTTTCTGCCTTTCTATGCCGCGCACCACACGGAAGATCAAGCGCATCACGCTTATTTCACAGTGCAGCGCGAACCACGATTATTGTCGGCAACACAAAAGCGCAACGGTTTCCGTTCAAGCTATGTAGGTAGCGAGGTATTCATCTCACTTGTCGATCCCGAAGAGGCACCATACTCAAGCGACCTCCGGCAATTGGCGATCACGGCGCTCTGCACCAATCGCGACCTGCCTTTGCAGATGCCACTGGGTGCCGGCAAGTCTGATTTCACCTTGGATAGCGCAGCGCCACTTGATGCCATTCATTGCGTCAAAGGGCCATCAAAGCCTTATTCGCCACTGTGGGAAGGTGCCATCGCCTGGCGCTTCATCAGCCACCTTTCGCTCAATTACTTATCGCTGCTCAATAATGATGAGCGCGAAGGAGCGGCCGCGCTGCGCGAGATGTTGGAGCTGTATGCGAAGACCACAGATACGGGTTGGAAGAAGCAGATTGAGGGCGTGCGTTCCGTCAGCGTGCGGCCGCTGGTAAGGCGCCTGTCTGCCGCCGGCCCGATTTGCTTCGGCCGTGGACTGGAGATCGGACTTGAGGTGGATGAGCTTGCATTTCAGGGTGGCAGCGCGTTCCTGTTTGGCTGTGTGATGGCACAGTTCTTTGCCCGTTATGCGTCAATGAATTCGTTCACGGAAACTGTGTTGCGTTCCACAGGGCGCGGCGAAATCATGCGCTGGGAGCCGCAATGCGGAACAAGACCGATCCTTTAAGCTTTTTCCGAGCCCTAGAAGAGAAGCCCTATGACTTCGACTTCTTTCAGGCGTTGCGGCGTATCGAATGTTTGTATCCCGACAAGCCCCGGCTGGGGCAGGCGTTGCGACCTGCTGATGAGCCGGTGAGGTTCGGACAAGCGCCGTCGGTGGCCTTTGCCCCGGCCGCATTGTCCGCGTTTGAACCCCCTGCGGAAGGCCGTCCCGCGCGAATGGAGGTGCGCTTCTTTGGTTTGCTCGGCCCTAACGGCCCATTGCCGCTGCATTTGACCGATTATGCACGGGAGCGGCTGTTGCACGCGGGAGATACAACGTTCATCCGTTTTCTCGATGTTCTGCAACATCGCTTTCTCGAGCTGTTCTATCGCGCCTGGGCTCAAGCGCAACCCACTGTCAATCTCGATCGCCCCAAAGACGATCGGTTTGGAATCTATGTGGGCTCGCTGTTCGGCTTGGGAGGCGCGCGTTTGCGCGACCGGGACGATGTTGCCGATGTCGCGAAGTTGTTCTATTCAGGGTTGCTGACGCGCCAGGTGCGCAATCGCGACGGGCTTGCCGCGTTGCTCACCGGCTACTTTCGCATCCCGATACGCATCGAAGAATTTTCAGGTCACTGGATGGTGCTGCCAGAGCGAGAGCGTACCCGCCTGGGGGCCGCGAATGAGGGCGCCATTCTTGGCTGTGGTACGGTTTTGGGCGCCAGAGTGTGGGATCGTCAGCATAAAATCAGGCTGGTGTTGGGGCCGCTTACCCTGCACCAGTATGAGAGTTTTCTGCCCGGCGGCAGCGCGATTAAGAAACTTGTGGCGTGGGTGAGGCAGTATCTGTGCTTCGAGCTTGAATGGGATGCTCAGCTTGTGTTATCAAGAGATCTGGTGCCCAGGACAACGCTAGGCAGATTTGGGCGCCTTGGCTGGACGACCTGGCTCGGCAGTTACTCCGCTGAGTCTGATGCGTCGGATCTCACGTTGGATGCGGAACGATTCATGGTGAGGCGCGAGCCATCTGCAGATCACTATAAAAATTCGGCGCCGAAAAGCGCGGCCGCCTAACATCAAGAGGGGGATGCCATATGGGTGAAATAAGCCGGGTCGCGTTGTTTGGCAAGCTGAATAGCGTCGCATACAAGGCCGTCGAGGGCGCAACGGTATTCTGCAAGCTGCGCGGCAACCCTTATGTCGAGCTGGAGCACTGGCTGCAGCAGATCCTACAGACCCATGACACCGACTTGCATCACATCGTCAAGCATTTCGAGCTGGATACATCACGGCTGGCGAAAGACATGACCGAGGCGCTGGACCGGCTGCCACGCGGGTCTACCTCGATTTCTGATCTGTCGGAACATCTCGAGAACGCCGTTGAAAGGGCTTGGGTCTATGGTACGCTCATGTTCGGTGAGTCGCAGGTCAGGACCGGCCACCTGATCATCGGCATGCTCAAGACCTCGTCGTTGCGTCATGCGTTGTTCAATATTTCGCGACAGTTCGAACAGATTAAGGTCGATACCCTCACCGATGACTTTGGAAAGATCGTCTCCGGTTCGCCGGAAGAGAACTTAAGGTCCGCAGACGGTTCGGCGATAGGCGGTGAGCCGGGCGAGGCGAGCGGTGCTTTGGCACCCGCGCAGATGGGCAAACAGGAGGGGCTGAAGCGCTTTTCTATCGACCTCACGGAGCGCGCGCGCAAGGGTGAGTTGGATCCCATCGTGGGACGAGACGCCGAGATCCGCCAGATCATCGACATTCTGATGCGCCGCCGCCAAAACAACCCCATCCTCACCGGCGAGGCGGGTGTGGGCAAGACGGCAGTGGTGGAGGGCTTCGCCCAGCGTATTGCTGCGGGCGACGTGCCACCCTCTCTCCGGGACGTTACCCTATGCACCCTGGACATCGGTCTGCTGCAAGCAGGGGCCAGCATGAAGGGTGAATTCGAGCAACGCCTGCGCCAAGTGATCGACGAGGTGCAAGCCTCACCGAAGCCTATCATATTGTTTATCGACGAGGCGCATACCTTGATCGGTGCCGGAGGCACAGCCGGTACCGGCGATGCTGCCAATCTCATGAAGCCCGCGCTGGCGCGCGGCACCCTGCGCACCATCGCCGCCACCACCTGGAGCGAATACAAAAAATACATCGAAAAAGACCCGGCTCTTACGCGCCGCTTCCAGGTGATTCAGGTCGGCGAGCCCAGCGAGGAAAAGGCCATCCTGATGATGCGCGGCGTGGCCAGCGTGATGGAAAAACACCATCGCGTGCAACTGCTGGATGAGGCTCTGGAAGTGGCGGTCAAGCTATCGCACCGTTATATCCCGGCGCGCCAGTTGCCCGACAAGGCGGTGAGTCTGCTCGATACCGCCTGCGCCCGCGTGGCGATCAGCCAGCATGCCGTGCCCGCCGAGGTGGAGGACAGCCACCACCGCATCGACGCGCTCAACACCGAGCTGGAGATTATCGGACGCGAGAAGGTGGTAGGGGTAGACACCGCGCAGCGCGAGGCCAACGCTAATGCCATGATCGAGGCTGAGCGCGCGCTTCTGGTCAAACTGGAGCAGCGCTGGCAGGCAGAAAAGGCGTTGGTAGACCAGATCCTTGCGATCCGCGCCAAGTTGCGTGGACACGTGGGCAAGGTGGAGGGCACCCAAAGTGAACTTGAAAAGGCCGTCGATGCCGCCGCCAAGACGGTGTCGGTAGACACCGTAGCGGGTGCCTCGGGTACCACCAACCCAGGTGAACCGGGCGAACCGGCAGAATCCCCGGATGACTTGCTGGCCAAGCTGCGCACGCTACAGTCCCAGCTTGCGGAGCTACAGGGCGAGCGCCCGCTCATCCTGCCCAGCGTTGACTCCCAGGCGGTGGCCTCGGTAGTGGCGGACTGGACCGGCATCCCGGTGGGGCGCATGGTGAAGAACGAAGTCGAGGCCGTGCTGCACCTGGGTGATACCCTTAACCAGCGTGTTATCGGCCAGCGGCATGCCCTGGACATGATCGCCCGCCGCATCCAGACCTCACGCGCGCGGCTCGACAACCCCAATAAGCCCATCGGCGTGTTCATGTTGTGCGGCCCCTCAGGCGTTGGCAAGACCGAGACTGGTCTCGCGCTGGCCGAGGCACTTTACGGGGGCGAGCAGAACGTCATCACCATCAACATGAGCGAGTTTCAGGAGGCGCACACCGTCTCCACGCTCAAGGGCGCGCCGCCGGGCTATGTAGGTTATGGCGAGGGTGGCATTCTCACCGAAGCGGTGCGGCGCAAGCCGTACAGCGTGATCCTGCTCGACGAGGTGGAAAAGGCCCACCCCGACGTGCACGAGATGTTCTTCCAGATCTTCGACAAGGGCTGGATGGAAGACGCCGAAGGCCGCTACATCGACTTCAAGAATACGCTGATCCTGCTCACCTCCAACGTGGGCACCGACCTGATCATGAGCATGTGCAAAGACCCGGAGCTGATGCCCGGGCCCGAAGGCATTGCTCAGGGTCTGCGCGAACCGCTGCTCAAGGTATTTCCCGCCGCGTTGCTGGGCCGCCTCGTGGTGATCCCGTATTACCCGCTCAGCGACGACGTGCTGCGCCTGATTATCAATTTGCAGCTCAAACGCATCGGCAAACGTATCTCCGAGAACCATCGTATCCCGTTCACCTATGACGACGACGTGGTGAGTCTGATTGCGAGCCGTTGTACCGAAGTGGAAAGCGGCGCGCGCGTGGTGGATGCGATTTTGACCAATACCGTGCTGCCGCGTATCAGCCAGGAATTTTTGACAAGATTGATGGAAGGCAAGCCACTCGACAAAGTCACCCTCAAGATGGAGAATCAAGACTTCGCCTATGGGTTTGAGTAACGGTAGGTGGTTACTTCATTTCTAATTCAAAAATGCATTATTACTCCCTCTCCTGCAGGGCGGGAGAGGGTTGGGGAGAGGGAGGGCGTTACGTGCAATAAACATGAAAATTATCATGTTATTCAACCAACCCCTCTCCCTAACCCTCTCCCCGCAAGCGGGGCGAGGGGATAAAATTATTTGCTGATTGAATTAGAAATGGGGGAGAGGGAGGGTGCTAAACAAAGCCAAGACCCTACGCACCAACCAGACTGAAGCTGAGCAGCGGCTGTGGTATCACCTGCGGGCGCATCGCTTCATGGATTTAAAGTTTAAGCGGCAAAAGCCCATGGGCCGCTATATTGTGGATTTTGTGTGTGTGGAGCGACGGCTGATTATTGAGCTTGATGGCGGACAACATGCCGAACAGGTGGCATATGATCAGCATCGGGATGCGTGGTTGCGCAGCCAAGGCTATACGGTACTGCGTTTCTGGAACAACGAAGTCATGCAACAGTTGGAGGATGTGTTGGAGCAGATACGAAACACTATCTCCCTCTCACCCGCCCCTCTCCCCATAAGCGGGGAGAGCGTAGCGAGGGGTGGGGGATTATATTTATTCACTGATTGAAATGGAATTGGAATAACATTAGAAACAATTCGGTAACACAGAAAGGCGACCGCGAAAAATGCGCAGGGTGATGGAAATAACAACGCCGCTAGGCGAGGACGTGCTGCTGTTTCACCGCATGACGGCACGCGAAGAACTGAGCCGGCTGAGCGAATTCCAGATTGCGCTGCTGAGCGACAAAGGTGACATCGACCTCGACACGATCCTGGGCAAGAACGTCACCGTCAAGCTGGAACTGCCCGGAGACAAGACACGCCATTTCAACGGTTACGTCACCCGTTTCGCGCAGGTCAGCATGCACGGCCGCTACCACCTGTACCAGGCCACAGTGTGCCCCTGGCTGTGGTTTCTCACGCGCACCGCCAACTGCCGCATCTTCCAGGACATGACCGTCCCGGACATCATCAAACAAATCTTTGACGACTACCCGCAGATCGCCGATGTCAAAAAGGAACTCACCGGCACCTACCGCACATGGGAATACTGTGTCCAGTACCGCGAGACCGACTTCAATTTTGTCAGCCGCCTCATGGAACAGGAAGGCATCTATTTTTATTTCAAACACACGGACGGGCGGCACACCCTGATTCTGGCGGATTCCTACAGCGCCCACGCCCCGTTCGAAGGCTACGCAGCACTCCCCTTCATCCCCCAGGAGCGCACCGGGCGCCTCGAACATGAACGTATCAGCGCATGGAATTTCGCCCGCGAGATTCAATCCGGCCGCTATGCCATCGACGACTTTGACTTCCAGAAGCCCAGCGTCGAGCTGCAAGTGAAGACCACGATCAAGCGCGGGCATGAACGGGCGGACTACGAGGTCTACGACTATCCCGGCGAGTATGTCACCGCCGCCGAAGGCGAACAGTACGTGCGCACCCGCCTTGAAGAACTGCACGCCCAACATGAACTGGCCAGCGGCAGCACCAACGCGCGCGGCCTGTGCTGCGGCCACCTGTTCAAACTCACCGGCCACGCCCGCGCCGACCAAAACCGCGAGTATCTCGTGGTCAGCACCGTCCACACCCTCGAGTACAACGCCTACGAAGCCATGGACAACACCGGCGCCCATTACCAGTGCGGCTTCACCGTACTCAATAGCCGCCAACCCTTCCGGCCGCAACGCAGCACGCGCAAGCCCATCGTGCAGGGCCCGCAGACCGCCATCGTCGTCGGCCCCGCCGGCGACGAGATCTACACCGACAACTATGGCCGGGTGAAAGTGCAGTTCCACTGGGACCGCAAAGGCGAACGCAACCAGAACAGCTCGTGCTGGATACGGGTTTCGCATCCCTGGGCTGGCAAGAACTGGGGCATGATCGCCATCCCCCGGATAGGGCAAGAAGTCATCGTCGACTTTCTCGAAGGCGACCCCGACGCCCCCCTCATCACCGGACGTGTCTACAACGCCGAGCAGATGCCCCCCTACGCGCTGCCCGCGAATATGACGCAGACAGGTATCCTCACGCGTTCCAGCAAAGGAGGAAGCGGTGTCAATGCCAACGAACTGCGGTTCGAGGACAAGAAGGGCGCAGAACAGATTTACCTCCATGCTGAAAGAAACCAGGACATCAGCGTCGAGAACGACGAAACGCACACCGTCGGCCACGATCGCACCAAGACTATCGACCACGACGAGACCACCCACGTCAAGCACGACCGCACCGAGACGGTGGACAACAACGAGAAGATCACCATCGGCGTAAACCGCACGGAAAAGGTGGGCGTGAATGAAAGCATCACCATCGGCTCGAACCGCACCAAGTCGGTGGGTGCCAGTGAAACCGTGTCCGTCGCTCTGCAGCGCACACACACCGTTGGCGTGAACGAGACCATAGGCATTGGCGCCGCGCAGGAAGTGGCTATCGGCGCGTTCCAGGCCGTCGCCGTCGGGGCGTACCAAACCGTAAACGTCGGGGCCTATCAATCTATCAATGTTGGCGCGAACCAGACCACGAATGTGGGTACGGCTCAATCAGTGACTGTAGGCGCGGCCCAGACTGTTAAGGTTGGTGCGGATCAGTCCTTAAGCGTCGGTGCAAATCAAAGCGAGTCCGTGACTGGAAATGCTTCCAAGAGCGTGAAGGGCAATGATACGCTAGGCGTCGACGGCAACCGTAGCTCAGATGTCAAGGGCGACGACAACCTGAAAGTAGGCAAGAATCTAGTTATCGACGCGGGCGACTCGGTGACGATCAAGACGGGCAGTGCTAGCATTACCATGAAGAAAGACGGAACGATCACGATCAAAGGCAAGGATATTACGGTGGATGGCAGCGGTAAGATCAATATTAAGGCTGGCGGCGAAATCGTGATCAAGGGCAGCAAAGTGGGGATTGATTGAGGGAGCAATGCATGGAAATTACTGTCGATCCATTCGAGCCCATCGCAGCCGAAAGCGAGCTTGATATTTTTGCGGTGCTGACGCAGCGCCCCGCGCTTGCTTCGATGGCGGCACCTACCCTGCAAGCGGGCATTATGGTGGCGCGATTCGCTGGCTTCGATTTGCAAGAACAGCCACTTGTCGCTGACTTGGCATGCTTGCCCGGCGAAGTTGTCCCCGCTCGGTCAACGATAGCATTACGGCGCGAGATGATCGGCGTGCAAGTCGTGCTCGTGTTCGAAGGGGCTAAGCCCGAACAGCCGATTATCCTTGGGGTTATTCAGAATCAAAAGAACACGGCATCTGCATTGCCCGCTGCACAGGTATCGCTCGATGCCCAGATTGATGATGAGAGGGTTGTGCTCTCCGCCGAGCGCGAAATCGTGCTGCGCTGCGGGGATGCCAGCATCACGCTCACGCGCGCCGGCAAGGTCATCATCAAGGGCAATTATATTATCAGTCGCTCGACTGGCTATAACAAGATCAAAGGGGCGACCATTGATATCAACTAGGCGTAACAGCTATGTGGCAAGTTGATAACCGTACACCTTTTGCCGCCGAGCGTGGGTGGGTCCGCGACAGGGAGGGTGCGGAGGTCTGGCTCGTCGCCGTGAAATGCACATTTGACATCAGACCCGATGGCACTATCGAAATCACCAAGGAACAGCCTCCTGTGCTGCGCGTGCCAGAATACGTCGGTGAGCCAGGCAAGTCGAGCATCCGGTACGAATCAGATTTGATACTCACCAAGAAGACAACCGACCTCATTGTGGTCGGCCATGCCTATGCGCCTAACGGCAAGGCCGTAAAGGAATTGGACGTCGGCTTCCGGGTGGGTACAGTTGCCAAAGCCCTGCGCGTATTTGGAGACCGCGTTTGGGGTGCGTTCGGCCCCAGTAGCCCACAGCCCTTCGAGAAAATCCCGCTGGTGTATGAACGGGCATTTGGTGGGGTAGACAAACAGTCGAAACATCCTGACCGCGACTGGGATTGGCGCAATCCCCTGGGTACCAGTTTCGCGGTCAAGAAATCCCATCTGGATGGCGTTGCCGTGCCTAACATTGAATATCCAAAGCAGCTGATCCGCTCCTGGGACGAGCGCCCAGCACCAGCGGGCTTTGGTGCTATTGGCAGCCACTGGCAACCACGCGCGGGCTTCGCGGGCACCTACGACGACAAGTGGATGCAAACGCGCCAGCCGCTGCTGCCGGCGGACTTCGACGAGCGATTCTTCCAGTGTGCGCCATCCGACCAGCAAACGCCGCAATTCCTGCGCGGCGGCGAGCCCGTCGTGCTGCTCAATTTAAGCCCCGGCGGCGAGATAAAATTCTCGCTGCCCAAGGTCTATCTGGGCTTCGAAACCCGCTTTTACGATGGCAGCCGCGAGATACACAAGAGCCGCAAACTCCATACGGTGATCCTGGAGCCCGATTTCCCGCGTGTCTCGCTAGTATGGCACTCGGCCTTACCTTGCCACTTCAAAGTGCAGAAACTCGAACGGACGATCGTCACGCTCAAGACCAATTTGAGCGCTGGCGAGGCTGCGGACAACGAAGCTGTGTTTGAGGTGGCGTAGCGTGAACGGAGAACCGCTTTATGTCGTTGCACTGGGCGCCAGCACCGCAGTCGGGCGCTGCGCGTGGTCGAGCGCCGCTGCGGTACGTGCTGGCATCAGCGGGTTTACGCAACACCCTTACATGATCGACACCGCGGGGGAGCCGATGCGCGCGGCCATTGCGCCGTGGCTGGATATCGACTTGTCTGGCACCGAGCGTTTCGAAGCGCTGTTGTTCCCGGCGATTGACCAAGCGTTGGAGCCAGTCACAGAGACGCAGGCTAGCCCGCTGCGCATCGCGCTTTCGCTGGGGCTCCCCAGTCCACGGCCAGGATTGCCCGGCGACTTGCAGCCCGCGCTCAAAAAATCGCTGAGCGACAAGTACCGGCAAGTCTTCTCGGCAGCGGCGGTATTTCCCAATGGCCACGCTGCCGGGCTGCTCGCGCTGGATGCCGCCGCGAAGAAGCTGGCTGAGGGCGCGTTCGATGCCTGCGTGGTAGCCGGCGTTGATTCGTACATCGAACCCGAGACACTGGAATGGCTGGAAGAAAGCGACCAGCTCCACAGCGCGGGCCCGCTCAACAACGCCTGGGGATTCATCCCCGGCGAAGGCGCGGGAGCTCTGCTGCTCATGCGGCGTGAAATTGTGGAGCAGTTGCAGCTCGCACCGTTCGCCCGCCTGCTTGGCGTGGGAACGGCATTCGAACCCAAGCGCATCAAGACCGAGACGGTGTGCATCGGCGAGGGGCTCACTGAAGCGTTCCGTGGCGCGCTGGCCGCGCTGCCGGATGATACCAAGGTCACGGATGTGTATTGCGATATGAACGGCGAGCCGTATCGCGCGGATGAGTATGGTTTCGCCTGTCTGCGTACAAAAGAGGCGTTCGAATCGGCCTCCGATTTCATCGCCCCGGCGGACTGCTGGGGCGACGTGTCTGCGGCGGGTGCGCCGCTGCATCTGGTGTTGGCCGCGATTGCGGGTGCCAAAGGTTATGCCAACGGAGACGTGGCCTTCGCGTGGGCCAGCGCCGAAGGCGGGGAGCGTTCCGCCGCGCTGATGGCCGTTGGCGGGAGGGACTGACGATGCCGGTCACGGTCAAGGTCAACGGCGTCGCGAATTCGCTGGTACACAAGGGGAGCAACGGCATCTCGGTCGCGACCATTCCCGACGTCTGCAAGACGCCCTCGCCGGGTGGCCCAGTGCCGATCCCTTATCCGAACATCTCCCAGTCAGCCACGCTGGACAAGGGAACGACCACGGTCAAAGCCGATGGTGGCATGATGATTGCCATCAAAGGCTCGGAGTTCTCACTCTCGAATGGCGATAACGCAGGTGTTGTGGGGGGCGTCAAATCCAGCACATTCATGAAGGAGTCGACCTGGATTCTGTATTCTTTCGATGTGAAAATGGATGGGAAGAATGCCTGTCGGCTGACGGATAAGAAATTCCAGAATCATGAGAATACGGCAGATTTAGCCGGACTTGTGCAGATGGGGGTAACTACCGGAGAGATTCCCGACCCTCCCGGCGACTGCAACCCGCAGCAGTATGAGCGTTTGAATGGTAATGTCGCAAAGTCAAAGGAGGCTGTGGATGCAGCAGGAGGGGCATGTCAAGTTGGCGATTCACCCAAAGCCCTGGCGGCCAAGGGCGCAGCTTGGAAACAGCAAGCGGATGCCCGCGCAGCCCGCGACGACGCGTGTTTCCGCGGTGGTGACGAAGGACATAAAGCCGCACGGGCGGCGGCAGCAGAACATGCTCGACGATGCGCATACATTAGCCGCACAGGGAAGACGCCGCGCTGGGTCTTTCCACAGTAGACCGCGTCTAATTCGCGGGAATTATGTGCAGCGCACCGCTGCCTATCAACATTTTTGGGAGATACGTGATGAACACGCCTGACGCAATTTCCAGATCGACCGAGGTAATCAGCTCAGCATTCAAAGGCTCCTTGCTGAAGCCCAACGAAGGACTCTGCGGATCGAAAGGGGATGAGGCGGAGAGCGACGTGGCTGCGTTCGCCGGAAGACACTGGGGTGACATTGATGAGTCAGTATTGTTGACGCACTACAACGCACTTTACTGGTTTACACCAGCAGCCTTTTGTTATTATCTTCCTGCATTCTTGGCCTGTGGTTTGCGCCACCCGCGCTCAACATTTGTAGTTTCCTTGATTCAGCTGCTCCGCCCAACTCGGTCGGCTGAACAGCATGCGTTCAGGGTCAAACGCTGGGGACGCCTCAATACCGAGCAAGTGGCTTCCCTTCAGACTTGGTTGGAGACCCTCGAATTGCTCCTTGATCCTTCTGAGACCGATGAAGTTATCTCAGCGATTGAGGTCGTCTCGCGCCGATATTGGTGGGCGCCGTCCTCGGAATTGGCAACCTAAGGAGCCGTTAAATAATTAACGAAGCATGGGGTCAGGTCTAGCAGTGTAGCATTTCTCCTGTTATGCAAAACACAAAACAAAAGGGGTCACAAAACAAAAGGGGTCACAAAACAAAAGGGGTCACAAAACAAAAGGGGTCCAAAACAAAAGGGGTCCAAAACAAAAGGGGTCCAAAACAAAAGGGGTCCAAAACAAAAGGGGTCCAAAACAAAAGGGG
>LNFM01021744.1_pt1 | contig 17998 bp, 17 predicted proteins | sample 596031 | NCBI WGS metagenome assembly LNFM01 (sample SAMN04254537, study PRJNA301005) | activated carbon metagenome | isolation source: dual media filters at the Ann Arbor, Michigan drinking water treatment plant | place: USA: Ann Arbor | reverse complement strand
GGCCCGCCGATGCACCCAGCAGCAACAGGCCGGGAGCCAGCGCACCGCGCGGTGCGGCGACCTTCCACCCCTCGGGATGGGCACCGAACAGGTACAGGTAGGAAAACAGCGCCATCAGGTAAATCATGCCCAGCACGATGACCAGCAGCACCGCGGCCCACCAGCCGTGCGATTGCGGGCCGGTCACGTAGGTGGGCAGCATGATGCCGGCGCCCGCATCAACCTGCTTCTGCGGCAGGTGGCGGTCGTTCTGCCATACCCAGCGCATCAGGCAGAAGACCGTCAGCACCCCGCAGATCGCACTCAGTGTCACGGCCTTCACCGTCAGCAGCAGGAAGAAGCCCGCGGTGAACAGCGCCGCCAGCAGCGGCCACCAGGACGGCCCGGGCATGACCTGCACGTACTGCGGTTCTGCACGCGAGCTGCTCGTGATCAGCGTCTCGCGCGCACCGGTGGTGGTGCCGGGCAGGAAGTAGCGCCCGGCTTCGACGTCCTCGCGCAGCCGGGCATCGGCCCACAGCGGCTCGAGGGCGGTGACGACGGGGATGGAGCGCACCGCGTAGTTGCCCGTGGCCAGCCACTCCAGCGTGCCGCCATGGAAGACGTTGCGGGCATTGGCCTCGCCATCGCCCTTGCGGCTGTAGACGCGGATGGCGTCGATCAGGAACAGCAGCACCCCGGCCGCCATGATGAAGGCGCCCACCGTCGAGACGAGATTCGGCAAGTCCAAGGACCGGCCGGGCAGGTAGGTGTCGACGCGCCTGGGCATGCCCATCAGCCCGCTCAGGTGCATGGGCAGGAAACACACGTGCACGCCGGCGAACATCAGCCAGAACACCCAGCGCCCCACCCGTTCCGACAGCTGCCGGCCGTTGATCATCGGCGTCCAGTAGTAGAAGCCGGCGAACAGCGGGAACACCATGCTGCCGATGAGCACGTAATGGAAGTGCGCGACGACGAAGTAGGTGTCGTGGGCCTGGCCGTCGAAAGCCACCATGCCGACCATCACGCCGGTGAGGCCGCCCATCACGAAGATGAGGATGCCGCCGACGAGAAACAGCGACGGCACGTTGCGCTGCACCCTGCCCGACGCCAGCGTGGCGATCCACGCGAACACCTGCGCGCCCGCAGGTATCGCCACCGCCATCGACGCGGCCGAGAAGTAGCCGGCCGACAGCCCGGGCAGGCCCACCGTGAACATGTGGTGGGCCCAGACACCGAAGCTGATGAAGCCGGTGGCGATCATCGCCAGCACGACGATCTCGTGGCCGACCAGCGGTTTCTGCGCCACCGTGACGATCATCGTCGACACCATCGCCGAGGCCGGGATGAAGATGATGTAGACGTCGGGGTGGCCGAAGAACCAGAAGAGGTGCTGGTACAGCAGCGGGTCGCCGCCGCGCGTGGCGTCGAAGAGCGGCCAGTTGAAGGCGCGTTCGAGCTCCAGCAGGAAGGTCACCATGATCATCGCCGGGAAGGCCAGGATGATCATCACGCCGAAGATCAGCACCGCCCAGGCGTAGAGCGGCATTTTGATCAGCGTCATGCCCGGGGCGCGTGTGCGCAGCACGCCGACGATGAGTTCGATGGCCCCGGCGATGGCGCTGATCTCGATGAAGCCGATGCCCAGCAGCCAGAAGTCGGCGTTGATGCCCTTGGAATAGACCCCATCGCTGAGCGGCGGGTACATGAACCAGCCGCCGCTGGGTGCCAGGCTGAAGAAGATCGAGCAGAAGAAGACCACGCCACCGATCAGGTAGGCCCAGTACGAATACGCCGACAGCCGCGGGAACGGCAGGTCGCGCGCGGCGATCATCTGTGGCAGCAGCATCACCGCGATGGCCTCGACGGCCGGTACGGCGAACAGGAACATCATCACCGAGCCGTGCATCGTGAAGAGCTGGTTGTAGGTCTCCTGCGGCACGATGCCCGCCAGCGGCGCGGCCAGTTGCACGCGCATCACCAGCGACAGCACGCCGGCGGCGACGAAGAAGCCGAAGGCCGTGACGATGAACAGGAAGCCGATGAAGTTGTTGTTGACGGCGCTGAAGGCACGCCAGCCCTTGGGCGTTTCCCAGACCTTCTTCAGCGTCTCCAGCTCGCCGGACGGCCTGTCGGCCTGCGTCGGAAAACGCCCGTAGAGCCGCGCGTCGAAGCCGGTCTCCGACGGCGCATTCGCTGCGTCGCGAACCGCACCTGCCACGCCAGGGGGAGCGCTGGGCTTGGCTTGTTCAGTCACTTCAACGACTCCATGTAGGCCGCCAGCGCGGTGAGCTCGGCGGCCGGCAGCGAACGGTAGGCGGGCATGCGGTTGTTCGGCTTGATCGACTGGCTGTCGCCGATCCAGCCGATCAGCGTGCCGCGGGTGTTGGGCAGGATGCCGGCGCCCAGCGACCGACGCGAGCCGACGTGCGTCAGGTCCGGCCCGGACAAGCCTTGCGCGGTGGTGCCAGCGACGCGGTGGCACGCGGCGCAGCCGACCTCGCCGAAGAGCTGCGCGCCGCGCAGCACCTCCGCGCTGAGGGGTGCCGCGCCCGAGGCGGGTGGTGAACCCTGCGCCAACGCCAAGGCCTGTGAACGTGCCAGCCGCGCATCGAGCCAGCGCTGCCAATCGGCGGGCTCGTGCGCCACGACCACGAAGCCCATCAGCGAATGCGCGCCACCGCAGAACTCGGCGCACTGCCCGCCGTAGATGCCGGCCTTGTCCGCCTGCAGCTTGAGCCGGTTGGTGCGGCCCGGGATCATGTCCATCTTGCCGCCGAGCTTGGGCACCCAGAAGCTGTGGATCACGTCTTCGGAAACCATGTCGACGACCACCGGGCGGCCGACCGGGATGTGCAGTTCGTTGGCATCGGCATGCACTTCCTTGCCCGCTGCATCGAGGTAGGACACCCGCCACCAGTAGATGTTGCCGGACACACGCATGCGCAGCTCGTCGCCCTGGATCGTCGTCATGCCGGCGACCATCGTCGTGCCCCAGGCGAGCAGCACGAAGAGCACGCCCGCCGGCACGATGAGCCCGAACCACTTGACGACGCCTTCGCCGCCGAGCTTGGCGCGCAGCTCGTCGCTGCCGTACAGCGCCACCCACATGGCCACGCAGACGAGCACGAAGATCAGCGTGACGAGTGCGATCAGCACCCAGGCCAGCGTGGTGACGGTGTTCGAGAACGGGCCGTGCGGGTCCAGCACCGGAGGCGGCCAGCCGCTGATTGACTCGGTGAAGGCCGCTGTGATGAGGAGATAGGCTGTGACATCGCGGGCTTCCTGGTCAGTCATGGGTATGGCCGGCATGGCCGTGCCGGGCACCAGCGCGGGGGCGTTCCTGACGAACTGCATCAACACGCCGGGCTGGTTGGGCAGCCGCCCGGCGATCAGGCCCTGGCGGCCGAAGTCCTGCAGCGACGGCCCCAGCCCGCCGCGCGGCCACTTCACGTTGGGGAAGGTGTGACAGGCCACGCAGCCCTTGTCGGCAACGAGTTGACGGCCCTTTGCGGTGCTGGCGTCGCCCAGCGTCGGTGTGCGGTCCGGCGGGCCGTCGCAGGCCACGAGGCTGAGACAGGCCAGCATCAGCCAGCGGCCGCGTGTGCTTCGGCGCACAGCGGCGCTGCCTTGCAGGGCCGATGATCTAGAACTCATGCGTCGTCCACCATCGCTGCATCCACCGCGGCCCGCACACATCGGCGGTCTGTTGCTGGCCCTGTGCGCGGCGGTGCTGTCGACGGGCTGTTCCGATCGCATGGACATCACCGAAGACCGCTACAGCGCCAGCGGCGAACTCATCGCGATGAGCGGTGGCGAGGGTGGTGCGCGTTATGCCTGCGCCAGCTGCCACGGAACGCGTGGCGAGGGCAATGGTTTCGATGCGCCGCGCCTGGCCGGACTGCCGGCGGGCTACCTGCAAAAGCAGATGGAAGATTACGCAGCGGGCTTGCGGGCGCACGAGGTGATGCGCGACGCCGCGCGCTTTCTCGACAGCCATGAACGCGTGCGTGTGGCCAAGCACTACGCCTCGCTGCCGCCTTCGGCCATGCCGCCCGCAACGCAGGAGGCCATCGCTGCAAGGACCCCGGGGCTGTACGCCGAGGCCTGTCTGCCCTGCCATGGCGTCGAAGGCGTCGGTACGGTGAACGGGCCGCCGCTGAACGCCCAGCCGGCCTTCTATCTGATCCAGCAACTGCAGGACTGGCAGGTATCGAAGAGGCGCAACGACGGCAATCATGTGATGTTGAAGGTGGCGCAGCAGCTCAAGCCCGATCAGGTCCGGCAGCTGAGCCTTTATCTGGCGCAGATCCCCCTGGCCCGGATCCCATGACGCCCGGTACCTGCGGTCCGTTGAGGTCGAACATCGAAGGCAGCACCTTGTCGCGCTTGATCAGGTAGTGCAGCACCGCCGCACCGGCATGGCCGGGAATGGCCAGCGCCGTGATCCAGACCATCCAGAAGTGCGCCACAGCAGCCCACTGCATCAGGCGCTGCTGCAGGCCTTCGGACAACTGATCGAAAGGCAGGTTGGGAAACGGGATCACACCCGCGATGGACAGTGGCAGATCGCTGGGCAGCGTGGACCACATGACCCAGCCGCTGATCGGCAAGGCGAAGAAGCTGACATAGAACCAGGCTTGCAGCACACGGCTGGCGCGGCCTGCCAACGAGGCCTCGTCGACGTTCCCGGGGCCGCTGAGCCCAGCAGCATGATCGTCAGGCCGACCTCCGTGTGGGTCTGGTAACCGAGGTACTTGTCCCCACCCACGGGTTGCCAGCCCAGGTACCAGCCATAGGCCAGCTGGAAAGTCATCAGAGCCGCCATGACCCAATGGAAAGTGACGCCGATGGGCGAGTACAGGCCGCGCCGGTGGTAGCCCTCGGCCCACTCGATGGCGGCAACCAGATTCATGCCGGCTTGGTGATCAGGCCACGCTGGCGCTCGGCACTCATCCAGTGCCAGCCGATCCACATCGCCACGGCCAGGTAGGCGATGCTGCCCGGCGCCCACATCGTGATGCCGGCGAGTTGCTGGTCTTCCAGCGGCGAAATGCCCCAGCTCAGCGTCGACGCGAAGTGCGGTTCATACAAGGCTCGTCCGGCAAAGGTGATCAAGGCGCCCAGCAGCCCCATCGACACCGTCGTGGCCAGGATGGCACCCATCGCTGCGGCCGCGCCCGACCGCCGCACCGCGATCCAGAAGGCCATCGCGCTGGCCAGCAGCGTGAACTGCATCAGCACGTAGATGCCGTCCGACGACAGGGCTGCCGCATAGGGCGCCGGCGCATGCCAGACCCAGAAGCTCACCGCGCCCAGGGCCGTCGTGACCCAGAGCGATGTCGGCAGCCGCCGCAGCCCCGGTTCCAGGCCGAATGCCAGCAAAGGCGCCAACACCAGCACGAGGGCGATGTGGTGCACCACCCGCACCGTGAAGAAGGCCGAGCTCAGGGCACACAGCGGGGACACGTAGAGCACGACCGTCAGCACCCACGCACAGCGCAGGCTCAGCAGCTGCCTGGGCGTGCCGCCGCGACGCACCGACAGGCGCCACAGCGCCAGCGCCAGCAGCAGCAGGCCGGTGCCGAGCACCGGCAGCCAGACCTCCGGGCCGGGCGCCTCGCCGCAGTACGGGGCCCACCTCCTCGGTTCGTCCATGTCGTGCTTCTCCGGCGTGGGCGCGCGCTCGAACCGAGGCGCCGACTCCCGTGGGCATCACACCACCGAGAGCCGTCGCGCACTGTTCGGTGGGGAACAGACGCCTGCCCTGCCGTGGGCGATCGTGCCCCCCATGCATGCCGTCTTCGCCTTGTCCTCCGTGCCACTGTTCCTGGGCGCGCTGCTCAGTGACAGCGCCTACTTCAGCAGCCACGAGATCCAGTGGATCAACTTTGCCGCGTGGCTGAATGCGGGAGGCCTGCTGATCGCGGGCCCGGCGCTGCTGTGGGGTGCAGTGGATGTGCTGCGCTCGTCCGCACAACGCCATCGCCCAGGCCTGGTGTATCTGGTCCTGCTGCTGGCAGCTTTCGTCCTCGGCTTCATCAACGCCCTGGTCCACGGCAAGGACGGCTGGGCCGCCATGCCGATGGGGCTGGTCCTGTCGGCCGTGGTGGTGGTGCTCGCCGCGGCGGCCAGCGCGGCCGGGCTCGCAGGTTCTGTGCGGAGGAAGGCATGACGGCCCGAGGCCTGCGCACGGCAGCGACCTGCGCTGCCGTCGCGATGCTGGGCACCGCACTCAGCTTTGCCGTCGCAGCGGCCGAACCGGGCGGCGCGCCGCACGGCAGCCCGAACCTGCCGCCACCGCAGCGGGGGCTGCTGCCGAGCATGCGCATCGCAGAACCCGCCTGCTGGGGCGAGCGCCTTCCCGCGGTGCCGCAGGGCTGGACGATCAAGGCCATTGCCAGCGACCTCAAAGTCCCCCGGCAGATGCTGGTGCTGCCCAACGGCGACATCCTGGTGGCCGAAGGCAAGGGCGGGGGCGCACCCGTCCTGCGACCCAAGGACTACATCGCGGGCATCTTCAAGTCCAAGGGCAACACGTCCGTCAAAGGTGGCAACCGCTTGACCTTGCTGCGGGACGCCGACGGCGATGGCACCTACGAAGGACGCTGGGTCTACGCGGAGAATCTCAATGCGCCCTACGGCATGGCGCTGGTGGGAAGCAAGCTGTATGTCGCCAACCAGGACGCGCTGGTGCGCTTCGAGTACGTCGTCGGGCAGACACAAGCTGGCGCGGCGCCCGTGACGGTGGCCAAGTTGCCATCGGCGATCAACCACCACTGGACCAAGTCTCTCGCGGCCGACGCCGACGGCCGCTTTCTCTACGTCGGCATCGGCTCCAACAGCAACATCGGAGAGCGCGGCATGGCGGTGGAAGAGAACCGCGCCGTGGTCTGGCAGGTCGACGCCACCACTGGCGCCGCGCGGACCTTCGCCACCGGTCTGCGCAATCCCACGGCACTGGCCTTCGAGCCCGCGAGCCGGCAACTCTGGGCCGTGGTGAACGAGCGCGACGAACTGGGCCCCGACCTCGTGCCGGACTACCTCACGTCGGTGAAAGAAGCCGCGTTCTACGGCTGGCCCTATGCGTACTGGGGCTCCAACGTCGACCGCCGCGTGATGCCCCAGAACGACGCCAAAGTCCAGGCCGCGATACCCCCGGACTTCGCCTTGCCTTCGCACTCGGCACCCTTGGGACTGGCCTTCGTGCAGCCAGGGTTCGCGGCGCCGTTTGCAGAAGGCGCCTTCATCGGTTTGCACGGCAGCTGGAACCGGGACGTGCCTGCCGGCTACAAGGTGATCTTCGTGCCCTTTGCCAACGGGCGTCCGAGCGGGCCGCCGGTCGACTTCGTCAGCGGCTTCCAGGTCGAAGGCAAGACCATGGGCCGCCCCGTCGGTGTGACCCTGGACACCAAAGGCGCATTGCTCGTGGCCGACGACCTGTCCAACACGGTCTGGCGAGTGACGCCGGCACGCTGACGGGCAGCCTGTTCCAGGCCTTGCAAGTTGCGTGTCCTCGACACAGTGAAACTTGAATCCACCCCGAGACAGCCCAGATGAAAACTCGCAGTCTGCTCTTCTCCGCGCTGATCGGTGCCGTCGCCAGCGCTCGATCCATGACACCGATGGCCACGCTCGCAGCGGCACGACTTGCGGGCCGCCGCACGCCAGGAAAGATGGCGTTTCTGGACCGCCCTCTGATCAAGTTCGGCGCCCTGGCCATGGGTGCTGGAGAGCTGTTCGGGGACAAGATGAAGACTGCGCCAGACCGCACGGTCTTCCTGGGCCTCTTGGCTCGCGTGATGAGCGCCGGCATTGCGGGTGCGGCCTTGGCGCCGCGAGGTCGCGAGCAGGCCGGTGCAGCGCTTGCGGTTGCGACTGCCGTACCCCTTGCCTACCTCACGCTGTCTTGTCGCAAGCAGGCCATCGCGCGCATCGGTCAGACCCGAAGCGGACTCATCGAAGACGTGCTGATCCTCGCAGCAGGCGCCGCGATCGTGGCCCTGGCCACCCGACCTGAACGCGCTTAGAGCCCAGGGCTCATCAGCGCAAGAGGTAGCGCTGAGTACGGCGGCAATCCAGGACGCCACCCCTGGTTTTCGACCTTGCCGCGCGCTCCGTTGAGCCTTCCTGTACGCCACCGCACCGACCCAAGAGCGCCCGCTACAGAGCATGAGCCTTCAGGAGGAACGACCCATGCCCGATCCAGAGCCACCCCCACACGCCCCGCTGTCGAGGCGGACGTTCATGCTGAGCACGGCAGCGTCGGCGGCCGCGCCACTCGCTGCCGGCCCTTCACTGGCCGCACGGCATCAGGGCCCTGCCGAAGCGCGGCCCCCGGCCACGGGCGCATCGTTGGCGGGGCAGCCCATCGCGCTGCCGATGACCGTGCAGGTCAACGGCAGCCCACACGCACTGAACCTCGACCCTCGCACCGCCTTGCTCGATGCGCTGCGCGATCACCTCGGCCTCATGGGCACGAAGAAGGGCTGCGACCATGGCCAGTGCGGCGCCTGCACGGTGCTGCTGGACGGTGAACGTGTACTTTCCTGCCTCACGCTGGCAGCACAAGCGCAGGGCCGTGCCGTCACCACCATCGAAGGCCTGTCGGTCGGTGACACGCTGCACCCCATGCAACAAGCCTTCGTGGACAACGATGCCCTGCAGTGCGGCTATTGCACGCCGGGCCAGATCATGAGCGCGGTGGCCTGCGTACGAGAAGGCCGCGCCACCAACGACCACGAGATTCGCGAGTACATGAGCGGCAACCTGTGCCGATGCGCCGCCTACCCCAACATCGTGGCCGCCGTTCGCCAGGCAGCACCGCTGATGAGAACCGCCTGATGCGCCCCTTCACCTTCAGCTTCGCCGCCGACGCTGCCGCCGCCGTGCACGCCGCCACCGTTGAAAACGCCGACAACAGCGGCCCGGTGCACTACCTCGCTGGTGGCACCACCTTGATCGACCTCATGAAGCTCGATGTGATGCGCCCGGCGCGCCTGATCGACATCACGCGCATCGCAGCGCCACAGCTGCGCGCTGTCGAACTGGGCACGCAAGGCCTTTACATCGGTGCGCTGGCGACGATGCGTCAGGTTGCCGACCACCCTGGCGTGCGGCGCGACTACCCCGTCGTGGCGCAGTCGCTGCAACTGGCTGCGTCGCAGCAACTGCGCAACATGGCACGCGTCGGCGGCAATGTCTTGCAACGCACCCGCTGCGCCTACTTTCGCGACACCAGCTGGCCGTGCAACAAGCGAACGCCCGGGTCGGGATGCGCTGCGATGGAGGGAGAGAACCGGTGGCAAGCGGTGCTGGGTACGTCTGAGCAGTGCATCGCCAGCTACCCGGGTGACTGGGCGACAGCACTGATTGCGCTCGACGCCACGGTGCAGATTCTGGGCAGCACCGGCACCCGGTCCATGCCCTTCGCGCAACTGCATCGCCCCCCAGGCACCACACCGCACATCGAGACCTCGCTGTCTCCGGGCGATCTCATCACCGGGTTCTTCATTCCTGCCGGGGCGCACACCCGCCGCTCGCTCTACCTCAAGGTGCGCGACCGTGAGTCGTATGAGTTTGCGCTGGCCAGCGCCGCAGTGGCGATGGACCTCGACGGCGCGACCGTGCGGCAGGTGCGCATCGGCCTGGGCGGCCCGGTGGCCGTGCCTTGGCGGGCGCGTGAAGCCGAGGCGCTGCTCACAGGCAAGCCGCTGACCGAAGCGAATGCCACCGCAGCCGCACGCGCCGCCTTTGCAGCGGCCAAGCCGCGCAAGCACAACGCCTTTCGCATCCCGCTGGGCCAGCAGACACTGGTGCGGGCGCTGCTGCAGGTGCAGACGATGGAGCTTCAAGCATGAGCAAGCCAGTCCCCGAAGTTCTGGCCAACATGGGCACTGCCATCGCCCGCATCGACGCGCGCGCCAAGGTCACGGGAACGGCGCGATTCGCCTCGGACATGCCCGTCACCAACCCCGCCCATGCCTATCTGGTGACCAGCACCATCGCGCGCGGCCGCATCGTCGGCTTCGATGAAACGGCAGCGCGCGCGGTTCCGGGTGTTCTGCTCATCCTGACGCACCTGAACCGGCCACCCTTGCTGCCCGTCAAGCACTTCTTCAGCGGCGGCGCCGGCATCACGGCCGTGCCACCCTTGGCGGGGCCCGAGATCGCACACGACGGTCAGATCATTGCGCTGGTGGTGGCCCACAGCTTCGAATCGGCACGTGAAGCGGCTCACCGTCTCGTGGTTCGCTACCAGCGCGAGGCACCGGCGGCGACTTTCGGCTCGTCCGGTGTGGTCGAGCAACGCACCGCCGACGTACTGCCTGAGCGCAAGGACCCGGTCTTGGGCAACGCCGACGCGGCGCTGCGCCGTTCGGAAGTCGTGCACGACGCCGAATACGCCACGCCCACCCAGCACCACAACCCGATGGAGCTGTACGCGACCACCGCGTTCTGGATGGGTGACGAGCTGACGGTGTACGAGCCCAGCCAGTTCGTCTACGGACTGCGTGCCGGGTTGGCGGGGCAACTGGGCATGCCACCCGAGAAAGTGCGCGTGGTGAACGAATTCGTCGGTGGCGCGTTCGGCGGCAAAGGCGCCATCACGCAGCGCACGGCGCTGGTGGCGGTGGCGGCCCGACAGCTGGGCCGGCCGGTGAAGCTGGTGGCCACGCGCGACCAGGGTTTCACGATTTCTGGCCACCGCCACGAAACCCGGCACAGGGTGCGCATCGGCGCCGGCCGCGACGGCCGGTTCACCGCTTATCACCACGACCAGTGGGAACTGAACGGCCGTGCCGACCCGTACGTCAACGGCGGCGTCGAGAACGCCGCAGCGATGTACGCCTTCCCGGCCGTGATGAGCACCGGCCGCATGGTGCGTGCCGACCGCGACCCGCCGATCTTCATGCGTTCGCCGGCTGAAATGCCGGTGATCTTCGCGCTGGAGTGCGCCGTGGACGAGCTGGCCGTGAAGCTGGCGATGGACCCGGTCGAGCTGCGCCGCATCAACGACACCGACAAGAACTGGGTCACCGGCAAACCGTACAGCAGCCGCAGCCTGATGAAGTGCTACGACGCCGCCAGTGCGGCCTTCGGCTGGGGCCGGCGCAACCCGCAACCGGGCTCGATGCGCGACGGCGACTGGTTGATCGGCTGGGGCTGCGCCACCGCCACCTACCCGACGCAGGTGGCGCCTGCGGTGGCGCGAGTGAGGTTGCTGGCCGATGGATCGGCGCGGGTCGAGATCGCCGCGCACGATGTCGGTACCGGCACTTACACCGTGATGGCGCAAACCGCTGCCGAGGCCCTGTCGATCGAGGCCGCACAGGTGTCCGTCGCCATGGGCGACACCCTGCTGCCACCGGGCCCGGTGTCGGGTGGATCGGTGACGACGGCCAGCGCCTGTTCTGCCGTCAAGCTGGCATGCCAGCAGGTTTTGGCACGGCTGCAGCTGCCGGCGGGCGCCACGGCAGCGCAGCGCACGGCCGCGTTCGAGAAGCTCGGCGCAGGCGCGGTGGAAGAGACCGGCAACTTCGTGCCGCCGACCAGCCGATCGAAGAGCACCGCCGGCCTGTACAAAGGCAGCGCCGACGTGACGGGCGGCGTGAATGCCGCCAACGACGCCAAGACCATGTTCGCGTTCGGTGCCGAGTTCGTCGAGGTGCGTGTGCATGCCCGCACGCGCGAGATCCGCGTGCCGCGCATCGTCGGTGCCTTTGCAGCGGGCCGCATCATGAACCCGCGCACGGCGCACAGCCAGTTGATGGGCGGCATGATCTGGGGCATAGGCTCGGCACTGCACGAGCACACCGAGATCGACAAGCGCGAGGCGCGCTACATGAACGACAACCTGGCGGAGTACCTGATTCCAGTCAACGCGGACATCCACCAGGTCGACGTGATCCTGGTGCCCGAGGCCGACGACGAGGTCAATCCGGCGGGCGCCAAGGGCATCGGCGAGCTGGCCAACGTGGGCACGGCTGCAGCCATCGCGAATGCCGTCTTCCACGCCACCGGCAGCCGCATCCGTGAACTGCCGATCACGATGGACAAGCTGATCATGGACAGAGCCCGTACACGAACCTGAGGTCGCGCGCAGGTCCTTGAAGAGACGAATTCAAGGCGCCGCGCTGGTCTTCCTCGCGGCCCTGATGTTCAAGGCAGCCAGACAGAACTGCATCACCACCAAGGCCATGGCGCCCGTGTGCGCGCCCCAGGCCACCCACAGCACATTGCTCAGCAAGAAGATCCAGAAGGAAAGCTTGCGTCGGCCCGGCCGGGTCGATGCCACCAGCCACGACGCCACCACCGTCAACACCATGGCCGGCCATTGCAGAAGAGCCAGCACCTCATCCATCGGGACTCTCCCGAAACGGCCGGGCGGCAAGATCCAGCCGCGGACGACACGAGCCGCCGCTAGGCGCTGCGGGTCGGAGCATCTTGTTCAGTCAGTGCATCCAGGGCCCGGCGCATCGCCGTGGTGATCAGCCGCTGCGACAAGGCTTCATCGACCTCGGGCACGTCCCATCCGAAGATCGCGCGGTACTTTTCGACCAGCTGCCGGACATCCGATTCCAGCGCCGCACGGTGCGCATCCATCTCAAGCTCTTCGATGCGCCCCATGGGATGACTCCTTGCGATTCTTTTGCGTGGCTCCCGCGCGGATGCCGATGGCGAGCACAGCCCACTTCAACCCTGCCTCGGCCACCTGCAAAGCAGCCCCACAGCTTGACGTGATGCCGCAGCCGCAACCGTACGGTGCTGAACAGACAGGGCCGCGCCATGCAGCAGACATTCGCTTGTGGGCGAAAGCGGATCCACGGGTTTCTCTGTTTCAAGAGCCAGGGGAACGGTCGCCTTCCATCGCACTGACCCACCGAGACAGACCCTCATGAGCAAAGCCAAACGCACCACCACGCCGCTGGACGCCCAGCAATTCCCGCTGCAGGCGCAGACCGATGCCACTGCGGGGCGAGACAAGGTTCGCGAGAACCTGCCCGTGCATGCGCCGCGTCACTCGAATCGACCCGCGGAAAAGTCCAGCAAGGGCGGCAAAGGCACCTGAAGCTGCGACGCGCCCAGGGGCATGAAGCTCACCAAATCTCTCACCGGCATCCAGGGCCTGGATGAGCTGACGGGCGGCGGCCTGCCCAGCGGCCGCGCCACGCTGGTGTGCGGCGGCGCGGGGTGCGGCAAGACCTTGTTGGGACTGGAGTTCCTGGTTCACGGCGCGCTGCGCTACGGCGAGCCCGGTGTCCTCATGGCCTTCGAGGAAACCGCCGCTGAGCTGGCCGAGAACGTGGCCTCGCTGGGCTTCGACCTCGACGACCTGGTGGCGCGCCGGCTGCTCGTCATCGACCATGTGCGTGTCGAGCCCAGCGAGATCGAAGCGAGTGGCGAATTCGACCTCGAGGGGCTGTTCATCCGGCTCGATCACGCCATCCGCAGCGTCGGTGCACGCCGCGTCGTCATCGACACCCTCGAGATGCTGTTCGGGGCCTTGCCCAACCCGGCCATCCTGCGCGCGGAAATGCGCCGCCTGTTCCGCTGGCTGAAGGACCGTGGGGTCACCACGATCATCACCGGCGAACGCGGCGGCGAACCGGGCGCGCTGACGAGGCAGGGCCTGGAAGAGTACGTCTCCGACTGCGTCATCGTGCTCGACCACCGCGTCGTCGACATGACGTCTTCGCGCAGGCTGCGCGTGCTCAAGTACCGCGGCTCGACGCACGGCAGCAACGAGTACCCCTTCCTCATCGACGAGACCGGCATCTCGGTGTTCCCGATCACCTCGGTCGGGCTGCAGCACCCGGCCTTGGCCGAGCGTGTGTCCAGCGGCGTGGAGGGCCTGGACGCCATGCTCGGCGGCCAGGGTTATTTCCGCGGCAGCAGCGTGCTGGTGACGGGCACCGCCGGCACCGGCAAGACCAGCCTGGCCGCGTCGTTTGCCGCCGCGGCCTGCCGGCGCGGCGAGCGCGTGCTGTACTTCGCCTTCGAGGAGTCGCCGAGTCAGATCGAACGCAACATGCGCTCGATCGGCATAGCCCTGGCACCGGCCCTGGCGCAGGGGCTGCTGAAAATCCACGCCGCCCGGCCGACGCTGCTGGGCCTGGAGATGCACCTGTCGGTGATGCTGAAGGACGTGGCCGCCTTCGATCCGCAGGTGGTGGTGGTGGACCCGCTGTCCAGCTTCGTGAAGGTGGGCAGCGACGGCGACGTGCAGCGCATGCTGCTGCGACTGGTGGATGCCCTGAAGGTCAGGGGCATCACCTCGTTCTTCACCAGCCTGACGCCCGGCGGCGGCGCGCAGGAGCGCACCGAGGTGGCCGTGTCTTCGCTCATCGACACCTGGCTGCTGGTGCGCGACATCGAACTCGCCGGCGAGCGCAACCGGGGCCTGTACGTGCTGAAGTCGCGAGGCATGGCGCACTCCAACCAGATCCGTGAGTTTTCGCTCTCCGAACAGGGCATCGAGTTGCGCGATGTCTACGTCGGGCCGGCCGGTGTGCTGACCGGCTCGGCGCGGCTCTCGCAGGAAGCGCAGGAACGCTCGGCGCAGCTGCGGCGCGACGAGGAGATCGTGCGCAAGCGGCGTGAGCTGGCCAGTCAGCGGGCGGCCATGGAATCCAGGATCGCCGCCATCCATGCGGAGTTTGCAGGACTGGAGGCTGCCGCGCTGGCCGTCATCGGCCAGGCCGAGGTCAGTGAAGAACGCCTCAGTCTGGACCGCGACGAGATGGCGCAAAGCCGCCACATGGAACCGACATGAACGCAGGCCCGGCACTGGCGCCCGAAGGCGACACCGCTGCCGTCGATGGCGACGAGAGGTGGATCCTGCGGCTCTACGTGGCCGGTCAGTCGCCGAGGTCGCTGCGTGCCGTGGCCAATCTGCTGCGCCTGTTCGCCGAAGACATCGACGCACGCTACCGCCTCGACGTGATCGACCTGTACCAGCAACCCGAACTCGCGCAGTGCGACCAGGTCCTGGCGCTGCCAGCGCTGATCAGGCGGCTGCCCGAGCCGCTGCGCTCGGTGGTCGGCGACATGTCCAACACCGAGCGTGTCCTGGTCGGTCTGGATCTGCTGCCGCGCGGGCCACAGACGGCCACTCGCGCCGGTCAGCGGGCCACCGAAGGGTGAACAGTTCATGACGGTCCTGTTTCCGACCCCTACACCGGGGTCCAAGCCGCCCGGCGACGCAGCCGCCACGCTGGCACTGAAAGCCGCGCAGTCCGCACAGGCCCTTGCGGCCATCCGCGGTGGCGAGGTCGACGCGCTGTTCGTCGCCGGGGGCGACCCCGCCGACCCCGGCGGCCCGGTGGGCAGCACCCAGGGCTGGATGTTCACGCTGGACAACACCGACCACGCCTACCGGCTGCTGATAGAGAACATGGCCGAGGGCGCCCTCACGCTGACACCCGACGGCCACGTCGCCTACGCCAACCGCCGCTTTGCGGAAATGCTGGGCCGCCCTCTGAACCAGGTCATCGGGGCGTCGATCACCGGCTGCTTCGCACCCGAAGCGCAGGCCGTCCTGGCTGCGCTGCGGGCCCCCGAGCAGACGGTCAAGCGCAGCGCTGAACTCGACCTGCTGGACAAGGCCGGCGTTCGACTGCCGGTCTTCCTGTCGGTGAACCCCATGGCCGCAGGCGGCCTGCCGGGCGCGCTGGCCCTGGTGGTCACCGACCTCACGGGCCAGAAGCGCAGCGAGGCCGAAACGGCCGCCCGCGAAACGCTGCTGGCCGTGATCCAGAGGCAGCATCAGACCGAGCTCAGCCTGCGCGAAAGTCTCGACACACAGCACCTGCTGCAGGCCTGTGTGGCCAACCTCAACGACATCGTGCTGATCACGGAAGCAGAGCCCTTCGACGAGCCGGGGCCCCGCATCGTCTTCGTCAACGAGGCCTTCACGCGACGCACCGGCTACACGCGCGCCGAGGCGCTGGGCCGCACGCCGCGCTTCCTGCAGGGGCCGAAGACCGACAAGGCCGAACTGGCCCGCGTCGGCAGGGCCCTGAAGCGCTGGGAACCGGTGCGCACCGAGATCGTCAACTACGCCAAGGACGGCACCGAGTTCTGGATCGAGATGCTGATCACGCCCGTGGCCAATGCTGCTGGCTGGTACACGCACTGGGTGGCCATCGAGCGCGACGTCAGTGAGCGCAAGCAGGCCGAAACGACCCGCCGGTCGCTGGAGAACCAGGTCCGCGAGGCGCAGAAGATGGAAGCCATCGGCACCCTGGCCGGCGGCATCGCACACGACTTCAACAACATCCTGGGCGCGATCCTGGGCAACGTGGCCCTGGCCAAACTCGATCTGCCGGCAGACCACGCCGCGCGGCCCCGGCTGAAGCAGATCGCCGTCAGCGGCGCGCGCGCCCGCAGCCTGGTCGAGCAGATCCTGACCTTCAGCCGCCGCGAGCCGCCGACGCTGACCGCCGTGGCGCTGGGCGATGTGGCGCACGAGACGGCGGCGATGCTGAGCGCCACGCTGCCGTCCACGGTGAAGCTCTCGGTTGAAGTGACGGACGAACCGCTGCACGTGCGGGGCGACGCCACGCAATTGCAGCAGGTGCTGCTGAACCTTTGCACGAACGCCTGGCACGCGCTGCCCGACGGCGCCGGTTCGATCGAGGTGCGCCTGTCCAGGAGGCAGGTCGGCGGCACACCAGCCATCGCACCGCCGGCCCGAACCCACCTGGCTGCAGGCACTTACGTGCACCTCAGCGTCGCGGACACCGGGCGCGGCATGGGAGCGGCCACGCGCGCCCGCATCTTCGAGCCCTTCTTCACGACCAAGCCGGCTGGTCACGGAACGGGGCTGGGCTTGTCGGTGGTGCATGGCATCGTGGCCAGCCACGGCGGCAGCATCACCGTCAGCAGCCGCCCGGGCGCTGGCAGCCGCTTCGACCTCTACTTTCCGCAGCTCGAGGTCGACACATCGCTGGCCGCACCCGCAGCCCCGGCACGGCCTTCGACACCGGGCCGCGGTGAACATGTGCTGTATGTCGACGACGACGAGGTGATGCTGACGATGGTCGAGCACCTGCTGCTCAGGCTGGCCCCCGCGCGGCGCTGGCCGCGGTGCAGGCGGGAGCCGACCCCTTCGACATCGTCGTGACCGACTTCAACATGCCGCAGATGTCGGGCCTGGAACTGGCCCAGGCCCTGCATGACGCCGCCACCGGCCTGCCCGTGGTCATCAGCTCGGGCTACATCCCCGAGCAGCTGCGCAAGCACGCGCAGGCCGCGGGCGTCGTGGCGCTGATGCGCAAGGAACACACGCTGGACGATCTGGCGAGCGTGGTGGCCACGGCACTGGCCGCGTGCGATGTGCGCCGTGGCGCCCTCGGCAAGCCGGTTCGCTGACCCAGGCCGAGCGGCGCCTGGCGCGGCGCGCGCGCTGCACGTTCGCCAGCGCACGGACGCTGCGGGCGCCAGCCCGGAACATGGCCGCTGAAACGCACGCACATGACCAAGATACGAACCGGGCAGGCCCCGACACCCTTGACGCGGGAAGAGTTCCGGCAGCGCTTCAACCTGCGCTTCTACGACCCGGCGTTTGGCGCTGAACACGAGGCCATCGCCCGGCTCGAAGCCATCGCCTGGCAGGCGCTGCAGGAGGGCCGCAAGGCGCCGCTGACGCGGCCCGCCGGATCCGAATTCGCCGACCCCACTTACGAAATTTCGGTGCAGTGGCTGGACACGCGCGCGCGCCTGCAGGCCGCGCAAGGCGCGTGGAGCGACGGCGCATCGCCATCGCGTGTGCTGCTCGTCTGCGGCAGCGCGCGCAACGACGGCACCTGCCCGGGCGAGGTGTCGAAGACCTGGCGGCTCACCGAGCTGGCGCGGCAGGTCGTCGAAGAAGCCGGCATGCAGGCCGACGTGCTGGACCTCAGCCTCGTCACCTCGGAATACGGGCGGAACATCCACCCCTGCAAGGGCTGCGTGTCCAGCGCCATGCCGCTGTGCCACTGGCCGTGCAGCTGCTACCCGAACCACGCGCTGA
>LNFM01007036.1_pt1 | contig 17998 bp, 19 predicted proteins | sample 596031 | NCBI WGS metagenome assembly LNFM01 (sample SAMN04254537, study PRJNA301005) | activated carbon metagenome | isolation source: dual media filters at the Ann Arbor, Michigan drinking water treatment plant | place: USA: Ann Arbor | reverse complement strand
GGATTGCGGTTGCGATAGCCGCGGGTCTGGCGCGGGTCCATGGCGGGCTCCTTCAAGGGGGGTGCGTGACGCGGCGGTTCCGGGCATCCTTCGCCATGCAATGGCGGCAGGAGGCTTCGGTGCGTGCGGCGCTGGCGGGTGTGGTGGGGTTGCTGTGGGCAGGCGGCGCGGCGGCCTCCTGCATTCATGTCGTGCGCCACAACGAGGCGCGCGACGATGCGCTGGCCTTCACCGCCGGGCTTCAGCGGGAAGTCCGCATGCAGTTCGACCGCGGCGGGTCCTGCACGCCCGAACTGCATGTGAGCTTCATGGTGGTGGAGCTCGCCATCATCGCCGGGCGGTCAGGGCAGGGGTTCCTGGTGACCTATGCGGTGGTGGACGAACGCGACATGGATTTGCGCCCGAACATGGGCGCGACCTGGGCGCGCGATCGCACCCAGGCGCTGCTCGATGCCGGGCGATCGGCCGGGGGGGTGATCCGCAACCGGGTCGCCGTGGAGTAGCCTCAGTCCGCCAGCACGGTCAGGCTCTCGGCCGGCACCGTGACGGTGCCCGCGGCATTGAGCGTGGCCGGCGAGCCGAGCGTGCCCCAGGCGAGCGCATTGCCCCCCGCCACCGCGTCGTACAGCCCGACATGCGTGAGCGTGCCGACGCTGGCGGTGAAGGCGAAGCGCAGCGGCGCCGTGTTGCGCTGCGCGCCGGAGCCGGTGAACGTGACCGGCTGGCGGGCATAGCCCGATGCGGCGGCCGGTTCGCCGGACAGGCCGGCGGCATCGGTGCCCCCGGTGCCCAGCGCCGCCCAGGCGGCGACCGGCAGGGCGGGCTGCCGGCCCACCAGGGCGCGGGCCAGCAGGTTCTTGGCGTAGTCCGTGAGGGAGGCCATGGCTGTCGTCTCCTTGTGCTGTTCCGTGCGCCTCAGCTGACCACCGCGCCGTCCGGCCAGCGCCAGGCGGTGCCGTCGCTGATCGCCAGCCGCTTGTTCGCCGTGCCGTCCACCACGCAGATCATGCAGCGCGTGAAGGACGCTGCGGCGGGCAGCGTCGCCACCGTGTATCCCGGCAGCTGGAACGGGCTGGATGCGCTGATCGGCGCCGTCCCCTTCGCTGACAGCTGCAACGCGACGTTGGTGTCCGAACCCTGCGCCAGCACCTGCGGCGCGCCGCCCGAGGCGGTCGCGTTGACCCGGATGAAGTTGCCCGGCGTGCCGGTGGCATTGACCTCGAGCGCCGTGGCGCCGCGCGTCTGCAGCCGCACCGTGCCAGTGCCCTTGGCGGCGAGCGCGATGCCGACATTGGCGTCGGTGCCCTGGATCGCGAGGCTCGGCGTGCCGCCGGCGACGGTGCCGGTGGCGACCACGCGGTTGGCTGCGCTGGCCGGCGTGACCACGCCGAAGCCGTGCGCGCCCGAACTCGCCCCCAGCGTCACGGTGCCGGCCGAGGTGGCGCGGAACACCTCGACGCCGGCCGTCACGACGGCGAGGTCGTTGGCCGAGGGCGCGAACAGGCCGCTCGTCTCGCTGCCCACCATGATGCCGGGCCGGTCGGCGCGCCCGGCGGGACCGGCCAGGGCGACGAAGGAGTTCGTCCCGGTATTGACCAGCGGGCCGCCATTGCCGTTGCCCAGCAGCGCCGGGCTGCCCAGGTACAGCGCGTTCGGCGCACCGGCGGGCACATTGGCCAGGTGGATCGCGGCGGAGCCGTCGTTCAGCAGGTTGTATTGTTCGGCGCGGAAGGAAAACACATCGATCCGGTTGCCGATGCCGTTGACGCGGATGGCGTTGCTCTGGGCGTCGTCGACCCGCAGGTTGCCGACCTGGATGCGCGTGTTGTTGGCATCGATGCGGATGCCGCTGCCCCCGGCATAGGGCGCGCCGCCGGCGCCGAACAGCTCGGACTGCGTGGTGATGTTGGCGATCTGCCCGGCGGTGTTCGACCCGTCCACCCAGACGCCGTACTGCGTGAAGTCGGAGTAGTAGTTGCCGACGTAGAATTTCTGCGTGATGCCCGACGCCGAGGAGGTGAAGCGCAGCCCCGCACGCGCGCCGAAGACGAACAGGTCATCGAGGAAGATGCCATCGACGCGGCGGAACACCAGCGCATCCTGGTTCGCCTGCTGCCAGCGCACGACATCGACGTCGGCGCTCACGAAGGTCCAGAAATGGACGTGCTCGATGCGGCCGATGTCGAGGCTGCGGTCGATCTCGATGCCGGTGGTGTAGACCTGCCCGCGCAGGCGCTGGATCGTGCAGCGCCCGGAATTGTCGATCCAGATGCCGCGGTTGATGCCGCACAGGAAGACATTGTCGAAATCCACCGCGCCGAGGCAGTCCTGCACGCGGAAGACGAAGTCGTAGTCGGTCGGCGCCCAGGCCGGGCCGATCGTCGCGGTATGCGCCTGGCGCACCGCGAGGTCGCGCACGATCGACCCGCGCGCGGCGCCGCCGGTGAAGGTGAAGGGCGTGAAGCCGGTCTGGTTGATGCTGAGCCAGGTGCCGTCGGCGATGCCCGGGCCCTCGGTGAAGCCGGCGCCCTGGAAGATGATGGCGGCGTTGTCCACGATGACCGGCGTGGCGATGCGATAGGTGCGCGGGCCGAATTCCAGCACGCCGCCGCCATTGGCCGCCAGCGCGTCGATCGCCGCCTGGATCGCCGGGGCGTCGTTGGCGGCGCCGTCGCCCACCGCGCCGAAGTCGCGCACATGGACGGGGCGGTCGGCCAGCAGGCCGGAGCGCAGCTGCGCGAGGGAGGCGCGGCGCGTCACGGCGCCACCGCCGCTGCCCTGCACGACCGGCAGCAGGTCGGTATCGGCGGCGGCGGCGATGGCGGGAAGGGCGCTGATCTTGGTGTCGGACATGGGGCTTGTTCTCTCGTGTGCGGGAGGGGCGTGCGGAGGCGGGCGGGCTACAGCACCAGCGGGGCGCCGCTTTCGGTGAGCAGCCACCCGCCGGCCTCGGTGAGCAGCTTCGGGGGGAAGGTGACCGCGAAGGGCGGCGAGCGGACGAACAGCGTCGGGTCGGCGGCGTCCTGCGCGCGCAGGCGGTATCCGCCGCCCGGCGGGGGCACCGCGAAGGCCGCGCCGGCGCGCCCGCCGGCCACCGTCACGGTCTGCGGCGCGCCGATGGTCGCGCCGGCGCTGGTGAGCAGCGCGAAGGTGACCTGCGCGACGGGGCCGGTGATGGTGGCGCCGGCCTCCAGCGTGTCGCCCTGGAACAGCAGCTCGGCGATGGGGTCGAGCTCGATGGCGCGCGGCGTCGCGCTGGCCGCGAGGTCGATCTCGGCGAGCAGGCTGGCCGAGCGCAGCAGCGCGGGCGCGCCGCCCGAGCCATCCACCGTGACGCCGCCGCCGGCCAGCGTGCCGCCGCGGATCGGCACCAGGGCGGTGGAATCCGAGGCCTGGACGATGACGATGTCGCCCGGCAGCAGCCGCGTGCCGGCGGGCGCGAAGTAGCCGGGTGCGAGCACCGCCGCGCGCAGGTCGTCCGTGCGGTAGTGCCACAGCGTGAAGCCGTTCGCTGATGTCAGGGCCGAGAGCCCGAGGGCGGAGAAAGGCATGCATGGCTCCTCGTCCCGCCGGGCAGGCGCGCGCGAAAGCGCCGCCTGGGCGGGGATGCTGGGTCAAGCTGTCGGGACAGGGCGGGGCGATGTGCGACGGACGCAGTTCGCCCCTTGGTGGGGATCGATTACAGGAAGTTCAGCCCATCAGTCAAGGGAAAAAATCCTACAGCGGCAGCCGGGGATGGCGTTGCCCCATCGCGTGATAGTCTCGCAGTCCCCGCTGCCCGAGGACCCGTGCCGATGCTCCGACGCCTGCTGCCGCTGCTCGTGCTGATCGCCGCCGCCTGGCCCGCGGGCGCGCAGGAGCGCGTGCTGAATGTCTACAACTGGTCGGACTACATCGACCCCTATGCAGTGGCGCGCTTCACGCGCGAGACCGGCATCCGCGTGCGCTACGACGTCTACGACAGCCTGGAGACGCTGGAGGGCAAGCTGAGCGCGGGGCGGTCGGGCTACGACATCGTGGTGCCGACCAGCGAGCCGACCTTCGCGCGGCTGGTGCGCGCCGGCGCGCTGCGCCCGATCGACCGCGCGGCGGTGCCGAACTGGCGCAACCTCGACCCGGTGCTGATGGAGCGCGTGGCGGGGATCGACCCGGGTAACCGGCATGGCGTGATCTACCTGTGGGGCACGGTGGGGCTGGGCATCCGCGTCGATCGCGTGCGCGCCGCGCTGGGGCCGGATGTGGCGCTGGACAGCCTCGATATCCTGCTGCGGCCGGAGAACGCGCAGCGCCTGGCGCGCTGCGGCATCATGGTGATGGACAGCCCGACCGACGTGCTGCCGTCCGTGCTGCGCTGGCTCGGCCGCGACCCCAACAGCAATGCGGCGGAGGACCTGCGCGCTGCCGAGCAGGCGCTGATGGGCATTCGCCGGCATGTGCGGACCATCATCGCGTCGAGCTCGATCCTGGATGCGCTGGCGACCGGGGAGGCCTGCGTGGCGCTGACCTATTCCGGCGACGTGATCCAGGCGCAGGCCCGCGCGCGCGCGGCCAATCGCGGCGTCGAGGTCGGCTACGTCATGCCGCGCGAGGGCGCGCAGCTGTGGTTCGACATGCTGGCGATCCCGGCCGATGCGCCGAACCCGGACGCCGCGCAGGCCTTCATCAACTTCCTGCTGCAACCGGACGTGATGGCCGGCATCACCAACCATGTGCGCTACCCGAACGCGGTGCCGGCCAGCCGGCCGCTGGTGGACGAGGCGGTCCGCAACGACCCGAACGTCTTCCCGCCCCCCGAGGCACTGGCGCGCACCTTCGTCGCCGGCACGCCGCCGCGCGAGGCGGAGCGCGAACGCACGCGGCTTTGGTCTCGGTTCAAGCGCGGCCGGTGATGCAGGCAGCCGCGCCGGCGCTGCTGCGCGCCGAGGCGATCACCCGGCGCTTCGGCGCGACGGTCGCGCTGGATGCGCTCGACCTCGAGATCGCGCAGGGCGAGTTCTTCGCGCTGCTTGGCGGGTCGGGTTCGGGAAAATCCACGCTGCTGCGGATCATCGCGGGCTTCGAGGCACCCGATTCCGGCCGGCTGCTGCTGGATGGGCAGGACATCGCCAACACGCCGCCCTGGGCGCGGCCGGTGAACATGATGTTCCAGTCCTATGCGCTGTTCCCGCACATGAGCGTCGCGGACAACATCGCATACGGGCTGCGGCGCGCGCGGGTGAAGCGGGCCGAGGCCACCACGCGGGTCGCGGCCGCATTGGCGATGGTGGGGCTGGAAGGCTTCGGCGCGCGGCGGCCGCACCAGCTCTCGGGCGGGCAGAAGCAGCGTGTGGCGCTGGCGCGATCGCTGGTGATGCGCCCGCGGCTGCTGCTGCTCGATGAGCCGCTCGGCGCGCTGGATGCCGGGCTGCGCGAACGCACCGGCTTCGAATTGCGCGCCTTGCAGCGCGAGACCGGTGCCGCCTTCGTCATGGTGACGCATGACCAGGAGGAGGCGTTGGCGCTGGCCGACCGCGTGGCGGTGCTGGATGCTGGGCGCGTCGCGCAGGTCGGGCCGCCGCGCGCCATCTACGAACGCCCCGCCTCGCGCTTCGTCGCGCGCTTCCTGGGCGCGGCGAATGTGCTGGAGGGGCGGCTGGCGGGCGGCGGCTTCGATAGCGCGGAGGCTGGCGCGACCTTCGCCGGCGACCTGCCGGCGGGCACCGTGGCGGTGGCGCTGCGCCCCGAACGCATCAGCGTCGCGCCAGACGCTGCCGGCGCGAACACCGCGCGCGGTACGGTCGAGGACGTCGCCTTCCGCGGCGATGACTCGCTGCTGGTGGTGCGCCTGTCCGGCGGCGCCGCCCTGCGCGTCGCGCATGCCGAGGAGGATGGCGCGCCGCCCGCGCGCGGCGATGCGGTGACGCTGGCCTGGGAGCCCGCCGCCGTCGTGGCCCTGCCGGCGTGACGCGCCGCCTGCTGCTGGCGCCGGCCTGGGCCTGGCTGCTGCTGTTCGTCGCCGCCCCGGCTGGCATCCTGCTGGCGATCGCGCTGGCCGAGGCCGATGCCGGCGTGCCGCCCTTCCGCCTGGCGCTGTCGGGCGCGGGCTTCGCGATGCTGGTGGCGGATGTCTACTACGCCGAGGCGCTGCTGAGCGCGCTGCGCGTTGCCGCAATCACCGCGCTGCTGTGCCTCGCACTCGCCTATCCCATGGCGATCGGCATCGCGCGGGCGGCGCCGCGGCGGCGCGTGCTGCTGCTGGCCGCGCTGATGCTGCCCTTCTGGACCGGCTTCCTGCTGCGCGTCGGCGCCTGGATCGGGCTGCTGCGCGACGAGGGCTGGGTCAACGGCATGCTGCGCGCCGCGGGCATCATCGAGGCCCCTTTGCCGCTGCTGTATTCCGAGGGCGCGATGCTGGCGGGCATGGTGCACGCCTACCTGCCCTTCGCGGTGCTGCCGCTGTTCGCCGCGCTGCTGCGGCTCGATCCCACGCTGGAGGAGGCGGCGGCCGATCTCGGCGCGCGCCCGGCGACGGTGTTCGTCTCCGTGACGTTGCCGGCCACGGCACCGGCGGCGGTCGCGGGCTTCCTGCTGGTCTTCATCCCGGCGGCCGGGGAATACGTGATCCCGGAACTGATGGGTCCGCCCGAGGCGCAGCTGGTCGGGCGCGTGCTGTGGCAGGAATTCTTCCAGAACCGCGACTGGCCGGTGGCGGCCGCGCTGGCGGTGGCGCTGCTGCTGTTGCTGCTGGCCCCCATCCGGCTCTTCCAGCGCATCGAGGCGCGGCGATGACGCGCGGGCGCTTCGTGCGCATCGCCATGCTGGCGGGCTTCGCCTTCCTGTGGCTGCCGATCCTGCTGCTGGTGATCTACGCCTTCAGCGCGGATCGGATCCCCTTCCAATGGGGCGGCTTTTCGCTGCGCTGGTTCGTGGCGCTGGCGGCAAATGAACGGCTGGTCGAGGCAGCGTGGCTGTCGCTGCGGGTCGCGGCCGGCGCGGCGACGCTGGCGGTGCTGCTGGGCGGCGTCGCCGGCTGGGCGCTGGCACGCTTCGGGCCGTTCCGCGGGCGTGCGGCCTTCGGCGCGCTGATCGGCGCGCCGCTGGTGCTGCCCGAAGTCGTCACCGGGTTGTCGCTGCTGCTGCTGTTCGTCGCGCTGGACGCGCTGACCGGCTGGCCCGGCGGGCGCGGAGCGACCACGGTGCTGCTGGCGCATGCCACGCTCGGCGCCGCCTTCGTCGCGGTGGTGGTGCAGGCGCGCCTGGCCGAGAGCGACCGCAGCCTCGAAGACGCGGCGATGGATCTGGGTGCGACTCCCTTCACCGCCTTGTGCACCATCACGCTGCCGCTGGTGGCGCCGGCGCTGGCGGCGGGGTGGCTGCTGGCCTTCACGCTGTCGCTGGACGACGTGGTGATCGCCTCCTTCGTGTCGGGGCCGGCGGGGACGACGCTGCCGATGGCGCTGTTCTCGATGCTGCGGCTGGGGCTGACGCCGGAGGTGAATGCGCTGGGCGCGGTGGTGGTGCTGGGGGTTGGCGCGGTGCTGGCGATGGTGGCGCTGCTGCTGCGCCCGCGCTGATGCCGGGACGGCACGGCGCGACTTTGCCGGAAGCGGACAAGGAAGGCGCGCGCCTTGATCCGTCGCCCCGGCTATCGTTGCGGGGGTGCTGGCCTTCCCCCGCCGCCTTGGCCATGCTGGCCGCGCGGCGCGCCGGGGCGGCTGGGCCGCGAACACGTATGGGGGACACCGTGCGACGTCATCTTCTTCGCGGCCGTACAGCCTGTCTTGGCGTCCTGGCGATGCTCGCGCTCGCGGGTTGCAGCGCCGACCTGCCACAGACGCCGCCGCCGGCCGATGCCGTGCCGCCGCCTTCCCTCTATACCCTGTCGCCCGGCACGCCGGTGGACGGCACCGCCCGAATCACGCTGACGCGCGGGCGCGGCAGCGCGACGGGCGTGCTCGACACCAATGGCCAGCGGTTCCGCTTCACCATGGCGGGGCTGGCGACCACCGGCGCGATGCCGGCGCGTGTGACGGTCACGGCGCAGGTCTATGGCCTGCAGCGCAGCGGCGATTTCGCCGGGACCTTCCGCGATGTCGGCGGCGCGGCCTCGGACCTCGATGGCGGGCTGCGGCTGGGCAATGACAACCTGGTGCTGATGGTGCTGCGTGCCACGGGGCAGGGCCTTTCCCTGGGCGTACCGCCCGGCGGCGCCACCGTCACCCTGCAACCCTGACGTCGAGAGGCGGAGCGGCGCGATGACCGGTGCGAAGACGATGCGCGGCCTGGTGGCCGTCCTTGGCGTGCTGGGCGTGCTGCTCGGCGGGTGCACCAGCCTGCAGGTGCAGATGTACGAGCCGCTGCCGATGGGCGCGGACGGCCAGCCCGACTTTGCCGCGAATTACGGCATCGGCGGCTTCGCCAGGGCGATCGTCGATGACAGCGCCGAGTGGCCCGCCGCGCGCAGCGACCTGCTGGTGTTCGTGGCCTTCTCGGGCGGCGGCAAGCGTTCGGCGGCCTTCGCGCATGGCGCGCTGCGGGGCTTGCGCGCCATCCCGGTGCGTCCGCCCGGCGGCGCCGGCTGGCGGATGCTCGATGATGTCGACTACATCTCGGGCGTCTCGGGCGGCAGCTTTCCCGCCGCGCATTTCGGCCTGTACCGCGACCGCCACTTCGAGACTTTCGAGCAGGATTTCCTGAAGCGCGACATCGACGCCTTCATCTACGGCATCTACCTGTTCCCGTGGAACTGGGACTGGCTGGCGAACCCGCTGGTCGGCACCAACGACTACATGGCGCAGGTCTATGACCGGCTAATGTTCCGTGGCGCCACCTTCGCCGACCTGCGCCGGCGCGGGCCGCCGGTGATCTCGGTGAACGCGACCGACATCACCAACGAGGTCTCCTTCCCCTTCCTGGGCGGCAGCTTCGGTGCGCTGTGCTCGCGCCTCGACAGCTTCCCGATCGCGCGCGCGGTCGCGGCGAGCAACGGCTTCCCCATCCTGTTCAGCCCGATCACCATCGAGAGCTTCGCCCAGCGCTGCGGCGGCCGCCGCCCGCCGGGGGTGCCGCCGGCCTCGGCAGCGGCGCCGGCCAGCCTGACCTCGCGCCGCGCCGAATTGGCGCGCGTGGTGAACGTGTACCAGGACCCGCAGCAGACCCGCTTCATCCACCTGATGGATGGCGGCATCGCGGACAATTTGGCGCTGCGCGGGCTGCTCGATGTGTTCATCGGGCTCGATTCCGACGATGCGCTGTACCGCGCGGCGGCGCGGCGCACGCGGCGCATCCTGGTGCTGAGCGTCGATGGCGAATCCGCCCCCGACCGGTCGCTCGGCCGCCGGCGCGTGGTCAGCGGCATCGGGCAGATCTTCGGTGCGGTCAGCGGCACGCAGATCGATGCCTACAACTTCGAGACTCTGGCGGTCACGACCGACCAGGTGGCCCACCTGGTCCAGGAGTTCCGCCGCCTGCGCTGCGCCGAGGGGCGCGTGGTGAATGGCCGGCCCTGCGCGGATGTCGAGGGGCAGGTGGTGCATGTGGCGCTGTCGGCCATCGACGACCCGACCTGGCGGGCGCGGCTGGGGTCGATCCCGACCGGCCTGACCATTCCCGATGCCGACGTGGACGCCCTGGTGCAGTACGGCGAGCAGCTGGTGCGCGAGCACCCGGCGCTGCGCGCCGTGGCGGGTGCGGCGGGCGACAACCCGCCGGGCCCCAGGCGTCGCTAGAAGCTGAAGTTCACGGCGAGGTAGGCGCCGCTCATGGTCATGTCCTGCACCAGTGAGCTGCCGCCCTGGTCGTAGGACATGTATCGCCAGCCGAGTTGCACGCCGGCCCAGCCGGACTGGTAGCCGATGCCCGCGAAGGTCTGCCAGGTGACGTTTGAATCGCCCGTGCCGAGGTCGAGGTAGTAGGGCACGAAGAAGCCGCTCTCGGCGATGTTGATGCGCCCGCGCACGCCGATGATGCCGTTCCAGATGTTCTCGCGCCCGGACAGCCGGCCGGAGCCGCCGAATGTCGGCCCGGCATTGCCGCGCGGCCCGACCAGCGTCAGCGCCAGGTTGTAGTCGGTGGATGCCTCGACCCCGAGGTAGCGGAACCCCGCCAGCAGATCGACATTGCCCCACGTGCCCGAGGCCACGGTATAGCCACCGGCCAGCGTCCAGAGGGTGGTCTTGAGCGTCGAATTGCCGCCGGCGTTCAGCGTGCTCGAGATCGGGTTGCGCCCGACATCGAGGATATTCAAGGTGTCCACGCGGCTCGACCCGCTATCGGCGCTCACGTAGATCACGTCGGTCAGCACGCTGAAGCGGTCGTAGCGCGCGGTCGCGGCCAGGGCGCCCGCGAAGTTCAGGTTCGCGAAATAGTCATCGCTGTCGGCCTTCACCTCGGCGCTGCCGGGCAGGGGGGATCGCAGGTTGTCATAACGCAGCCGCGCATCGACCGAGGGCAGCCACACATAGGGCGCGACCTCGAAGCTCCAGCCGGGGCGCAACCCGGTGTCCTGCGCGCTGGCGGCTGTCGCGCATCCGAGGGCGAGCGCCATCGCGGCGAGGCCGCCGTGGCTGAAGCGAAGTTCCATCTGCCGTTCTCCGTGCACTGCGCGGCGGGAGGATAGGGCGGGATTCGCCTGGCGTCGGACGAAACACTGTCCAATTCCGGCATGTCGGCGCGTGCATTCCGCGTGCGATGCTGGCAGCATGCATCCGATGCGAATGTGGATCATTGCCCTGCTGCTTGTCGCCGGCTGTGCCGAACGATGGGAACGACCTGGTGCCACCGAGGCCGAATCCGACGCCGCCCAGGCCCAATGCGGGGCGCTCGCGACCCGGCAGGTGCCGGCCGCCATGGTCTGGACGCAGGTCGCGGCCGGCTACCGCGTGCCGGCCGAACGTCGCTGCCGCAACCGCAGCGACGGGTCGCAGGACTGCACCTATCGCCCGGCGCGCTACGAGCCGCCGCGCTTCGACTGGGTGGATGTGAACACCCAGCCGCGGCGCGAGGCCCGCAATGCCTGCCTGGTCGAGAACGGCTGGACCTATGGGGGGCTGCGGCCGCTGCGGCTGGATTGACGGACCGGGTTGATGGCGGGGGGGCGCGGGATTACCGTCCGCGCGGCCACCAGAACCGTACCGGACCCGCCATGAACCTCATTGCCGATCGCCTGAACCGCATTTCGCCGTCGCTCACCATCGCGATGACCGCCAAGGCGCGCGCGCTGAAGGCGGCGGGCAAGGACGTGATCGGCCTGTCCTCCGGCGAGCCCGACTTCGACACGCCGCGCAACGTGAAGGACGCCGCCATCGCGGCGATCGAGCGCGGCGAGACCAAGTACACGGACGTATCGGGTACCGTCGCGCTCCGCACGGCGATCTGCGAGAAGTTCAAGCGCGACAGCGGCCTGGACTACAAGCCGGAGGAAATCCTGGTCGCCACCGGCGGCAAGCAGGTGATCTTCGATGCGCTGGTCGCCACCATCAACCCGGGCGACGAGGCGATCATCCCCGCACCCTGCTGGGTGTCGTATCCCGATATCGTGCAGCTGGCGGAAGGCACGCCGGTGATCGTGCAGTGCGGCCAGAATTCCGGCTTCAAGATGACCGGCGAGCAGCTCGAAGCCGCCATCACGCCGAAGACCAAGTGGCTGATCCTGAACAACCCCTGCAACCCGACGGGCGCGGCCTACAACGCGGCGGAGCTGAAGCAGCTCACCGATGTGCTGATGCGCCACCCGAATGTGTGGGTGTTCACCGACGATATCTACGAGAAGCTGGCCTATGACGGCTTCAAGCCCGCCACGGTGCTGGAGGTCGAACCCCGCCTGCGCGACCGCACGGTCACCATGAACGGCTGCTCCAAGGCCTATGCGATGACTGGCTGGCGCATCGGCTTCGCCGGCGCGCCGGTGCACCTCATCAAGGCGATGGACAAGCTGCAGGGGCAGTCGACGTCCAATACCTCGTCGATCTCCCAGGCGGCCGCCATCGAGGCGCTGACCGGCCCGCAGGAGAGCATCGAGGAAATGCGCGTGGTCTATGAGCGCCGCCGCAACCTCGTGGTGGGCATGCTGAACCAGGCCCCCGGCCTGCGCTGCCACAACCCCGAGGGCGCCTTCTACGTCTTCCCCGACATGCGCGGGTGCATCGGCAAGACCACCGCGGGCGGCAAGAAGATCGAGAGCGACGAGGACTTCACCATCGCGCTGCTGGAGGAAGCCGGCGTCGCGACGGTGCATGGCGCGGCGTTCCTCTCGCCGGGGCATTTCCGCATCTCCTACGCGACCTCGGACGAGGCGCTGAAGGAAGCCTGCACGCGCATCCAGAAGTTCTGCGCGTCGATGACGTGACCATCGCCCTGCGCCCGGCCGAGGAGGCGGATTTCGAGCCGTTGCTCGACCTCTCGGTGCGGGTGCTGCGGGCGGATCTGGAGCGGCTCGGCCGCTTCCTGCCGGAACGGCGCCGGGCGCGGATGCGCGCGGTCTTCAATGCCGGCGCCCTGCGCGTGATCGAGCACGCCGGCGCGCGCATCGGGTGCATCGGCATCGAGCACGCGCGCGACCATGTCGCGCTGCATTCGGTCTATGTCGAACCGCGCTGGCAGGGTCGTGGCCTCGGTGCCGCGGCGGTGGCGGCGGTGCTGGCCGGTGCACCCGACCTGCCGCTGCATATCGAGGTGCTGCGCGACAGCCCCGCCCATCGCTTCTGGGAACGGCTCGGCTTCGTCAGGGTGGGGGAGGATGGCGTGGACTGGCTGTACCGGCGCCCCGCCCGGCTTGGCGCCGTGCCGGCCCCGGCCTAGTTTCGCGAACGCCATTCCCCAAGACACACGGAACAAGAAAATGCCTGCTCTCGCTGCCCGCATGAACGAGGTTTCCATCTCCGCGTCGGTCGTCATGACCATGAAGGCGCGCGAACTCGCGGCGCAGGGGATCAAGGTGATCAGCCTGGGCACGGGCGAGCCCGACTTCGACACCCCTGCCCATGCCATCGAGGCTGCGCACAAGGCCGCGCTGTCGGGCGACACCAAGTACCCGCCGCAGGATGGCACGAAGCAGCTCAAGGAAGCCGTGCAGCGCAAGTTCAAGCGCGACAACAATCTCGACTACGCGCTCGACGAGATCATGGTCGCCAATGGCGGCAAGCAGTGCATCTACAACGCCCTGATGGCGACGGTGGATCCGGGCGACGAGGTGGTGATCCCCGCGCCCTACTGGATTTCCTATGCCGACATGGCGAAGGTCGCCGGCGGCAAGCCGGTGCTGGTCTCCTGCCCGCAGAACAACGGCTTCAAGCTGCGCCCCGAGGACCTCGACGCCGCCATCACGCCCAAGACCAAGTGGGTGATGCTGAACTTCCCGAACAACCCGACCGGTGCCGCGTGCTCGCGCGAGGAAATGCAGGCGATCGCCGCGGTGCTGAAGAAGCACCCGCATGTCTGGGTCATGACCGACGACATGTACGAGCACCTTGTGTATGACGGCTTCGAATTCTGCACCATCGCCGAGGTCGCGCCCGAGCTGAAGGAGCGCACGCTGACCATCAACGGTGCCTCCAAGACCTACGCCATGACCGGCTGGCGCGTGGGCTTCTGCGGCGGGCCGAAGGCGCTGATCAAGGCGATGATCAACATGCAGGGCCAGGCGACGTCGGGCATCTCGACGATCAGCCAGGCGGCCGCCGCCGCCGCGCTGGACGGCCCGCAGGAGGTGGTGGCCGAACGCGCCGCCATCTACAAGCAGCGCCGCGACCTGGTGGTGGAGATGCTCAACGCCGCCCCCGGCATCGCCTGCCACAAGCCCGAGGGCGCCTTCTACGTCTTCCCGAACATCGCCGGCTGCCTCGGCAAGACCACCAAGGGCGGCAAGCGCATCGACACCGACACCGACTTCGCCATCGCGCTGCTCGAGGAAAAGTACGTCGCCGCCGTGCAGGGCGCGGCCTATGGCATGTCGCCCTACCTGCGGATTTCCTACGCCACCGACACCGAGAGCCTGCGCGAAGCCTGCGGCCGCATCCAGGATTTCTGCCGCGAGTTGTCATGACGTTGTCGCGGAGCACCTGACGCCGTGTCGCGCGCGGCCGAAAAGCCAGTGCTGCGCGCGGGCCGCGACGACGACGCGGCGGGCTTCATCGCACTGATCGGCGCCTGCTGGGCCGAATACCCCGGCTGCATCCTGGACCTGGATGGCGAGGTGCCCGAACTGCGCGCCCTCGCCACCTATTTCCGCGACCAGGGCGGGGCGCTCTGGGCGGCGGAACGCGACGGGCGCGTGATCGGCATGGTGGGTGCGCGCCCGCTCAACGACGATGACGCCGCGTGGGAAATCTGCCGCATGTATGTCGATGGCGCAGCCCGTGGTGTCGGGCTCGCGGCCGATCTGCTACGGACCGCCGAGCACCACGCTGTCGCCGCCGGCGCTCAGCGCCTGGTGCTCTGGACCGACACCCGCTTTACCCGCGCGCATGGCTTTTATGAGAAGCAGGGCTATGTCCGGCAGGGGTCGATCCGCATCCTGGACGACCTCTCGAACTCGCTGGAATTCCGCTACGCCAAGCCGGCGCGCGGGCTGGTGGTGGAGGCGCTGGACGCCGCCGCCGCCGCCAGCGCGGAACGCCGCCTGGCCGAACTCCTGGTGGCCTGCGTGGCGGAGGATGCCTCGCTGGAATTCCTGCCGCCCTTGTCGCGCGAGCGCGCGATCGGATTTTGGAAGCAGACCTCCTCGGCGGTCGCGGCGGGTTCGCGCGTGCTGCTGGTGGCGTGGCGCGATGGCGCGATGGCGGGCAGCGTGACGCTCGACCTCGCGACCGCGCAGAACCAGCCGCATGTCGCGGCGATCCAGAAGCTGCTGGTGGACCCGGCGGCGCGCCGCGCAGGGATCGGCCGCGCGCTGATGCGCCGCGCGGAACAGGCGGCGCGCGGGCATGGGCGGTCCATTCTCAGCCTGGACACGCGGGTGGGCAGCGCGGCGGAGGCGCTGTATCGCGCGGAAGCCTGGCGCGAACTCGGCACCATCCCGGGCTTCGAAGTGGATGCCGCGCGAACCCCCTGCGACACCGTGTTCTTCTGGAAACCGCTCTGACGCCGGAGGCCGCGCGCATGGTCAGCCCCGCCTGGTGCCGCATGATGGCGGCCTACAATGCCGAGATGAACCGCCGGCTCTACGCCGCCGCCGACACGCTGGACGACGCCACGCGGCGCGCCGATGGCGGGGCCTTCTGGGGGTCGATCCACGGCACGCTGTCGCACCTGCTGTGGGGCGACACGACCTGGATGGGCCGCTTCGATGGATGGGACGCGCCGGGCGTCGCGATGAAGGACAGCCCACGCCTTGTGCCCGACTGGGATGCGTTGCGCGCGGCGCGTGTCGCGGCCGATGCGCGCATCGCGGACTGGACCGGGCGGCTGGATGATGCGTGGCTGGCCGGAACGCTGACGTGGTTTTCCGGCGCATTGGGCCGTGAGGTCACGCGCCCGCATTGGATGGTGGTCGGCCATTTCTTCAACCACCAGACGCATCATCGCGGGCAGGCGCATGCGCTGATCACGCGCGCCGGTGCGGCCACCGGCGACACCGACCTGCCCTGGGTGGTGGATCCGGAGGCGCTCGGGATCAGCGCGTGAGGAAGCCGTCCAGCCGCGCCAGCACGTCGTCCGGCGCTTCCTCCGCCAGGTAGTGGCCTGACGCCACGGCGGCGCCATCGAGCGGGCCGGCAGCGTAGCGCTGCCACACCTCCATCGCGTCGTACCATTTCGGGATGCTGCCCTTCGCACCCCACAGCGCGAGCAATGGACAGGCCACCTTCAGCCCCGCGTCGCGCGAGGCGCGGTCGTGGTCGAGGTCGATGCTCCCGGCGGCGCGGTAGTCCTCGCACATCGCCTCGATCATGCCCGGCGTGTGCAGGGCGGCCAGGTAGTCGGCGCGCGCCTGCGCGTGGAAGAAATCCGCCGGCTTCGGTTCTCGCGAGGTGTGGAAGTCGAACCAGGGTTCGATATCGGCGCGGATCATGCGCTCCGGCCCCGGATGGCGCTGCGCCAGGAAGAACCAGTGCCAGTAGCCCATGCCGAAAGCCATGTCGGCGCGTTCGAAATGTTCGAGCGTCGGGATGATGTCCATGGTGCACAGCCGCTGCACGGCGTCGGCATGCTCCAGCGCCATGCGATGCGCGACGCGCGCGCCGCGGTCATGCGCCACCACCTGGAAGCGGTCGTACCCGAGCGCGCCCATCAGCGCGACCATGTCGGCCGCCATGGCGCGCTTGGAATACGCCGCGTGGTCGGTGCTGACCGGCGGCTTGTCCGACAGCCCATAGCCCGTGAGGTCCGGGCAGACCACGCTGAAGCGCCGTGCGAGCACCGGCGCGACCCGGTGCCACATCGCATGCGTCTGCGGATTGCCGTGCAGCAGCAGCAACGGCGGGCCATCCCCGCCGCGGCGCAGGCGGAAGCGCCGGCCATTCGCTTCGCGGAATTCCAGCGTGAAGCCTTCGAAGAACATGGACGCCTCCGGTTGACCGCCCCGCGGGTCCGCGCAAGCCTGCGCGCCAGACCAATCCCGAGGGAGCGAAACACATGTCCGACGACCAGGCGCTGTTCGACAAGGGCCTTCCGATCCGCCGCGAGGTTCTCGGCCCCGACTACGTCGATTCGTCGATGGCCAAGGCCGACGAGTTCATGATGTCCTTCCAGCGCGCCACCACCGCCTGGGCCTGGGGCTGGGCCTGGGGCGATGCGACGCTGGACCGCAAGACGCGCTCCATCATCAACCTCGCCATGCTCACCGCGCTCGGCAAGATCCCCGAAGTGAAGCTGCATGTGAAGGGCGCGCTCACCAACGGCGTGACCGTGGAGGAGATCAAGGCGACGCTGCTGCACGCGACGGCCTATTGCGGCATCCCCGCCGGCCTCGACGCCTTCAAGGCGACACATGAGGTGCTGCTGGCCGAGGGCGCGATCCAGCCCAAGCCGGAGAAGCCCGCGAAGAAGACGAAGGCCGCGCCCAAGGCCGTCGCGGCACCCGTCAAGGTCGCGGCGAAGAAGCCGGCCGCCAAGGCGAAGAAGTAGCCGATGGCGCGCCTCGCCTTCGCCGGCATCGGCAATATGGGTTGGCCCATGGCGGCCAACCTCATCAAGGCCGGCCATGATGTCACCGTCACCGACATCTCGCCGGAGCGGGTGGCGCGCTTCGTGAGCGAGGTGGGCGGCCATGCCGCCGCCGCGCCCGCCGAGGCCGCGAAGGGCGTGGAGGCCTTCCTCTGCATCCTGCCCACCAGCAAGGAAGTGGCGCTCGTCGCCGACGCCGTGCTGCCGGCCTTGCCGGAAGGCGCGCTCTTCATCGACATGACCTCGGGCAACCCGAGCCGCACGCGCGAGATCGCCGCACGCCTCGCCGCGCGCGGCATCCGCATGGTGGATGGGCCTGTCTCGGGCGGCGTGCCGCGCGCGAAGACGGGCGAGCTCGCGATCATGCTGGGTGGCGAAACGGCCGACCTCGACGCGGCCGAGCCGCTGCTGCGCGCGATGGGCACCTCGCTGCACCGCTGCGGCGGGATCGGCGCGGGCCAGGCGATGAAGGCGCTGAACAACCTGGTCAGCGCCGGCGGTTTCCTCATGGGCATCGAGGCGCTGCTGATCGGCCAGAAGCTCGGCCTCGAACCCGGGCTGATGGTGGATGTGCTGAATTCTTCGACGGGGATGAACAACTCCACCCAGAAGAAGTTCCGGCAATTCGTGCTGTCGCGCCGCTTCGATTCCGGCTTCGGGCTGGACCTGATGGTGAAGGATCTCTCCATCGCCATCGAGGTCGGCAAGGAAGCCGGCGTGCCCACGCCGCTCTCGGCCCTGACGCGGGAGCTCTGGGCGGCGGCGGCCACGCATCTCGGCCCGGGCGAGGATCACACGGCGGTGGCGAAGCTCTCCGAGCGGCTGGCCAACCAGACGCTGACCGGCGGCAATACTTGAACGAGGGGCGCTGCCCCCCGACCCCGGCAGGAACCTCAGGTTCCTGCACCTCCGCCCCAAT
>LNFM01014904.1_pt1 | contig 18000 bp, 10 predicted proteins | sample 596031 | NCBI WGS metagenome assembly LNFM01 (sample SAMN04254537, study PRJNA301005) | activated carbon metagenome | isolation source: dual media filters at the Ann Arbor, Michigan drinking water treatment plant | place: USA: Ann Arbor | reverse complement strand
TCGCTTCGTCGTAGCGAGCCAACATCTGAAGCAAGCGAGCGCGCATGACGCGGGCGCCCCACTGGAGGGGGGCATTGCGACAGGAAAGCGCAGACCGCAGCGCCTCTTCGATGGACTCGAATGCAGCCGCCATGTCCCCCGCGGCTAGGTGGATCTCGCACTCGGCCATCTTCAAACCGGCGCGGAGGATAGAGTTGCCGAGACGGTCCGAGATCTGCATGCCATGTGCGAGAGCGAGACGCGCCGACGATTGATCGAGGGACCAGATAGCAACGAAAGCTTCTACCGTTCGGCAGACGCCCTCTGCGTAGCCACCGGACATGCCTGCACGTTCGATGGCCGAGAGAAGTTTGGCAGCAGCGTCCGACATCGAAGAAAGATTCGGGATCGGCGTTTCGGGGTCGTACTCGTGTTGGAGGCGGGCACGAGCAAACGTGATCCACACGAGGTTCGTCTGAGCATCGACGACAACCCTCGAGTTGCCGATGGCTTCGCCATCGATGCAGACCTGCTCGAATGCGGACTCGGCCGACTGATAGTCGGACATCTCCAAGTAGACGCATCCCAGGTTGTTCCGAGCAATGCACATGAACAAAGGGTCGCCGAGGCGCTCGGCCAGGAATGTCGCGCGGGTGGCGATTTCGCCCGCCACCTCGAACTGCATGAGAGAGCAATGCGCGTTGGCCACAGCGCTGAGCGCCCTGATCAAGCCACGATCATCTCCGGCTGTCTCGAACTTGCGCGCTGCCTCCGCGCCGGCAGTGGAGGCGGCTGCAAAGTCCGAGTGGAGGTAGTGGATCTGGCACTGGCGATAGAGCGCCTCGCCGGCGAGCGCAGCGTCGTCGGTAGCGGCTGCGTGATTCGCGACGGCGAGGGCGAGCGGTAGAGCGGCGGCGAGTTTGCCGGCGGCGATCGCTTCAATGCATGAAGCGAGCCTCGGATCAGGCTCCATTGAGGGCTTGATGAACGTGGATCAAGCCAGAAGAAATACCATCGTCGCGAACAAGGCGATCAACAGAAAAGGCTAGGGAGTCATGGCTGATTGTCGAAGAAGAAGCCGAACGACAGGTGGCCTGCGCATGAACGCACACGACATCGGTCGCGGCGTCCATCGTCCCGGCGAGCAACAGCGGAAAAGCGGGGGGCGCCGGGTGGACGAGGGTGTGCGATGCGAGATTTGGGCCTAAAGGCGCGCCTTGATGTGGTTATTCGTTGGCTCACGCGCCCGGGTGGTGCGAGCGCTCTGCATGACTCATCGGGATAGCCAGAGTCCGCTGCTCAAGCGATGTTGCCCCTCAGTGCATGCGGTCGGAACGGACTGTGGAGTTGACGTGGCATAACATGCAGTCCGAACCTCGCAATGGACTATGGATCGCGGATGCCGAAGAACGGAAAGCCTAGCCGGCCGCTCACAATTGACGCTGTCCTCGAGCACTTCAGGGAGAGGGCGCGTAACAACCGCGATCTCGGCGACAGCTTTGAACGACTGATCGCGCACTACCTCTTCACCGATCCGCAGTACTCAGACCGACTGAGCGACGTCTGGCTATGGTCCGAGTGGCCGGACCGCTGGAACGTCGACGTTGGGATCGACCTCGTCGCCCGCGAACGAGGGACCGGCGACTACTGGGCGATCCAGTGCAAGTTCCTGGACCCCGACACGTACCTGCAGAAGGGCGAGATCGACTCGTTCTTCACCGCCTCAGGCAAGCAGTTCAAGACGGCCAGCGGCAAGAAGAGCTTCACGCACCGCATGATCGTCTCCACCACCGACAAATGGAGCAAGCACGCCGAGGACGCACTCGCGGATCAGACGATGCCGGTGTCGAGACTGTGGTTCAAGGATCTTGCCGACAGCCCCATCGACTGGGAGGCGCTCGATCTCGACAAGCCCGGTGAGCTGAAGCTCAAGAAGAAGAACACCACTCGACCGCACCAGGACGAAGCGATCCAGCGAGCGATCGACGGCTTCAAGACGGTCGACCGGGGCAAGCTCATCATGGCTTGCGGCACCGGCAAGACGTTTACGTCGCTGCGCCTCGCCGAACGGCAGACGCCGAAGAACGGGCGCATCCTGTTCCTTGCGCCCTCGATCTCACTTGTCGCCCAGACCCTGCGCGAGTGGACGGCGCACTCGGCGGATCCGTTTCACGCGTTCGTTGTCTGTTCTGACACCAAGGTCGGAGCCGACGAGGAAGACATCAAGACCCACGACTTGGCGTTCCCCGCGACCACGGACCCCAAGTCGCTTGCTAAGGCGGCCGAGCTGCTGAGCAACGACCGCCGGACCGTTGTCTTCTCCACCTACCAGTCAATCCAGGTAGTCAGCGACGCGCAGAAGCGCGGGCTTGGCGCGTTCGACCTGATCATCTCCGACGAGGCGCACCGTACCACCGGCCTGACCTTGCCTTACGAGGATCCATCCGAGTTCGTGAAGGTCCACGACGACCGCGTCGTCAAGGCCAAGAAGCGTCTGTACATGACCGCGACACCGCGCATTTACGGCGAGGCGTCGAAGACGAAGGCAGGCGACCGCGAGGCGTTGCTGTACTCGATGGACGACGAGGCGACTTTCGGCCCGGAGTTCTATCGGCTGGGCTTTGGCAAGGCCGTCGAGCTGGACCTGCTTTCCGAATACAAAGTCCTGATCGTCGCTGTCGAAGAAGACGCGATGGCCAAGCTGGCAAACGCTTACAACAACGCCTACAAGCTCGATGAAAAGAAGGCCGTCGACATCAAGTTCGCAACGAAGATCATCGGCGCGTGGAAGGGACTTTCCAAGCGCGGGCTCGTTGAGATTGACGGGGACCAGCAGACGCCGCTGACAGAGGATCCTGCGCCCATGCGGAGGGCCGTCGCGTTCTCGCGTTCGATCAAGGACTCGAAGCAGACTACGGACGTCTTCGCGCAGCTGGTCGGCATGTACAACGAGCGTCATGCCGGGGAAGAACTGCGGATGGTCCAGTGCGAACTGGACCATGTCGACGGCGGCATGAACGCGCTTGTCCGCTCAACGAAGCTCGGCTGGCTCAAGGCGGAGCCAGAAGATGGCGCCTGCCGAGTTCTATCGAACGCCCGATGCCTATCCGAGGGCATCGACGTCCCGGCGCTTGATGCGGTGGCGTTCTTCGACACCCGCGAGTCGATCGTGGACATCGTCCAGTCGGTCGGACGCGTGATGCGGAAGGCGCCAGGCAAGAAGTTCGGCTACATCATCCTGCCCGTCTGCATCCCGTCGACCAAGATCACCAAGTACAACGACTACATCGACAGCGATCCGCAGTTCAAGGGGATCTGGCGCGTCATCAAGGCACTGCGCGCTCACGACGAGTCGCTCGTCGATGAGGCGGAGTTCCGCCGCAAGATCACCGTGATCACCGGCGGCAGTGGCAAGACCGGCGGAGGCGAAGGCTGGAAGAACGAGAACCTACCGCTCGATTTCCCGGCGATCCCCCTGGACGCCGTCACAGAGGCCGTCTACGCGGCCGTGCCTAAGAAGCTTGGCGATCGCGAGTATTGGAGTCAGTGGGCGCGTGATGTCGCCGGCATTGCCGACCGGCTGATTGCGCGGATCAAGGCGCTCATCGAGAAGCCGAAGCCGGGGAAAGCGTTCGACTCATTCCTGAAAGGCCTTCGGGAAAACCTCAACCCAACGGTGGGTGAGGACGAAGCGATCGAGATGCTGGCGCAGCACATCATCACCCGGCCGGTCTTCGAAGCGCTGTTCGATACTTACTCGTTCACCACGAACAATCCTGTGTCGAGCTCCATGCAGAAGATCGTCGAGCTGCTCGACGCGCACGAGGTCGACAGCGAGACTGAGAGCCTGGAGAAGTTCTACCGGAATGTCCGCGAGCGGGTCAGCCTGGCCAAGAGCGAGAAGTCCCGGCAGGACATCATCCGCAACCTGTACGACACGTTCTTTGGCAGCGCTTTTCCGCGGGTGGCGGAGCGTCTCGGGATCGTCTACACGCCGATCGAGGTGGTGGACTTCATCATCCAGAGCGTCGAGGTGGCCCTGCAGCGGCACTTCAGGGCAAGTGTCTCGGACGCGTGGGTGCAACTGCTAGATCCATTCACGGGAACGGGCACGTTCCCAGTGCGCCTGCTCCAGTCCGGATTGATTCGGCCGAGTGATCTGAAGCGCAAGTTTCAGCAGGAGCTGCACGCCAATGAGATCGTGCTGCTCGCCTACTACATCGCAACGATCAACATCGAGAGCGCGTACTACGGGCTGACGGGCGAACATCTTCCCTTCGAGGGGATCGTCCTCACCGACACGTTTCAGATGAACGAAGCCACGCAGGGCGACCTCGAGCGCGGCTTTTCGGAGGAGAACAGCAAGCGCGTCAAGCGGCAGAGGAAGCTGCCTATCCGGGTGGTCTTCTCTAACCCACCGTACTCCGCTCAGCAGGATTCCGCGAACGACGACAACAAGAATTTGGCGTACCCAGCGCTAGACGCGCGGATCAAGGCGACTTACGCCGCCAACTCCGCCAAGAAGAATCTGAAAAACCTCTACGACTCGTATGTCCGCGCCGTCCGCTGGGCATCAGACAGGATCGAGGATCGCGGCATCGTCGCTTTCGTAACAAACGGGTCGTATCTCGACGCGAACAACATGGACGGGCTGCGGAAATGCCTGGTCGAGGACTTCACCCACCTGTACATCTTCAACTGTCGCGGGAACGCAAGAACGCAGGGCGAAGAGCGACGCAAAGAGTCGGGCGGGATCTTTGGAGAAGGGTCGAAGACGCGAGTCGCGATCTCGATTCTTGTGAAGGAGCCCGGCCGCACTGGGCCAGGCAAGCTGCACTACTACGACATTGGCGATTACCTGACGAGGGAAGAGAAGCTGGCCAAGATCGAGGACCTGCGCAGTATCGCCTCGGTCGAGTGGCAGACCATCTCGCCCAACATTGACGGGGACTGGGCAGAGCAGCGAGATCCCGCGTTCGAGAAGTTCATTGCATTTGGCGATAAGGACGACTTATTGACGAATACTGTCTTCACGCTGTACTCCCTAGGCGTGACGACGAATCGGGACGCTTGGGCATACAACTTCAGCCGGGAAGCGCTTGAGACGAACATCCGTCGGTTGATCGACGCATACACGGCCGAAGTCAAGCGGTACTCAAAAGCGTGTAAGGGGAAGGCGAAGGAGGAGTGGCCCGAACTGCAGGAAATTGTCGACAGCGATCCTCGCCGACTGAGTTGGACGCGGAGCTTGAAGGCCGACGCCGTCCAAGGCAAGGAGCTATCGTATCTTGAGGCCGGCAGCATCGTTGCTGGCAGTTACCGACCGTTCACCAAGCATCATTTGTATTTCGGCAGGCGGTTGAATGAACTGGTCGCACTGGTGCCTCGCCTCTTCCCCACGCCGTCGCACCAGAACGCGGTCATCTCGACCGTCGGAGTTGGTGCGAGCAGAGCGTTCTCCGCGTTGGTGACCGACTGTGTGCCAAATCTCCATTATCACGACACTGGCCAGTGCTTCCCGTTGTACTGGTATGAGAAGCCGGATCTCGAGAAGACGCAGCGGGGAGATCTGTTCGACGTCGAGGAGAAGCCTGACGAGCACGGGTACATACGACGCGACGGCATCAGCGACTGGGCGCTCGACCTGATTCGATCTACCTACAAGGACACGTCCATCAGCAAGGCGGATGTGTTCTGGTACGTCTACGGCGTACTGCACTCTCCAGAGTACAAGGAGCGCTTCGCTGTGGATCTGAAGAAGGGCCTGCCGCGGTTGCCGCTCACCGGCGACTTCTGGGCCTTCAGCAAGGCAGGCAAAGCGCTTGGTGCCCTGCACCTCGACTACGAACAGGTGCCGCCCTTTGACCTCCACGAGGACCAGAAGCGGCTAGTCATGGAGACGGGTGACTACCGCGTGAGCAAGATGGTGTTCGGCAAGAAGGATGGTAAGCCGGACAAGTCGGTCATCGTCTACAACGAGCATCTGAGCCTGCGCGGGATCCCCGCAAGGGCATACGCGTATCAGGTCAACGGCAAGTCGGCGATCGAGTGGATCATGGAGCGCTACCAGATCACCGTCGACAAAGACAGCCAGATCAAAAACGACCCGAACGACTGGTCAGACGACCCGCGCTACATCGTCGATCTGCTCAAGCGCGTCGTCCGCGTCAGCATGGAGAGCGTCAAGATCATCGAGGCGCTGCCGCCGCTGAATGAGAAATACTAGGACCTGTGCGGGCGCGCGTACCTGATTGCTCAGTCTCACGCACCTTCGGGAGACGGAGACAGATGAGCAGGCGGACATCTTCGTGATCGTAGCCGGCGGCCAGGGCGAGACCACGCTATATCTGCACGGGATCCAGCCAAAGAAGTAGGCGCACATCCCGATCCGCGGAAAGCCCGTGGTGGTGAACCTGGACCGGAAGCTACAGATGAACCGCATCGGCTCGCTCATCCGCGGCGGCGAGTTCGACGCGACGTGGTCGGCTTAGAAGGGCCGACGATGACGGTGAGCCACGCGCTGGCATGTGACACTCCTTCAGGTCGTCTGATCTGTGAGGTGTCGTGATCCGGCTGCTTGCCTAGAATCATCGCGCCGCTATGGCCCACGGAGAAGAACTTGGATCAGAAAATTCCGTTCACGAGCTACGACTTCTGGGCCTACCTGAGTGCCGGCTTCCTGCTGCTATTCGCAGTAGACATAACCGCAGGAACCGGCTACCTGCTCAGGGAGACCTGGACGGTTGTTCAAGGAGTCATCGCGGTGGCCCTGGCGTATGTCGTCGGGCAGCTCATCGCCAGTGTGTCGTCCACGGTCCTCGAGAAGTTGCTCGTCGGGAAAATGCTGGGCTATCCGAGAGAGGTCCTCTTCGGGCAAGTACGCGCAGCTAGTTGGATTCGCGCGTGCCTGCCAGGCTATTTCGAGCCGCTGCCGAGGACGACGCAACAGGCTGCGCTCGAGCGTGGCGAGGCCTTGGGTGTTCGGGGGCCAGGCGAGTCACTGTTTTGGCCAGCATTTGCTCACGGCCGGAACACGCCCGCAGTGATGAGTCGGCTCAATGACTTTCTGAATCAGTACGGCTTCTGTCGAAATGCGGCGCTCGTTGGATTGCTCGACGCCATCGTGTTCGCACTCTCGTATGCCATCAATGGCACCAAAGAGCATCTGGTCTTTGCCGCTGTCGCATTGCTGATCGGGGTCGGCATGACGCTCAGGTACCTCAAGTTTTACCGCCACTACGCGGTCGAAGTCTTCACTGCGTTCGCGTACGCCGATCGACAGGCGCCCTGAGCAACATGGAGATCCGAGATGGTTTGCTCCAGGTGTTCGACGTCGACCACGGTGCATGCGCTCTGCTGACGATGCCATCGCCAGAGGGCATCAAGCGGGTCCTCATTGATTGTGGGCACTCCACGGACCTCCAAGGGCGACCCTGGTATCCAGGGGATCACCTCATGCGTCTGGGCGTATCGTCTATCGACCTCCTGGTCTGCACGAACTTCGACGAAGACCATGCAAGCGGAGTCCCGAGCCTTGTTGAGAACGGAGTCTCAGTCGGCTGCATACTCGGAAATCCGACGGTTGCGCCAGAGACCATTAAGCATTTGAAGACTGACGACGGCATGGGAGCCGGGATCGAAGCGCTTGTAGATGCAATGACTGCGCGGCGACGGCGGGGCCTGAAGGTACAGGTGCCAGAGATACCGAATGTGCGAATGAGGTGGTTCTGGAATCCGTGGCCGTTCTGGGATACAGAAAACAACCTGTCACTAGTGATGCACCTGCGGGTCTTCGAAACAAACTTCCTGTTCCCCGGAGACCTGGAGACGGATGGCTGGGAGAACATGCTCCGGCTGCAGTCGTTTGCAGAGCTGATGCCTGGCTTACACGTGCTCATAGCGGCGCATCACGGCCGGGTGAACGGGAAGTGCGAGGCGCTTTTCAATGACTTCGGGTGCCGACCGCAGCTCGTTGTGATTTCGGATTGCGCTAAGCGACACCAGTCGCAAGAGACTGTGCCGTACTACGCCTCGAAAGTCACCGGCGTTCAGAATGTCAGGGGGCCCGATCCTCGCTACGTTATGACGACGCGAAGCGACGGGGAGATCTTGTTCCGATGGGAGCAAAGACGCTGTCTGCTGTACTAGCAGCTGGCCAAGGAAGTCTTAACTTCCTTGCCTGAGACCACGGAAACGCTACCTTGTTTCGGACTAAGGCAGCGGACATTGCTGATCCGAACGACGTCGACGACAAGATGGAAACACTGTGAACCGCCTCGGCTTTGACTGATGCCAGTTAAGGCGTGCTCTGCGACGACCAGATTTCTGAAGGCGCTCGGGAAGCACCATCCCTACTCACGCAAACGTCGAGAAGAACAGATTCGGTAGACGAAAAAAAGAGGGCCGCCTTGGACGAATCCAGGCGGCCGCAGAGAGCATGTCAAGGTTGGAGTTTGAGCACGAGGCGCTGTGCAAGGACGACAACGTCAGCATGGAACACATACAGCTGAGCATCTGCATCAATCAGCGCAGAGCGGGACTGTGACCGAAGCATTCCATCGAACGGCAGAATGTCGATCGACCCGAAGGCGCGCGAGCAGACGTCGCCGAAGCCCTCGCCCGCGAAGACGAGGACTTGGGTCAGAAGATGATCGCCACGCCAGAACACAACGTGGCCGAGGACGTCGCGATGAAAGACCGCACTGTGCCAACAAAGGCCCAACTTCTGTGCAGTCAGGCCGAGCGAAGGGAGTGAGGCAGCATGGAAGTAGGGAACGCGGATCATGGCGCCTCAGAGGTGACGGCTTGGACTTTCGCTAGGCGCCGCTTTTCAGAAGCGATCCTGCGGCCACGGAAGAGCATGCCTATGCCCGCAGACCGGCCGGTGTACGTACGGCCGCCGACAAAAGCGAGGACTTGATAGCACCTGGAACTGACGAACGAGCGCGGCGTCGGCCACCAGGACGTCAAGCGATAGTGACCAATGATCTGGCCAGATGAAGAGGTGAGTTTTCGTCCCTCGCCGAGATAGGCGTTGCAACAGAGCTCGGTAACTGAGGAGCCCGCTGCAAAGAAGGCCTTGCCTTGAAACGAGAAGGCGACAGGGCCTTCATCGAAGATGGTTTGAGACTGCATGATGATCTTCCTATAGAGTGCGCGCGTGTGCGCGTGCGCGAGCAGCACAGGCGTGCAGGCGCAGTAGTGAGTGATGTGCGAATGCCCGCGGAGTGCGGCGAGAAGTGGCTGCCTTGGGGTCGGTGTGGCAGCTACCGATGAAACAGATTGGGCACGCCCTGCCCTTTTCTCATCGCCCTGGGAACAAGGCGGTGGGAAAAGGGAAGACCTCCGAGGAGGTCTTCCAGGCGGCGGCGACAGAACACGTCGGCCCAGTCGTCACCCACATGACGCGGGATGAACACCTGGACCTCCGGTGCGCCTTCGTCTCGCTTCACGCCGCGTAGGCGTTTGGCGAGCCCATACGCCGCAGCGGCTCCGGTGAAGCTGGAGTCGTTGTCGGCGTAGATGCAGACGCGCTTGACCGTGACTGGCACCCAGATCTTCTCCAGGTTGCTGGCGGAGTAAGCCGCCCACACCGGTTTGCCGGTGGCCAGACGCACGGCCAAAGCCGTCTCGATGCCTTCGGTGATCGCCAGCTCGTCCGTAGCAGCGAAAAGCCTTATGGCTGGACCGGTGTTGAAGGTGTTGAGCACCTTCTTGGAATCCGGCACCGGCGCTTTCCCTCCGCTGCTGACGTACGTGCGATGGACGGTGACGGCATGGCCGTCCTCACCCAGCATGGGAGCGATCATCGCTGGGTACGACCCAACGACTTTCGCCCGCTTGTCGCCCTCTCGCTTCTCGTAGTAGTCGAGGCCAGGATGGCAACGGAGCATGGCTGGGTATCGGTCCATTCCGAGGCCGCGGCCGGTGAGGTACTGATCCACCGGATCGCCTGCCTGGATCGGTTTGGACTCCGCCCAGATCTTCTTCGCCAGAGACTTCATGAACTGGCTGGATGGAACGTGCTCGTGCCGCTGAGGAAGACTCTGCACGGCTCCTACGATCTCCTCGACGCGGTCAAGCGCCTCGGAGAAGTTCAGACGCAGGCAGGCCTCCGCCAGCTTGAACCCGTCACCGGGCCCGCAATGGCGGCAGTAGTAGTCGCCGTTGCCCCACTTGTCGGTGAAGCTGAAGCGATCGGTACCACCCGGACAGACCGGACACGGCTGGTTCTTGCCGGAGAGCACCTTCTGATCCACCCCCAGACGTTCGAGGATGGGCTTCCAGTGCCCCTTGGCACGAGCCTTGATTGAATCACTGCGAGCGCGGACATTGAGATTCATGATGACTCCCATGAGCGCCCTCACCCACACGCGCCGACGTGCCCGCATGCCGTGCACATGTCGCAGCCATCACGGCGGATGACGGACATGCTGTGGCACTCGGGACACTGACGACCAGCGACGACCTGCATGCCGCCGGCGGACTGGACAGGATCGCCAACAGGCGCCGAGAGAATTCCGGCACTGCTGACGGGCTCGCCCTGCTCCGTGAGAATGCCGAGCATGGCGTAACGATGGATCATCAACCGCGCCAGATAGGCCACGGTCGACGGGAACAACTGCCCTTTGTCCTCGCCCGGGATGCGAGCGAAGAAGGCACCCCCGACTTCGGAGTACGTGAGCAGCTTGCGCAGCTTCATTGCCGACCACGCGGGATCGACGATGCGCATGTCGAGGCTGAGCAGCTTGCACAGGCCGTCGAGAACTCGTGGGTAGTTCCCCGCGAGCCACATCGAGTAAGGCCGGCGCTGGCCGTCAGGCATCTCCAGCTCCTTGAGGAAAAGAACGAAGTCATCTCCTGTGCCGGGGTTGAGAACATCCACCGTCCAGCTCAGGGTTCCGTTGGGACCAGCCTTCGGCTCCCTTGGCCCGATCAGGGCTTCTACGAGCGGAGAAGACTCGCCTTCCGGCGATGTGAAAGCACCGAGCTCGTCGCAACGGTGCCGCACGAGACGCGCGAACCCGGAAACCAGGCTCGACACTCGAACGACCTCGCCCGACGGCGGCAGTGGCATGTCGAAGCCGTCATCGCCGACAGCGCGCTGAAGCGTCTTGAGCTTCAGATCGAGCCACCTGCGATCGCGGGCACGCATGTCCATCGACAGCGTCTTGGCGACGGCGCCGAGGCCGCGCGGTTGCTCGCTGCCGTTGACCCAAACCTCGAACGGGAACTTCATGCCGTTCTCGGTGTGCCCGATGAATACAGCGAACTCACCGAGGGGGTGAGCCAGCATGTAGGTCCACGACGGGTTGCCGTTCGTGAACGACGGGCGACTGGGCCAGCGGAGGCTGGCTAGCGCGGGTTGTGGTGCCGTCGACAGCGTGAGCCTGCCGTCGATGCCGGACAGATCGATGTCCTGCGGTTGCTGCTTGGGTGTTACCGCAGACACTTCGAGCACGGACCCGGTGACTTTGTTGGGCCGGTACGTCGTGATTCCCTTGAGGCGGCTGCGCCAGGCCTCCAGGTACAGACCTTCGAACTCCAAGAACGGGTAGTCCTCGGGGACGTTGACGGTCTTGCTGATGGCGGTGTCGATGTAAGGCTGCACCGCTGCGCTCATGCGCATGTGATCCAGCGCGTGAAGCTCGAGCGCTGTGACAAAGGCCGGCGAGAGCATTGAGACCCGCTCGCCGGACCGTTCGATGACCTCGCCGGGCTTGTGACCCAGGTTGGCGTGCGCGGCGTCGAAGGCGATGACCTTGACGTCGGGCGTGATGCCGTGAAGCGCCTTGAAGAGACGATAGGCGTGGTCCTCCACGTGGTACTGCTTGTGCGAGCCGTCGGCCATGCGCTTCTTGCGGGTGTAGAACCAGCTGAAAGCAGGCTCGATGCCGCTGCTGATGTTGTCAGCGAACGCCAGGCTGATCGTGCCGGTCGGAGCGATGGCAAGCAGATGGCTGTTGCGGATGCCGTGCTTGGCGATCCGCGCCTTCAGCTCGTCGCTCAGGCGCGAAGCGAACCGGGGCGAGTCGAGGTACTGCTGGCTATCAAAGAGAGGAAACGGACCCTTCTCGACAGCGAGGTCGACGCTCATGCCATAAGCGGCATCTGCCATTTCGCAGGCCACGCTCTGGGCGAACCGTCGCGCTTCCGGGGCGTCGTACCGCAGGCCGAGGAGGATCAGCGTATCGCCCAGGCCGGTGAAGCCGAGCCCGATGCGACGCTTCTGCTGTGCCTCGTGTTGTTGCTGAGCCAGCGGCCAGACGGTGGTGTCAAGCACATTGTCGAGCAAGCGAACAGCGATGCGGACGACCTCGCGCATGAGTGCGAAATCAAACTGCGCGGTGTCCGAGAAGGGATCGCGCACGAAGCGGGTCAGATCGATGCTGCCAAGATCGCAGCAGCCATACGGCGGAAGTGGTTCTTCGCCGCACGGGTTAACCGCTTCGATGACTTCGCAGTAGCTGAGGTTATTGTCGCGATTGATCTGATCGATGAACAGGACACCCGGTTCGGCGTGGTCGTAGGTGGAGCGCATGATCCTCGACCACAGTTCACGGGCCCTGACGGTGCGATACACCCAGGCACCGTCTGCGAGCTGATAGGCGCCCTGCTCCTTGATGCTGGCCACCGGCTCTGCGTCGTGGACCAACTCCCAATCGAGATCTCTCTCGACGGCGGTCATGAACGAATCGCTGCAGGCGACGCTGATGTTGAAGTTCTTGAGGTCCCCGCCCCGCTTCGAATCGATGAACTCCTCGATATCGGGGTGAGTACAGGACAGGACGGCCATCTGAGCACCGCGACGAGCGCCGGCGCTTTCGACGGTCTGGCACATGCGGTCGAACACATACATGTAGCTGACGGGGCCGCTCGACGTGGAGTCGGTGCCCTTGACCCACGCGCCTTTTGGGCGGATGCGGGTGAAGGAGTAGCCGACGCCACCGCCGCGGCGCATCGTTTCGGCGGCCTCGCCCAGCGCATCCATGATGCCGGGCGCGCCGTCGTCGATGCCGCGCATGGAGTCGCCGATCGGCTGCACGAAGCAATTGATGAGCGTGGCCTTGAGGTCGGTACCCGCGGCGGAGTTGATGCGGCCGCCTGGGATGAATCCGTTCTGCATGGCCCAGACGAACTCGTCTTCGCACTGGCTGCGCGTGGCAGCATGCTCGACTTGAGCCAAGGCCTTCGCGACGCGACGTCGGATCTGTTCGACGGTCGATTCGCCCTGCTTCGAGTACTTTTCGATCAGGACGTCGGCGGAGATGCTTTGAGGCGACAAGGTTGCCGCGATGTCGTTGAGTTTCATTACGTTGATTCCTCTTCAAGCCTGGACTCCGGCCTGCGCACCATGCGCGAGCTCTGGGAGGGAGGTACCAAGCGGGGAAGCGGCAGCGACACAGATGTGTGTCGACCGCGGAGTGGCCAACGATCTGAGGGATGTGTTGGCTTGATCAGAACGCCGAGGCGTTCTGTGGAGAGAGGCTGACTTGATCGACGCCTTGAGGGGCGGTCAGGCAGGTATGTCAGCGACCTGCACAGAGTCCTTTCCTTGAAGCCCGACGCGGCACTACTGGCCGCGTGCGGGACTCAATTGAGATAGCCGAAGAACCGCCCTGCCCCGATCAGGTGACCGATGGTGTGGTCGACGAAATCGGCGGGGACGAAGAACCCCGCTCTGCCGCTCGCGGGAACGACCTCGAAGCCGTGTCCGCGAGACAGGATGTGAAAGGAGACGACCGAGTCGGACATGTTGCCGACGAAGAGCGCGCCGGGTTTGCCGGTGCGGGCTTCGCGCTCTTTGACGAAGAACTCGAGCTGTTCGATCGACTCGATCGGGACGCGGTTGGAAAGGCCGCACGCATCCTTCTTACCGGTGAGCATTGGCTTGTCCTCTGATCACTGTGCAGTTGAACTGTCGCGCAACACCGTCCCGGTCGCGCGTTTCATACAGCGCCAGAGCGGAGATGGACGGCCTGGACGAAGAAGTGCGGCTCGCCTCGATGCACTCGAGCTGCATCTCAGACCTGGCGCGGGCCAGCTCATCGATGAGCAGCGCGTCCTCGTGGTCCCATCGTCCGACGATGCCGAACGCGAGCAGGACGAAGATGCCGAGAAGTAGGTTTTTCATCGTTGTCCCTTCAGAAGAGTGAGGTCTGACCGGCGCGGAGCGCCTTCTCGGCCGCATGAATGGCGCCGTGAACGAAGCGGTTGCGGTACAGGATCGATCGCGCCTCGCCTGGCTCAGCCAGCAGCTGTCGTTGGTCGATCAGCGGGAAGTACGGGTACGCCATGACCTGTTCGTTCAGCCACTGGGGGTTGTGGGCCAGTTGCTCGACGACGAAGCCTGGATTCACGCGAACGAGGCGTTGCGCCCACAGCGGCAGTCGCTCCAGCTTGCGTGCGATGTACGGACGCAGCGTGACGCGGATCGCTTCGGCGGCTGAGTTGACATCCAGTCCGAGGAGCCCTTCGAACGAGGTGTCGTCCATGAGCGATGGGAAGAGCTTCGCGACGAGGACGCAGCGTGAGAAAGAGAACGGGATGTCCTCGGCGTCCTTTGACGACAACCACTGCACCAGGTCGATCACGTCCGCGAGGGGCGTGGCGTCGTACCTGAGCTTGCGCAGCTGCTTGAGCAGCACGAAGTGCAGGTGCAGTCGCGCGGTTTCAGACCAGATTGAAGGATCTGTTCCGTCGTTGGTGAGCGGCTTGAGGTCGTCGTCGGAGTCGGGGACCGGCGTCGAGCACTCGTTGCCGTCGAGGTGGAGATCAGGCGACTGCTGAGATGAGCTGCAGGCAGTCGGCGGCGAGCCAGGTTGGCTGGACTCGGGACGCGTTGCCTGAGGTTCGGTGCCGTCAATGTGCGCTTGGACCGCCTGCCTTGCAGCGCTGCAAAGCTGAAGGGTGTGGACAAGCGAACTGAGGGCGCCCGAAGAGTGGTCGAGCGAATGCTCGACGGAAGCGCAGGCTTCCATGGTGCCTCCGGAGATGAGATCGAGGAGGCACAGGACGACCCAGAGGGGCGCGTGCGCCCCCAAGGGGTTAGAAGTGCGGTGGAACCACCGCGGACATGGGCTGACTTGAACGATCCGTGGATCGCGCTCCTGGTGTGTCAGCTACCAGCGAGCTGGAAGAACGCTTTCAGCGCGTGAGCGCCCCGAAAGAGTTCGTCTGTGCGCAAAGCTAGGTGAGCAGAAAGCGAGTGTCAAGTTTCTGCGCGTAACGGGCGAGCTATGCACGAAAGCGCGCGAAATCGAGGGCCATTAGCGTTCGACGGGACCCGGTCTCGTGGACAGTATGTAAAGCCTCTGCAACAGCTGAAGAGGCGAACATGCCGGACGACACGACGGTTCCCCAGGCGTCGGTAAACGAAAAGATCAGGGAACGGATTGCGGGCAAGCAGGACTACCTGGCGCGTCTGGAGTCGCCGTTCAGGCGAAGAACCGTGACGCTGCAGAACGCGCTGATGAAAAGGATCTACCTGCGGACGTTCGACTCGATGCAGCTGTCGCTGAATGTCATCAGCGTTCTCGGCAGGGCGAACCTGAAGCAGGACGTGGTGACCTTGGTGGAGCAACAGGTCCAGAAGAACGTGGCAGAGATGCGCGAGTTCATCGCGGGCGAGCTGCGCGCGGCAGATGCGCTGCTGCAGTCGAACGGCCTGAGCGAGACGACGCTGGAGTTCCTCGCTCCGATGTCCGTCGAGGCAAGGATCATCTCGCCGATCTCGCGGGAGTACCTCGACGCCATCGAACGAGCAGATGCGTTGCTGGCCGCCATGGAGCTGTTGGTGATCGAAGGTGTCATCCAGTCGCACCGAGCGGAGCAGCAGAAGTCGGAGGTTCGAAACAAGTTCCGGAAGGTCGCGTCGTCGACACGCAAGCGGTCGCTCGGCGTGAAGAAACTGGCAGCCAGCGAGCGCGATCGACTACGCAAGGCAGCAGAAGAGGCGTCGTCACAGCTCGAGAGCCGGCGCGAGGCCAAAGCACCAGCGCAATCCAACGCGGCGACCGAAACCGCAGAGCAGGCTCCTTTGGCAGCGGAGTAGCGCTCAAGCCACTGATCTTCTGGCCAGTGGCACTTCGATAAACCTGACGACAGACTGGAAGGCCGTATCCAACGAGGCTGGACCGGACTGTGGCGAGTAGCAGAGCCGTGACCCGGTTGAGGCGCGAGGTCACCACTCTTGGGGCGCTGGGCCGCGGTTGGCCCCATAGGTAACCAGTCTTGGGATAAATCGGGGTCCGCGCAGCCGCCAGGTCACCTCCTATGGTGCTCACTGGGCCGTTGGCATGCCTGTAGAGCACCAAATCAGGTGACCTTTGCTTGCCAAAGCCGCTTCCAAGGCCCATAGGTGGCGACCTGAGAAGGAGATCGTGAGCAGGCCGCCGCGTGCGGCAGCGCCCTGCCGCGGAGCGCTCCAAACCGTCCTCTCTGAGAGTGAATCGCCCCAAAAGTGGTGACCTATCCGATCCACCAAGAGTGGTGACCTGTGAAGGGTGGCGTCGTGAACGAACGAGCGTTGCCATGGTGACGTTCGAGCAACGACGCCACGCTGGCCAGCTGCCCCAAGAGTGGTGACCTAGAAGCTCCCCCAATGAAGGTGACCTATGAGGAGGGAGCAGCGCCCTGCCCGTTTCGATCCGGGCTCTTGGAGACACTGACCAGGAGCGCTGGTGCGCCACTCCGAGAGCACCAGAGGAGGAGACCTATCGAGCACACCAAGAGTGGTGACCCAAGGAGATCATCGTCGTCGGTGTCGCGCAGAACCCATAACAGGTGACCTAGCCCAAGAGCAGTGACCGTCGAACCATATCCACACCCGATGAGCACCAGCGCAAGAGACGATCGCACCAGGACTCGTGACGTATTGGCCCATGGGTGGTGACCAATCGCACCATATCCACAGACCTTACCGCCTCGAATGCCGCACTGGCATTGGTTCTGCGGAGTCGTAAACGGTAGAAAGAGAAAAGGGAGAACCTAAAGAAACACCCCCCAAAAGGCTGGCGGTGTGAAGAAGGCGATGCAACAAAACGCTCAACGTTGACAGAATCAACCGGGGCACACTATGGTCACTGAAATTGACTGTGCTCAGTGACCTATGACGCGCGCGAAGAAGATTCCGGTACCGGCACTAGCACTCTTCCCAGTCAGTGAAGCGCCGGAACCGTACAAGAAGGCGGTGCCGATCCTACACAGCAAACCGAGGCAGTCATTCAGTTTGCTTCAGCGCAAGAGCGCGAACGCGCTGCTCAAGAACGCACTCGAAACGGAGCCGGAGCAAGACGGGTTCTTCGAGATCGCGATCACGAAACTGATCGACGATATCGACATGAACTCGAACAACCTCGAGCACTTGAAGTCGGCCACCAGAGAGATGATGAACATCGTCTTCGAGTGGGACGTTCTTGCGACGAGAGACAACCGGATCAAGTGGAAGGCGAGCGCGCTGTTCCCCGAGATGGAGCTGACGAAGTCGCACGTGCGCTATCAGATCTCGAACCAGATGCTGCCGCAGCTGAAACGGCCCGAGGTCTACGCGATGATCGACATGGCGATCGTTCGCAAGTTCAAGCGGCCGGCGGCCTTGGCGATCTGGGAGTACGGGGTCAGATTCGAGCAGGTCGGAAAGACGACGCCGATGCTCTGGGAGGAGTTCCGAAACATGGTGCTGAGCGATGAAGTCGCTTCGAAGGCCACGTACTCGGAGTACAAGCACTTCAAGCACAAGCAGCTCAAACCGTCGATCGCGGAGATCAACGCGATTTCAGATCACGACTTTCAGTTGTTCGAGATCAAAGAGGGCCGCAACATCCACTCGCTGAAGTTCACTGTCACACGTAAGCGAGCGGCAAGCGAAGGCCTGGACCCCGAAGACCTGCCAACGTTGAGGGACCTGAAGTCGCTGGGCATGAAGCAAGACGAGGCGACCGAGTGCATTAAGCAGTACGGGCGCGACAAAGTGGCTGCCGCGGTGATGGCAACCAAGCGTCGAGCCAACGACAAGAAGGC
>LNFM01008242.1_pt1 | contig 18003 bp, 12 predicted proteins | sample 596031 | NCBI WGS metagenome assembly LNFM01 (sample SAMN04254537, study PRJNA301005) | activated carbon metagenome | isolation source: dual media filters at the Ann Arbor, Michigan drinking water treatment plant | place: USA: Ann Arbor | reverse complement strand
GATGAGGAAACCAGCGACTGGAGAGCCGTATGCGGGAAAACCGCCCGTACGGTTCGGAGGGAGGGGAGGCCAAAAGCCTTCCCTACCCCTATCGGGGTGAATTTCGGATTGAACTTTCGAACAGCGATGGGGACGCGCGACAGGATCAATAGTGGGCGCGCTGGCGCTTTGCCTACCTACCCCCGGATTTCCACGCCGCGTACCAGCCTGAAAACCTTCCGCTGTCGCGCTCGCCGCCGTGCCAGGCGGCGGTGACGGTGCCGTCGCCGGCGACCAGCACCACGGCGTCGAGGCCCCTGGAGCGGCGCAGCGTGTCGATCGCCTGCTGCGGCGTCTGCGCGATCGGACCCGCGACATTGAAAGAGGTATTCACCGACATCTCGACGCCGATGCGGCGGCCGAGCGCCTTCAGATAGGCGTAGGTGAGGGGATCGGCTTCCGCGCGCACGATCTGGATGCGGCCGGTGCCGTCGGCATGAATCACGGCAGGGATCTTCTCGCGTGCGCCCGGCTTCGAATGCGCCGTCAGCACCATGTAATTGTAGGCGTTGTAGTCGGCGTCGGATGCGCCCGGCTCCAGCTCGAAATATTGCTGCGCCGCTTCGAGCGTCGCCATCGGCGCCAGCGGGCGGATGGCCTCGCGGTATTTGACGCGCTCGTTCAGCATCTGCCGTGCATCGGGGTTGCAGGGATTGGCCAGGATCGAACGATGGCCGAGCGCGCGCGGGCCAGTCTCCGCCGGCCCCTGATAGAGCGCGATGACGCCGTTCTGCGCTACCATAAGGGCCATCAGGTCGGCGACGGCCTCGCGACCCTCGGTCGTCCTGACCTCGCCGATGGGCTGCGAGGCGACGTCATCGGCATTAAGCGCCGCAGCGATATCGGCCGCCAATGGCGGTGTGCCGCAATAGAATGCGTGGGTCATCGGCGCGCCGCGAGGTGCTCCCGCCATCTGCGCCAGCAGCCATGCCGCGCCGATGGGAACGCCGGGGTCGCCGGGCACCGGCGGCACCCACAGATGCAGGCGCGCGTTGCGCTGCTGCGCGGCGGCAAACCATGCCTCGTCGAAATGCTCCAGCAGCCGCATGTTGGCCAGCGCATTGAGGGCGACGCCACCGGTCAGCACCAGGCGGCGTGCGCCGGTGCTGCGCAACAGATGGTCGACGATATGAATCAGCGCGTCCTCGAACACGAGCTGCGTCGCGGCGGCCTTGTCGAGGCGATCCCTGGTGTCGGGGCGATGGTGGATATCCTCCACGCGCAGCACCGCATCCGGATTCCACAATTGTTCGGGCTTGAGCGGTTCGCCCAGAATTTCGACCAGCGCGGGATGGTACGGATTCTCGAAGGGATCGCTGCACCAATTGCCCAGCGCGCGATTGAGCCTGATCTCTCCACCGGCGCCGAAATGGAGCACCTGCCTGAGGCGCGCATAATAGGGATTGGTGGCGCGGTTCATGTCCCCCCAGGCGGCCGCGCCCATGTAGCGGCCCTCGCTGGAGAGCCAGGTCCAGCCGCCCTGGGTCGACGAAACCACGCTGTAGAACGCGCCGAGCGAATCGAACACGCTGTCATTGCAGTAGATCTGTCGCATCGCGCCGTCCTTGGCGACATAGAGCGAGACCGAGCCCTGGTCGCCGGTGCCGTCGAGCACGGCGATCGCCACCGGCTCCGCACTATCGGCGAATGGCGAGGCGGCAAACGAAAACCAGGCGTGGTTGTCGTGATGCGGCATGCAGATCATCGGCAAAGGTTCGGTGAGGCCGAACTGTTTCGCAAGCAGCCGCGGCGTCCGCCGCATCTGATCCAGCCGGCGGCGGTCGACGGCGGGCGTCTGTGCGCTCACCAGCAATTTAAGGCTCGCGGGCGCTTCCTCGAGCACGGTTCGCGCCAGCGTCGCAAACAGCAGCGGATAATCCCATGTCGTGACGATCGCGGCGATGTCGCCGACGTCGCGCCCGATCGCGCGTAATTGTTCGACCATCGCATCGATCGACTGCCGTGGATATTCCGTCGTGTGCTTCTCGCCGGAGAACCGCTCTTCCTCATTGTTGACGACGATGCGCGGCCCGCCGGCCTGCGTGATCTCGACCAGCGCGACGCCGGTGTTGTGCGTCCCTGAGGCGGCAAAGCCCAGGACATAAACCGTCTCGCCGCGCTGCAGGCGCTCCCGGATGGAATCGATCGTCCGGCGTGCGAATTCGCTGTCGAGGCGGTGAAAGCCAATGCGGGCCATGCTCCACTCGGCGAGCCGTCGCGTGAGACGGAAGCCTGCATTCGCAAGTCGGGGATGCCGTGGCCCGACGCGTAGTTTCAGCATTTCCAATCAGTCTGCCCCGGAACGCCAATACGGTCTGAGATATCGCCGGGAGATGACCATAATTGGTTCCGCCCAACAACGTCTGTTTCGTTACGCGGAACAAGCACATGCTTGCAAGGGTTGAAGTGGCTTGCGAAACTCGGGTCAGAACAAGACTCGGTCAAAAAAGCGATGGGGAGAAATCGATGCCGGTCCGTATGCAAAATCTCGTGGCCCTGACGGCGTTGGCCGTTGCCGCATTGGCCGCGACCGCAGCCAGCGCACAGAAGAAATACGATCCCGGCGCCAGCGATACCGAAATCAAGATCGGCAACATCATGCCCTATAGCGGGCCTGCTTCGGCCTATGGGGTGATCGGCAAGGCGCAGGCCGCCTATTTCAGGAAGGTCAACGAAGAAGGCGGCATCAATGGCCGCAAGATCAACTTCATCAGCTATGACGACGCTTTCAGTCCGCCAAAAGCGGTCGAGCAGGCGCGCAAACTGGTGGAGAGCGACGAAGTGCTGCTGATCTTCCAGCCGCTCGGAACCCAGTCCAACTCGGCAACGCAAAAATACATGAACTCGAAGAAGGTGCCGCAACTGTTCGTCGCAACCGGTGCGACCAAGTTCGGCGATCCGCAGAACTTTCCGTGGACCATGGGCTGGCAGCCCAATTACCAGAGCGAAGGCCGCATCTACGCCGCCTACATCCTGAAGAACTTCCCGAACGGCAAGATTGCAGCACTCTGGCAGAATGACGATGCCGGCAAGGACCAGATGAAGGGACTGCGCGACGGTCTTGGCGCCAAGGCCGGCATGATCATCGCCGACAAGTCCTATGAGGTCTCCGATCCCACCATCGATTCGCAGATCGTCGCGCTGAAGGATTCGGGTGCTGACATCTTGATGACGTGGGCGGCCCCGAAGGGAGCGGCGCAGGCGATCCGCAAGGTCGCGGAACTGGGCTGGAAGCCGGTGTATCTGCTTGGCAATGTCTCGACATCGGTCGCTACGGTGCTCAAGCCGGCCGGCCTCGACAATGCCAAGGGCATCATCTCGACCGCCTATATCAAGGACCCGACCGATCCGCTTTGGAAGGACGATCCCGGGATCAAGGCCTGGGTCGCCTTCATGGACAAGTATTTCCCGGATGGCGACAAGAACAATAACAACAACGTCTACGGCTATGCCACGGCGCAGACCATGGTCCAGGTTCTAAAGCAGTGCGGGGATAATCTCACCCGTGAGAACGTGATGAAGCAGGCCGCGAACCTGAAGAATTTTACCAGCGACGTGCTGTTGCCCGGCATCAAGGTCAATACCGGCGCCAATGACTTCTTTCCGATCGAGCAGATGCAGTTGATGAGGTTCAACGGCGAAAGTTGGGAGCTGTTCGGAGATATCATTGCCGGTGAGGTCGGGCACTAGTCTAGCACGAGGACGAGGCACCACGGCGTCGTGCCTCGCTTCCGTCGTCGCTATCCCGGGATGTCCGGCTCGACGAGCAACGCGAGCTGCGCGAGCGACTGCTGCCAGCCGAGATAGCAGGATTCGACCGGAATCACCGTCGGGAGGTTCGCCTGCTCGATGTGGATTTCGGTTCCGCAGGAAACCGCTTTCAGGGTGACGGTGACCTCGATGACGCCAGGCAGATTGGGATCGTCGAATCGGTCGGTGTAGCGGATGCGCTCGTTGGGTACGATCTCGAGATATTCACCGCCGAACGAATGGCCTGTGTTCGTGGTGAAATTGGAGAACGACATCCGGAATGTGCCGCCGACCTTTGCCTCGAAATGATGGACCTTGCAGGTGAAACCGTAGGGCGGCAGCCACTTGGCCATCGCGTCCGCATCGAGGAAGGCGCGAAAAACCTTCTCCGGCGAGGTGGCGAAGACACGATGCAAACGAACGGTATTGCCTTGGGGCATGGTTCTACTTTCTCCATGACTGAGCGGAGCTTATCGGAAGATTTCGTTGGGTGAGCCCAGTCTATGCCCCCAAGGACGCCCGGCTTCCCTGCGAGCCGACATGGGGCAAAAAAAGAATTTTCCGACGCGGGTAAGCGCAGGTTTCCGTGCCCCATTCTACTTTGCATGGGGTTGTTTTCGCTATTTTGCGGCGTATCCCTAGCCGGAGCTTAGCCTGACGCCGGCGCGCAGGAATTTCTGCGGATCGACTGGGTCGCCGTCGATCCGGGTTTCGTAGTGCAGATGCGGACCGGTGGAGCGGCCGGTTGAGCCCACCGCGCCGATCACCTGTCCGATCCTGACGACATCGCCGACCCTGACGTGAATCTCCGACAGGTGGCCGTAGCGGGTCGACAAGCCATTGCCATGGTCGATTTCCACCATGCGACCATACCCGCCCATCCATCCCGATGACGCGACCTTGCCGTTGGCGGTGGCGCGGACGGGATCGCCGGTCGCGGCGCGGAAGTCGAGCCCGGTGTGCATGGCCGGGCGGCCGAGGAAGGGATCGCTGCGGACGCCGAAGCCGGAGGTGAACTCGACCTCGCCGATCACGGGCTTGCGAAACGGCACCAGCGTCAGCGTGGCGCTCAGCCGCTGCATCTGGGAGCGGGTGATATTGATCCGGTAGAGCTGGCGCTCGAAAGCGCCGGCATCGGCTGAAAGCTTCACCGGCACGAACGGACCGCCGATCGCCGAGCGCGGTGTCGCCGCTTCCAGTTGCGCCATGTCGAGCCCGAGATCGGTGAACACGCCGCGCATGCGGCGGACGCGCGATTCCATGCTGTCCTCGACCGCGCTCAAGGCCGCCATTTGCCGTCGCTCGACGCCATCGAGCGACGTCTGCAGCCGGACCAGGACGTTGTCGACGCCCTGAACCTTGGCAAACTGATTGGGCTGCGCCTTGGCGTTTGTGGGGGTGCGCGACTCCAGGCGTGCCTCGCGATCCGGCGGCGCCACGAAGATCACGGTGTCGCTGATCGGCGAGGGTTTTGGCGTGCCGGACGCGGGCGTCTCCACGGCGGCGCCGCGCGCCGGGGCACGCGTAGATCCGGTAGCCGCCGTATCGGGGATCGCGCCGAGCGCGGTGGCGCGGGATTCGAGCGCGGTCTGGCGGCGCATGATATGGTCGAGTTTCTGGTCGAACTGTTCCTGATCGAGCAACTGGCGACTGGTGGTGCGATCGACCCTGGCGCGCAGCTCGGCGATGCGGTCTTCGTAGGCGTATTGCATTTCGGCCTGACGGGCGATCAGCCGGGTCAGGACGTCGTCGCGAAACGCGAAATAGGTGGCGGTCGCTGCCGACCACATGCCGAGCAGCACGATGGTGCCGACGACGATCCAGAACACCACGGGGCCAATTCGGACCTGCTTGCCGGCATGGACGATAGCGTAGCCATCACGGTCAAGGATGGCTGCGGCGGCTTGCGGGGCGGGGCGCCGTGGCGCCGCCCGGCCGTGATCATGGGGATGGTGGTGGTCGGAACGATGACCGGAACGGTACGACATCGGCACTCCAGCGCCGGTCGGAGATGAGTTCCGTACGGCTCAATTTAGGCTGCCGATTTGACCCGCTCATGGTTAATTTTTGGAAAAGAGAGCCTCCAGATCATGCCTCGCGAACCGCGGCCAGTACCTCGTCGGCGTGACCATCGACCCGGACATTGCGCCAGATCCTGGCGATCCGCCCGTCGCTGCCGATCAGAACCGTGGTCCGAATAATTCCCATGAAGCTCCTGCCATACATGGATTTTTCGCCCCACGCTCCATAGGCCTCAAGCATCCCATGCGTCTCATCCGAGATCAGAGGAACGGCAAGCTGGTGCTTGTCGCGGAAGGAATCCTGGGCGCTGACGCTGTCGGCAGAGACGCCGAGCACGGCGGTGCCTTCCGCGGCGAAGGCGTCGCTCAGCCGCGTGAAATCGATGGCTTCGCGGGTGCAGCCGGGCGTGTCTGCCCGCGGATAGAAAAACAGCACCAGTTTCTTGCCGGCGTAGTCGGCGAGCGAGACGCTGCCGCCTCCGTCGCGCGGCAACTGGAAGGCGGGAGCCATGGCGCCTTCCTTGGCAACTTCCTTGGCGCTTTCCTTGGCAGTTTCCACGTCGCCTTGAGCCAATCCGGGCTCGGGAACCGGCGGCCGAGCCTTCTTAGGGGGCTGTTCGGGAGCCGGCTTGGGGAGGGCCTCCTGGGGCGGCGCCGATATATTGGATTTTAACGATTTCGATGGGGCCTTGTGCGACGCTTTGGCCGGAGCGACTTTGGGCGTTCGGGTGGGTTTCTGGGCCGGTTTCTTGCCGCCGACCTTCGCAGCTCCTTTGGCTGCCGCCTTGCTGGCCTTGGCCTTGGTCTTGGTCGCGGGTTTCTTCGATCCGCGTGCAGCCTTGGCTGCCGCCGGTTTCGCGGCGGCTGTCCGGGCGGACTTCGCGGGGGGAGCCTTGGAGGATTTCTTGCGCGTTTTCGTGGACATACGCCTTCCTTTCGTCGCTTTCCGCGGATCAACCATTAGGGTATTGCGGATCTTGTCCCTAATCGTCGGATTCGCTCCGGCGGCCAGGCAAGTTTGATGACCTCGGAGTACAGTTACAAGGATTTCGACGCAGCACCCGCCCGCTCGTCTACGGGGGCACCCAATCAACCCTTGGGCCCGACCACGAGTAACAGTATTAATCGAGGATTGGCAGCGATGCCGGCACAGGAGCGCTCGATACCGATCGAACGGCGCGTCCATGACGGCGATCAACCTCAACGCCAGCACCGAGAGGCAATGGCTAGGAATACTTCGCCCAAGGGGTCGAATCCGCGTGCCGAGGCTCAAGTCCCACATTGGGATGATGCGGCCGGCTGGGACGAGGAGAACGACGAGGCGGCGCGTTCCCGCGCGCGCCGGCTGCTGTCGCGTCGCAGTTCCGGATTCGATAGGTTCGGCGGCAGGTTTGCGGCGCTGCGGCGGATGACCGCCGGACGCTGGGTCAAACGCCTGGGCGTCGTGATCGCCGTGATGGCGGCGATCTTCATGGCCTGTTTCGGCGGGCTGTGGTGGCGGCTCGGCGCCGGGCCGATCGATCTCGACATGGCGACGCCGTGGCTTGCGGCCGCCATCGAGAACAATATCGGCCACGGCAATACCGTCGAAGTCGGCGGTACGCAGATCGAGCGCGCGGGACGAATCGGGATCGCCGTGCGCATCCGCGACATCGTGGTTCGCGACCGTGATAACGCCGTCGTTGCCACCGCACCGAAGGCTGAGGTGAAATTTTCGGGTACCGCGCTGCTGCTGGCGCGGCTGCGCGCCGAGAGCCTCAATCTGGTCGATGCCGAACTCGCCGTGCGCATCACACCGGATGGCCAGGTCACGGTATCCGCCGGCGATACTTCAAAACCGCTCGCGACCGGCGTCGCCTCGAAGCGAGATGCAGGCCTTGCCCCCACATTCCCGCGTCAGGCGCCGGCACCTGCGGCGGGTGTCGCGGCGCCAGCGCCGGATCCAGCGCAAAACGGATTGCTGGCCGGCCTCGACTGGCTCGACAGCCTCAGCCTTACAGGGCTCGACGGCCAGAACCTGAACGAGATCGGCCTCAAGAACGGCAATCTCATTGTCGACGACCAGCAGCGCGGCAACAAATGGACATTTGAAAACATCAGCCTGAGCATGCGCCGGCCAAGAGGGGGCGGGGTCGCGGTTCGGCTTGGCGAGGAGGGCGCCAATCCGTGGTCGCTGCGGGTCGTGGTCGGGCCGCAGGCGAACGGCGTACGGTCGGTCGATCTTCGCGCCGACAAGGTGCCGGCCGCCAACATTCTGCTGGCGATGCGGGTGAAGGATCTCACCTACAGCGCGGATCTGCCGCTGTCAGGCGAACTCAAAGGTGAACTGGGCCGTGACGGCTTGCCGACCTATTTCCGCGGCAAGGTGAGCGCGGGCGCCGGGCACCTGATCGACAACGATACGCCGGATTATCCGATGGCGATCGATTCGGCGGAAGTGAGCGTCGAATGGGATTCGGGACGGCGCGTGCTGGTCGCCCCGTTCAAGATCGTTTCCGGCACCAACCGCATCACGTTGCTCGCGCATCTCGAGCCGCCGAACGGCAACACCACGGATTGGCAACTGGGCTTCAGCGGCGGCACGATCGTGCTGGCCGGCAACGAAAAAGAGCAGCCGCTGATCTTCAACCGCATCTCCATCGGCATGCGGTTCGATACCGACCGCAAGCGCGTGCTGCTCACCCAGGCCGATATCAGCAATGGCGAGATCGGCGTCGCCGGCACCGGCAGCATCGACTATGCGAACGAGGCGCGCCTCCAGCTCGGTTTCGCCGGCACCCCAATGTCGGCGTCTGCATTAAAGCGAATGTGGCCGGTGCTGATTGTGCCTGAGGTGCGCGAATGGGTGATCGAGCGGATCGAGAAGGGGACGCTCCAGCGCATCGAGGTCGGCGTTAATTCACCGGTGCGCAACCTGTCGCGCAAGGGGCCGCCGATTCCGGACGATGGCCTGGCCGTCAACATCGTGGCGACAGGCGTCACAGTGCGTCCGGTCGATGAAATGCCCTCGGTCCGCGATGCCGACTTGAAGGCGCGGGTTACCGGGCGGACTGCGACGGTCACGATCGGGCAGGGCGTTGCCGATACGCCGGGCGGCCGCAAGATCAACATTTCGGACTTCACGTTCGAGGTGCCGGACATGGTGCCGAAGCCGTCGCCGTCGAAGGTTAAGTTCAGGGTCGATGCGCCGGTGCCGGCTGCCGCCGAAATTCTCGCCTCCGACCGCCTCAGCGACGTCTCCGGCACCCTGATCGACCCGAACTCCAGCAAGGGCAACATCACTGCCTCCATTTCGATGGGCATGCCGGTCAAGGGCTCGATGACCAAGGCGGACACCACCTACGCTGTCACGGCCGATTTGAACGGATTTTCCGCCGACAAGCTCGTGATGAACCAGAAGCTCGAAGCCAACACGCTGAAGGTGGTCGCCAACAACGCCGGCTATCAGGTCAAGGGCGACGTCAAGATCAACGGTCAGCCGGCCTCGCTGGATTATCGCAAGCCGAACGATGGCGACGCCGATATCAGGCTGCAGGCGACGCTCGACGACGCAAGCCGCGCGCGCCTCGGGCTCGACCTCGGACCCGCCGTCAGCGGCTCGATCCCGATCAAGGTCGTCGGCAAGATCAGCGATCACGACAGCCGCGTCGGCATCGAGGCCGACCTCACTTCGCTGAAGCTCGACAACATCCTGCCGGGCTGGGTCAAGGTGCCGGGCAAGTCGGGCAAGGCTTCCTTCAACGTGGTCAAGAAGGAACAGTCGACGCTGTTCCAGGATATCGTCGTCGAAGGTGGCGGCGTTTCGATCAAGGGCTCGCTGGAAGTCGACCAGAACGGCGACCTCATGAGCGCGAATTTTCCGACCTACGCGCCCTCCGACGGCGACAAGACGACGCTGAAGGCCGAACGTAACGCCGATGGCGTCCTCAAGGTTACCATGCGCGGCGACGTGTTCGACGGCCGCGGTTTTCTTAAATCGGCGATCTCCGGCAAGGATGCCGACGCCAAGAGCAAGACCAAGAACATCGACTTCGATATCGACGTGAAACTGGGCGCGGTCGCAGGCTTCAACGGCGAGGCGCTGCGCAGCGTCGACAGCAAGTTTTCACGCCGCAACGGCGTCGTGAAGAACTTTACGCTCGCCGGCAAGATCGGGCGCGATACGAGTTTGACGGCGGATTTGCGCGGCCGCGGGCAGGGCCAGGGACGCGACGTCATCATCCTCCAGACCAATGATGCCGGCGCCTTCTTCCGCTTCACCGACATGTATTCCAAGCTGGTCGGCGGACAATTGTCGCTCGCGATGGAGCCGCCGACGGTCGAACCCAGTGCCAAGGAAGGCCTGATCAACGTCCGCGACTTCTCCATCAGAGGGGAAGGTTCGCTCGACCGCGTCGCCGCCGGCGGTTCACAGGGCACTCAGACCGGGGTGTCGTTTTCGGCGTTGCGCGCCGAATTCACCCGGCAGAACGGACAGCTCAATATTCGCGACGGCGTCGTGAAGGGACCGATCATCGGAGCGACCATCGAAGGCAGCATCGATACCGTCGGCAACCAGGTCCGGATGAGCGGCACCTTCGTTCCGATGTATGGCCTGAACAACATGTTCGGCCAGATTCCGGTGCTCGGCCTGTTTCTGGGCAACGGCAACAATGAAGGCCTGATCGGCGTGACCTACGAGGTGGTGGGAACGCCGGGCGCGCCGGTGCTGCGCGTCAATCCGATCTCGGCGATCTTTCCGGGCGTGACGCGAAAGATCATGGAATTCAACACCGGCAAGCAGAACAACGCGATCGAATTCCCGCCGAACAATTAAAGCGTTTTCCACGAAGTGGGAACCGGTTCCCGTCAGCGCCGCAGCGCCGGCACCACCAGGAACGGGATCAATCCCAGCACCACGGCAACCAGCGCAAACGCCATCACGGGGTTGTAGCTGTGGGTCCAGTCGTGGATCAGGCCGCCGGCCCAGGCGCCGAAGGCGGAGCCAAGGCCGCTGCCGATCGAGATCGTGCCGAAGATGGTTCCCACGCGTTCGCCCCGGAAGATCCTCATCGCGGTCGCCGTAATCAGCGGTCCGCGCGAGCCGATCATGCTGCCGAAGGTGACGACGAACGCGATGAGCAGCCAGTAGCTCGGATAGTACTGCAGCAGAAAGAGCAGACCGATGCCGATGATGGAAATCGCATAGCTCAGCAGCACAGACGGCCTGCGTCCTATGATGGCGTCGAGTTGGGTCACGCCGAGCATGCCGAACAGCAGCGCGATGCCGGAGAAGCCCCACGCGGTCGCGGCCTCGAGCGGCGGGAAGCCCGCGTCGATCAAATAGGCGACGATCTGTGCCGAAATCGCATACATCCCGACCGCCGTGAAGAAGAAGGTCGAAAACAGCGCCCAGAATGCGTGATGGCGCATCGCACTTGATAGCGTCCAGTCGCCATCGATGAACTCGGCATTGGCCTTCCTGGCGATGTCAGGCGCGCCGCTGGCAAACAAGCGCCACGGCAGTAGCGACAAGGGCAGCAGCAGACCAAGTGTGACGATCCCGAAGAGTTGGTAGGCGCCGCGCCAGCCGACATGATCGATCAGAAGCTGCGACGCCGGCAGCAACACCAGGACGCCGGCGCCCATCGCGGAATAAACGAAAGCCATGGCTGTCGGCAGGCGCGGACCGAACCACCGGCCGAGCAGGATCGAATTGGGCACATTACCGACGAAGGCGACGCCGATGCCGACGCAGAGGCCAATGCTCAATTGCAATTGCCACAACGTCTGCGCCCACGAGGCCACCAGGAATGCGCCGCCGATCAGAAACAGCCCAAGCGAATACACTGTGCGGGGACCGAAGCGGTCGAACAGCCGGCCGATGACCGGCGCCATCAGCCCGCCGGCCAGCCAGGTCAGCGAATAGACCGAGACCACCTGCGCGCGGTCCCAGCCGAAACTCTCGGAGATCGGTTTGAGGAAAACCGTAAAGCTGTCGGAGAGGCCGCGGCCGAGCAGCGCCAGCGCAAAGCACAGCGCCAGTACGTTGAGCGCAATGCGCTCCGACTTCTGCGCTTTGTCGGGCGCTTCTCCCTCTGGAGTCTTGCTGTCCATCCGACGCAGGGAGCGCGTTTCCGCTGTTACCCGCAAGCATCAAAAACGAATGCGCCCATGCGGGGCCCGATCAGGCCGGCTTGAGCAGGACGTGCTTTTTCTTTCCCATGGAAAGCTTGATGACGCCTTCCGGCGTGAGGCTCGACGGCGTCAGCAGCATCTTTTCGTCGGTAACGACGGCATCGTTGACGCGAAGGCCGCCGCCCTTGATCTGGCGCCGTGCCTCGCCGTTCGATGCCACGAGGCCCGCTCTCACGAACAGCCCCACGACGCCGGCGCCGGCCTCGAGCTCGCCGGACGGGATTTCCACGGTCGGAAGCGACGCCGCGATCGCGCCTTCCTCAAAAGTCTGCCGCGCGGTTTCGGCGGCCGTGTTGGCGGCGTCGCGGCCGTGCAGCAGCGCGGTCGCCTCGGTCGCGAGCGCCTTCTTGGCCTCGTTGATCTCGCCGCCCTTGAGCGCGGCAAGCTTCTCGATCTCGCTCATCGGCAGGATCGTGAACAGCTTTAGAAACTTGACGACGTCGGCGTCCTCGGCGTTGCGCCAGTATTGCCAGAAATCGTAAGGCGAGAACTGATCGGCATTGAGCCACACCGCGCCCTGGGCGGTCTTGCCCATCTTGGCGCCCGACGCCGTCGTCAGCAGCGGCGTGGTCAGCGCATACAGTTGCTCCGTGCCCATGCGGCGGCCGAGGTCGACGCCGTTGACGATGTTGCCCCATTGATCGGAACCGCCCATCTGCAGCCGGCAGCCGGTGCGCCGCGCCAGTTCGACGAAGTCATAGGCCTGGCAGACCATGTAGTTGAACTCGATGAAACTCATTTCCTGCTCGCGCTCGAGGCGGAGCCGAACCGAGTCCATCGTCAGCATGCGGTTGACCGAGAAATGCCGGCCGATGTCGCGCAGCATCTCGATCCAGTTCAGCTTCGTCAGCCACTCGGCGTTGTCGAGCATGATCGCATCGCTCGCGCCGTTGCCGTAGCGCAGCACCTTGGAAAACACGCCGCGGATAGAGGCCTTGTTGGCCTCGATTTCCGCGATCGAGCGGATCGCACGCGACTCGTCCTTGCCGGAGGGGTCCCCGACCATGGTGGTGCCGCCGCCCATCAGGGTAATCGGCTTGTTGCCGCTCTGCTGCAGCCAGTACAGCATCATCATGGTCAGGTAGTTGCCGATATGGAGCGACGGCGCCGTGCAGTCGTAGCCGACATAGGCGGTCGCCTCGCCCTTGGCGGCAAGCGCGTCCAGGCCGTCGAAATCGGAGCATTGGTGGATGAAGCCGCGTTCCTGCAAAATGTTCAGGAAATCTGATTTAAATGCAGTCATTTGCTAGCGACTCTGATCATTATATTTTCACGGTAATTGTAACGAGTTGCGGAACCATGGCGGAACAGGCTGCCGCAACCGTGTGCGCTGTGGCATTATAAGATGTCCGTGTTTGGCACAAGCTGGTCGTCGTCGGCGGGACGGATCGAGCAGGGCGTCGCAAAGGCACGATTACAATGATGTTGACGGCACTTGGTTTGATGAGCGGCACCTCGCTGGACGGGGTCGATGTCGCTTTGATCGAAACCGACGGCCGCCGGGTGAAGGCCCTCGGGCCCTCCGGATACCGGCCATATACCGAAATGGAGCGCAACCTGCTGCGCCAGGCGCTGTACGAGGCCGCCGAGCTGCCGGACCGCGCGGCCCGGCCGGGCTGCCTGCGCGACGCCGAATGGGCCGTCACGGCGGCGCATGCCGAGGCGGTTTCCAATTTCGTCGCGCAACACCGCATCAGTTTCGACGACATCGACATTGTCGGTTTCCATGGCCAGACCGTGCTGCACCGGCCCGAAAAAAGGTTAACGGTGCAGATCGGCGACGCGCTGGCGCTGGCCAAGGCGATCCACATCCCGGTCATGTATGACTTCCGCGCCGCTGACGTCGAGGCCGGCGGCCAGGGCGCTCCCTTCGTGCCGGTCTACCACCGCGCGCTCGCCCAGTCGCTGGAGCGGGAGGGGCCGATCGTCGTGGTCAATATCGGCGGCGTCTCCAACATCACCTATATCGACGGCGACACGCTGATCGCCTGCGATACCGGTCCCGGCAATGCCCTGATCGACGACCATATGCTCCGCTGGCTCAACCAGCGCTTCGATGCCGAGGGCCGCACGGCTGCGCAAGGCAGGGTCGATCCCGCCTGGATCAGCCGGGCGCTGAAAAAGCCGTTCTTTTCGCTGCCGCCCCCCAAATCGCTCGATCGCAACGATTTCGCGGATCTAAAGCTCGGCGATGTGCCGCCGGAGGACGGCGCGGCGACGTTGACCGCGTTCACCGCGGCGGCGATCGCCCGCGTGGTGCCATTGCTGCCGAGGGAGCCCAAGAGCTGGATCGTGGCCGGGGGCGGCGCGCGCAACCACACCATGCTGCGGATGCTGCGCGAATGCCTGCAGCCTGCGACCGTCGAGGCGGCGGACACGCTGGGCTGGGCGTCGGACGCCATCGAGGCCCAGGCGTTCGGGTATTTGGCGGCGCGCGGCTTGAAGGGCCTGCCGCTGAGCTACCCCGCCACCACGGGGGTGCCGATCCCGATGACCGGGGGGATGATCGCGCGACCGTGATATCAATGCAGTTGCATTGATCTTGACCGCTGCATGCAAATGCATCTAGTTTGGATGCAGGTGCATGGAGCGAGGCTGCGGCCTTCGCCTTGGGAGGTCGTCAGGATGCCGAAGCTCACTTTGATCAGCCATACGCTTTGCCCCTATGTGCAGCGCGCGGTGATCGCGCTGAATGAAAAGGGCGTCCCGTTCGAGCGGATCGATATCGATCTTGCCAACAAGCCCGACTGGTTCCTGAAGATGTCACCGCTCGGCAAGGTGCCGGTGCTGCGGGTCGAGACCGATGACGGCGAAGTGGCGCTGTTCGAGAGCAACGTCATCTGCGAATACATCGAGGACACGCAAAGCGGCGCAAGACTGCATTCGCTGGATCCGCTGCAGCGGGCGCAGCACCGGGCCTGGATGGAGTTCGGCTCCAGCATTCTGAGCGAGCTATGGGGCCTCGAGACCACGGGCGATCCCGCGATCTTCGAGACCAAGCGGCAGGCGGTCGCGGCGAAGTTCGCGCGTGTCGAGGAGGCGTTCGGCCCGGGGCCATTCTTTGCCGGGAAAGATTTCAGCCTTGTGGACGCCGTGTTCGCGCCGATCTTCCGTTACTTCGACGTGTTCGATCGGCTGATCGATCTCTCGGTCTTCGCGGATACGCCGAAGGTCCGCGCGTGGCGAAAGCAACTGGCGCAGCGGCCGAGTGTGCGCACGGCCGTCAGCTCCGATTACCCGGAGTTGCTGCATGCGTTCCTGGTGCGCCATGACGCGCACATGCTGAAGCTGGCTGCGTAGACCCGCCTCACCGCACGTTGGCGAGCCGCATGTCGAGATAGCCGGTCACCGTTTCCATCAGCGGCTCCAGCTTGCCGTCGAAGAAATGATTGGCGCCGGGGATGATCTGCTGGTCGATCACGATGCCTTTTTGGGTCTTGAGCTTTTCGACCAGCGTGTTGACGTCCTTTGGCGGCACCACCGCGTCCCTTTCGCCGTGCACGATCAGCCCGGAGGACGGGCAGGGCGCGAGGAAGGAGAAGTCATAGAGGTTGGCGGGCGGGGCGATCGAGATAAAACCCTCGACCTCGGGCCGCCGCATCAGGAGCTGCATGCCGATCCAGGCGCCGAACGAGAAGCCTGCGACCCAGCAGGCGCGCGCTTCGGGATTGATGGTCTGTGCCCAGTCGAGCGCGGAAGCCGCCGCGGAAATTGAAACGCAGCACCGAGAAGCCGCGATGCGCAAACGCGTAGTAGCACTGGTAGACGATCTGGTGATTCATCGTGCCGTGAAACTGCGGATGCGGATGCAGGATCATCGCGATCGGCGCGTTCTTCTGCTTCGCCGGATGGTAACGGCCTTCGAGGCGGCCTGCGGGACCGGTGAAAATGACTTCAGGCATTGATGATCCTTGGAGGTCTTCCCTGACGACGGACGCGGAGAAATTGGGTCGGCGTCGTTGGGCGATGCGCGAACGGCGCTCACGTGAAACTGGTGGCGGCGTTCTAGCATGAGGCAAGGGGCAAAAAGCAAGCACCTTGAACATCCGGAAGGCGGTTCAACGCGCTAGCTTGCGATTGCAGGAGACGTGGCGATCCCCAATTGCGATATAGCGTCTTGCGCTTGCAGCGGGCCTGGTTCACCACGGCCGGGCCGTCAAAACGGGGTAATATCGTACGGAAATGCCTGACCGGGTCTATCTCGACTGGAACGCGACCACGCCGCTTCGGCCGGAGGCGAGGCAGGCTATGGCGGCCGCCTGGGACGTGGCCGGCAACCCGTCCTCGGTCCATGCCGAGGGGCGTCAGGCACGCCGGCTGGTCGAGGATGCCCGTGATGCGGTTGCGGAGGCGGTCTCCGCCCGGCGCCAGAACGTGGTGTTTTCGTCCGGCGGCACCGAGGCGAATGCGCTGGCGCTGACGCCCGGACTGCGCCGGGCCGGTGGCGAACCCGTCCGGCGGCTGCTGGTCTCGGCCATCGAACATGCTTCTGTGTTGTCGGGGGGGAGGTTTGCTGCCGAGGCGATCGGGACCATCAAGGTCAGCGGCTCCGGTCTGGTCGATCTCGACCACCTGCGCGAGCGGCTCTCTGACGGCGATCCGGCGCTGGTCTCGGTGATGCTGGCCAATAACGAGACCGGCGCGATCCAGCCGGTCGCCGGAATTGCCGATATCGTGCACGGGGCAGGCGGGCTGCTGCATGTCGATGCGATCCAGGCGCTTGGAAAAATACCCTTTGAGATCAAATCGATAAAAGCTGACCTGATCACGCTTTCGGCGCACAAGATTGGCGGTCCCAAGGGCGTCGGCGCGCTGGTGATGGCCGAGGAGGTGCAGGGCCTGGAGCCGCTGCTGCGCGGCGGTGGGCAGGAGCTGGGACGTCGGGCGGGAACCGAAAATGTCGCCGGAATCGCAGCCTTCGGCGCTGCGGCCCGGGCCGCCATGGCGGCCTTGCAAGGGGACGCGGAACGGCTCCAAAACCTCCGCGGCCGGCTTGAGGCAGGCCTGGCGCGTACCCCGGGAATGATCCTGCTTGCAGCCGACGTGCCGCGGCTGCCCAATACCACCCTGTTCACGGTTCCCGGCCTGAAGGCCGAAACAGCCGTGATTGGCTTCGATCTCGGCGGAATTGCGGTATCGTCGGGGTCCGCCTGTTCCTCCGGCAAGGTCCAGCCGTCGCACGTCCTGGCGGCCATGGGGTTCGGCAGGGAACTGGCCGAGGGAGCGGTGCGGCTCAGTCTGGGCTGGTCTACATCAGAGGCAGACATTGATTTGGCCCTTGAGGCTTGGCGAAAGCTTGCCGATGCCTTACTTAAGGGACGACGAAACACAGCTTGAAACGTTCTAAGTGGGCTTCGCCGGAGCGCTTCGCGCTGATTTGGAATTGTTCCACCGCGGTCCTTGAAACCGCGAGCGGAGGATGGAATGCCAGCCGTACAAGAGACGGTCGAGCGCGTGAAGCGCATCGACGTCGACCAGTATCGATATGGGTTTGAGACCCTGATCGAGTCCGACAAGGCCCCCAAGGGTCTCTCGGAAGACACCGTCCGCTTCATTTCCGCGAAGAAGAACGAGCCGGCCTGGATGCTGGAATGGCGCCTGGAGGCCTATCGCCGCTGGCTGACCATGACCGAGCCGACCTGGGCCCGCGTCAATTACCCGAAGATCGACTACCAGGATCTCTATTACTATTCGGCGCCGAAGCCGAAGAAGCAGATCGGCTCGCTGGACGAGATCGACCCTGAAATCCTCAAGACCTACGAGAAGCTCGGCATCCCCTTGCGCGAAGTCGAGGTGCTCGAAGGCGTCGTGAAACCGCAGGGCGAGCGCAGAATCGCGGTCGACGCCGTGTTCGACTCGGTTTCGGTGGCGACCACCTTCCAGAAGGAGTTGAAGGCGGCCGGCGTGATCTTCATGCCGATCTCGGAAGCGATCCGCGAGCATCCCGAACTGGTGAAGAAGTATCTCGGCACTGTCGTGCCGACGTCGGACAATTACTTCGCAACGCTGAACTCGG
>LNFM01007035.1_pt1 | contig 18005 bp, 16 predicted proteins | sample 596031 | NCBI WGS metagenome assembly LNFM01 (sample SAMN04254537, study PRJNA301005) | activated carbon metagenome | isolation source: dual media filters at the Ann Arbor, Michigan drinking water treatment plant | place: USA: Ann Arbor | reverse complement strand
ACAATTCCATCAGCAGCGCGGCGGGCAGGCCGGCGGCGATCACCAGCATGGCGTTGCGGAAGACATGGCCGAACAGCACGCGGCGCGGCGCCAGCCCCTTGGCCTGGGCGAGCAGCACATAGGTCTTGCCCAGTTCCTCCAGGAACAGGTTGCGCGTCATCAGCGCGAGGGCGGAGAAGCCGGCGATGACCATGGCGGCCACTGGCAGCACCAGGTGCCATAGCCAATCGAGAATCAGGCGCGGCCAGGAATAGCTGGCGGCATCGGCGGACAGCAGCCCGCCGGCCGGAAACCACTGCCAGAAGCGCCCCCCGGCGAAGACCACCAGCAGCACAACGGCAATCACCATCCCCGGCAGCGCATGGGCCGCGACGGTCAGCGCGGTGGCGGCCCGGTCGAAGCGGGTGCCGCGCCGCACGGCCAGCGCGATGCCGAGCGGCACGGCGATGAGGTAGGTGAACACCATCGACCAGGCGCCGAGGGAGGCGGTGACGGGCAGCCTCTCCCACAGCAACTGCGCCACCGGCCGGTCGAGGAACAGCGAACGGCCGAGGTCGAAGGTGACCAGCCGTTGCAGCAACAACCAAAAACGTTCCAGCGGCGGCTTGTCGAAGCCGAATTGCCGCTCGATCTCCGCCACCAGGCGCGGGTCCATGCCCTCGCTGCCGCGGTAGCGGAGTGCGGGGTCCATCGGGTCATCGATCGCCTGGCCGCCGAGGACCCGCTCCGCCGCATCCTGCACATCGCCGGACAGCGTCGCGATCATGTGCTCCACCGGGCCACCGGGCGCGAGTTGCGCCACCGCGAAGTTCAGCGCGACGATGGCCAGCAGCGTCGGCGGCAGAAGAAGCAGGCGACGGAGGATGTAGCGGTGCAGATGCATCTTGCCCTTGGGCGGCGTTGCGCCTGTTATATGAGAATGACTCGCAATTGCATATATGCCCTGGCCACCCTGCCGCTGCTTTTCAGCCCGGCGGGCGCGCAACCCGCCCGGACGGACGCAATCGCCGCGCATGGCCCCCCTGCCCTGCCGCCCGGCTTCGCCCATTTTCCGCATGTGAACCCGGCAGCGCCGAAGGGCTGCACCATCCGCATGGTGCAGGCCGGCACCTTCGACACGCTGAACCCCTTCACGCTGCGTGGCCGCATGGTGATGGGGGTGTGGAGCTGGGTGCATGACACCCTGCTGATGGAGAATCCGGACGAGGCGGGCGCCGCCTATGGCCATCTGGCCGAGCGCTTCGAGATCGACGCGGCCGCGCGGGTGGTGCGCTTCACCCTGCGGCCCGAGGCACGCTTCAGCGACCGCACGCCGGTGTCGGCGGCAGATGTGGTCTTCACCGCGCAGATTTTGGGCCGCGAAGGCCGCCCGCATCTGCGCGCGCTGTTCGAGCATGCCGAGCCTGTCGCGGAATCGCGGCATGTGGTGCGCTTCCGCCTGCCGGAGGGCGACCCCGAACCCGCCGTGCTGCGCCTCGGCACGGTGCAGATCCTGCCGCGGCATCACTGGCAGGGCCGCGAATTCGGCGCGCTGACCATGGATCTGCCGCTCGGCAGCGGCCCCTACCGCGTGGCGGAGGTGGAGCCCGGCCGCCGCGTGGTGTTCGAGCGCAACCGGGACTGGTGGGCGCGCGACCTGCCGACCGCGCGCGGCCGCTGGAATTTCGACCGGATCGAGATGACGTATCACCGCGACCGCATCGCCGCCTTCGAATCGCTGCTGGCCGGCCGCGCCGACTGGATGGTGGAAAACGACACGCGCCGCTGGGCCGTGGGCTACGACACGCCGGCGGTGCGCGAGGGCCGCATCCGCCGGGTCGAGCAGCCGCAATTCTTCACCACCGGCATGAACGGCTTCGCCTTCAACCTGCGCCGCGCCCGCTTCGCCGATGCGCGGGTGCGGGAGGCCTTGACCCTGCTGCTGGATTTCGAATGGGCCAATGCCGCGCTGTTCCACAACAGCTACCGCCGCACCGCGAGCTTCTTCGAGAATTCCGACTTGGCCGCAAAGGAGGCGCCGGATGCGGCGGAGCGCGCCCTGATGGCCGGATTCCCCGGCCTGTTCCCGCCCGAGGCGTTTCGCCGCCCGTGGCAACCGCCGGTCAGTGATGGCAGCGGCCGCGACCGCGCGCTGCTGGAACGCGCGCTTGCCCTGCTCGATGCCGCCGGCTGGGCGCCGCGGGAGGATGACGGGAGGCTGGTGCACAAGGAAACCGGCGAGGCCTTCAACCTGTCCGTCCTGGCGCAGAGCAACGCGCAGCAGCCGATGATCACGGTGTGGTTCCGCGCGCTGCGGCGCATCGGCATCGCGCCGCGCTTCGAGATGCTGGACGCCTCGACCTTCGCGCAGCGCACCCGCGCGCGGGATTTCGATCTCGCCTTCCGCTTCACCATCCCGCCCGAATGGCCCAGCGCGGAGCAGCGCAACCTGTGGTCCTCCGAGGCCGCGGCGCGGGTGGGCAGCGGCAATCTGAGCGGCGTGGCGAACCCGGCGCTGGATGCGCTGCTGGACCGGCTGGTGGCGGCGCCAGACCGCGCCACCCTGCAGACCACGGCCCGCGTGCTGGACCGCGCGCTGCAATGGCAATGGCTGGTAGTGCCATCCTACTACAATCCGGTGCGGCGCCTGGCCGTCTCCGCCCGCTTCACCGCCCCGCCCCAGCCGCCGCGCCACGGCTATGGCGACGACGCCTGGTGGTGCCGCGACCTGGCGGCACCGTAGGGCACGACCTCAGAAGGTGATGCGCGCACCGACCCGGAAGTGGCGGCCGGGCGCCACCTGAAGCTCGATCGGGTTCGTCGCCTTGGTGGCGTCGGTGGCGAATTCGGATCGGTTGTAGCTGGTGCCGCCGGGGGCCAGTGGCAGGTAGCGCGTATCCAGCAGGTTGAAGATGCCGCCATTCAGCTCCAGGTTCGGCAGCGGGCGCCAGGAGGCCAGCAGGTCGAACACCTGGTAGGATTTCGGCATGTAGAGCTGGGACGAGCTCACATCCGTCACCTCCGCGCCATAGGTGCCGTTCAGCGTCACGCTCGTGCGCAATTCCCGGTTGTCATAGGTGACGCCCGCCGTCGCCATCAGCGGCCGCGCACCGTCGAAGGCGGTGCGGGCGGAGCTTGGTGTGGCGCGCTGCGTGCCTTCCTGCCAGGACGCCGCACCATTCAGCGTCCAGTCCTGCGCGAAGCGCCAGGCGCCGCTGAACTCGATTCCCTGCACCGCCACCTCGCTGAGGTTCTGGTAGGTCAGGTCTGGCGTGCCGGGGATGCTGACGAAGCTCTGGATGAAATCCGTGTAGTCGGCACGGAACACGCCGAGGCTGGCATAGGCGTTCGGCAGCTGCACGCGGATGCCGCCTTCCACGCTGCGCACTTCCTCCGGCCGCAGGCTGGGGTTGGGCACCAGGTTGAAGGTGGTGCTGGGCAGCGAGGTATAAAGCTGCTCCGCGGTCGGCTGCTTGAAGCCCTCGCCGTAATTCGCGTAGAGCGAGAACACCTCGTCCAGCCGCCAGATGGCGCCGAAGGCGAGGGAGAGGTTGCTGTCATCCTGGTCGCGCGGCTCCGCGCCCACCACCGGCCTGTAGTCGCCATCCGGGCGCGGCGAGATGCGCGTGGTGGAATAGCGCAGGCCCGGCACCAGGGTCACCCGGCCACCGAACAGCGTGATCTCATCCTGCACGAAGCCATCGAGGCGGCGCGTATCGGCATTGGCGAAGTTGAAGCCGCCGGCCCGCGTCACCGTGCGCACGCCGGTGGTCAGGTTGGTGGTCAGGTCCTCACGCTCGTAATCCGTCTCCGTAGTGCTGCCGGAGATGCCATAGGTGAAGACGTGGCGGGTGCCGAGCAGGTTGAGGCTGGAGCTGAGCTGCACCTCGCCCTGCAGCACATTCTCGGAATAGGTTGTGCGGTCGGCGATGGTGGTACGCTGGCCATTGGCAAGCTGGCGCAGGCGCGTTCCCGTGCGCTCGATCTCCTGCGGCGAGTAGCCGGCCATGACGCGCACGCTGTCGAGCCAGCCATATTCGGGCCGCCATTCGGCATCGGTGGAGAACAGCCCGCGCTGGATCGCCTGGCGGCGCTGGTAGTCGAGATTGGTGACCCCGCCGGTCGCCGGGCCGAGGTCGAAGCCCTGGTCCACATCCGTGGCGCGCTGCAGCACATCCGCGGTGAAGCGCAGGCGGAAATTCGGCAGCGGGTCCCAGACCACGCGGGCGAAGTAGTTGTCGGCGGCGATGTCGGTCGGGTTGAAGCGGTTGCAGGGCGTGGCGCCGAAGGCCAGGTTGCGCGTGCAGTTCCAGATGCCGTCCGGGGAGCGGGAGTTGTTGCGCTGCGGCTCGCTGGCATCGCGGCGCTGGTAGGAGAACATGGCCGAGAATTCCTCGGCCCGCGCCGCGACGGTCAGCCGGCTTTGCAGGCTGTTGTCGACGGATCCGAAGCTGGTGCTGGCCTCGCCGCCCCAGACCTGGCCGGGCTGGATATAGTCCGAGGGGTTGCGCGTGATGTAGTTCACCACGCCACCCAGCGCATCCGAGCCATACAGGACCGAACCCGGGCCACGCACCACCTCCACCCGGCTGAGGTTCCAGGGGTCCACCACGTCGCGCGTATTGTCCGTGATGCGCTCGATGGTGCGGAAGCCGTCCACCACGGTCAGCACGCGGTTGCCGCCGACGCCGCGCACGGTGATGCCGCCGAGGCTGCCGAAGGGGTCCGTGCCGGTGGTCTGGCGGTTCACGGTGACGCCGGGCGTGTAACGGAACACATCCTCCGCATTGCGCACCATCTGCCGGTCCAGATCGGCGCCGGGGATGACATCCACCGTCGCGGGCGTGTCCATCAGGCGGCGCTCATTCCGCAGGCCAGTGGTGTTGACCGGCGGCAGCAGGGTCAGCGGCGGCAGGCGCACCGCATCCTGCGCCTCGGCAGGCGCGTCCTGGTTCTGGGATTGGGCCTGGGCGGGGACGGCAATGGTGGCGGCCGCGGCAAGCAGCACCGCGCGCCAGCGGGACTTGGGGGGAACGGGGCGGTCTGGTGTGGGCGGCATGGCGGTAACCCCGACGTGATGGGGCTACATGCAAATGCGAATCACTCGCATTGCCAACTGGAGAGGAGCCGCGGGCCTCGGCCGGAATGCCCCACCGTGCCGTGCTGCCCGCGGCGCGGGCGCGCCAGGTCGGCCCGGCTGACGGACCGGCAGAAACGGAAACGGGGCGGAGATGCGAACATCTCCGCCCCGCCCATCATCTCAGCAGGTTCCGCGACTCAGCTCGCGGTGAACCACCGGTCGATCATGCGGGGATGCTCGTCGATGTACTGCTCGACCGCCGCCTCATAGGACGTCTCCTGCGCCACCAGCATCGCGCTCTGCAGATCGTCCAGCGGCACGTTCAGGCGGGACAGGAAGGCGGCCACCTCGGGGCGGTCCTTGCTCAGATCCTTGCGGCCCAGGGCCAGCACCTGCTCCTCCCCGCCCAGCGCGCTGCGCGGGTCGGCCAGGTAGCGCAGGTCGTACTTGCCGAACATCCAATGCGGGCTCCAGGCGGTGGCAACCACCCAGCGTTCGCCGCGCATCGCACGATCCACCGTGGTCAGCATGGCGGCCTCGCTGGATTCCTGCAGCGTGTAGTCCAGCCCGTAGGCCTCGACGGCCTCCTTCGACAGGCGGGTCAGCCCGGCGCCGGGCTCGATGCCCTGGATGCGGCCGGACAGCTTGCTACGCACTTCGCCGATGCCAAGATCGAGGTTGTCCATGCTGGTTTCCTGCTCAGTTACCGGAACGGTCGAGCGTCATGAGCAAGGCGGATTTGCTGATCGATCCGATGTAGCGCCGGTCGTCATCCACCACCGGCAGGGGGAACGGGCTCTGCGCCACGCGCCCCATCACCTCCGACAGCGATTCCGTCGCGGCGATCGGCTCGACTTCCGGCAGGAAGGCACGCGGGTTGAGGTCCGGCGTGCCATCCGCCGCGGCACGGGTCAGCGATTCGACGCTGACCATGCCGTGGTATTTCTTGTTCGCGCCCACCACGATGGCGATGTTGCGATCATGCCGGTGCATCCGCGCCAGCGCCGCGGGCACGGAAACGCCCTTGCGGTCGATCAGCGTCACCTGCGTCTCGCGCGCGATGTCGCCGGCGCGGAACACCTGGCTGACATCGACATTGCGGAAGAAGGACCGGACGTAGTCGTTGGCCGGGTTCATCACGATCTCATCCGGCGTGCCGACCTGCACCACGACGCCGTGCTGCATGATGGCGATGCGATCGCCGATGCGCATGGCCTCATCCAGGTCGTGGCTGACGAAGATGACCGTGCGGCTCTGCTCGGATTGCAGGCGCAGCAATTCATCCTGCATCTCGGCCCGGATCAGCGGGTCGAGCGCCGAGAACGCCTCATCCATCAGCAGCACGGTGGGCTCGCTCGCCAAGGCGCGCGCCAGGCCGACGCGCTGCTTCATGCCGCCCGAGAGCTGGTCCGTCCGGCTGTTCGCGTAGGGCGCGAGGCCTACGCCCTCCAGCGCGATCAGCGCCTTCCGCCGGCGCTCCGCTTCCGGCACGCCGGCCACTTCCAGCCCGAACGCCGCATTATCCAGCACGGTCCGGTTCGGCAGCAGGGCGAAGGACTGGAACACCATGCTCATGTCGCGGCGGCGCAGCTCGATCAGCTCGCCTTTCGACATCTTGGTGACGTCCTGGCCGTCGAACAGGATCTCGCCTGTGGTCGGCTCGATCAGCCGGTTGATCAGGCGCAGCAGCGTCGATTTGCCGGAGCCGGACAGGCCCATGATGACGAAGATCTCGCCCGCGCGGATGTCGAAGCTGGCATCGTTGACGCCAACGGTGCAGCCGGTCTGCGCGTGGATCGCATCTTTGCTACAGCCCTCGCGGACCAGTCGGACGGCTTCCTCCGGCTGGTCGCCGAAAACCTTGAAGACGCTGCGAAGGGCGATCTTCACCTGGGGCTGGGCCGGTTGGCCGGCCGGATCGATATGTTCGATGGTACCCTCGGTCATGAACGGGCGGCCAGATTGCCGCGCATCAGGATCTCGCTGCTGCTGGCGCAACCCGGGGTGCTTCCGCCCTGCGGAGAGACCCACTGCCAGATGGTCGGGCGGAGCGGCAGCAACGCGATGATCTCGCAATTGCTCCTGACGACAAGCTCAACCCAAAAAAGGCCACAATTGCGTCGACGGCCCGGTAACGTTGCCAAGGGATAGGCCAGCATGCCCGAAATGTCCAGCCTTAAGCGTCGGAAGCTGGATCACCCGCCCCCTCTGGCGGCCGGATGGCACCGCTGGTGTAGTAATTCCATGGCCGACCCAGCCGCAATGCGGGCGCAATCGCATCCTGTTGCCGCATGATCGATCCACATGAGTGATTCATCATTTCTGCCGACGCGCTGGACCTTGATGGGCGACGGACATGGCTCTGGAATCTTGAAATCCGGCGCGACTCCGCCCGCCGGGACTTGCCGCATTTTCCAGGGGCGAAACGTCTGGCGCGGGGTGCGCGGCAGGGCCATAGTGCAGGTGTCTTCTCGCATATTCGAACAGGCGAATTGATTTCGCCCATGCAGCACCACGACACCACCCTTCCGGCGGTCCTGGCAGATCCCACCCGCCCGGCCGCGCTGCGCCCGTGAACCGGATGCCGGCGCAACGCCTGCGGCTTGATCTCGGGATCATCCTGCCCGATGCGGCCGGGGAGGCCGATGCCTGCGTCGGGCGCCTGGCCGGCCTGCTGCTGGGCCAGGACGGCATTGCCCAGGCCCATGTGATTCCGGCGGCAGGCGGGCAGCCCGCACAATTGTGCATCCACTACGACCCCGCCCTGGTGAGCCTCGCCCGCGTGCGGGAGATGGCGCGCAGTGCCGGCGCCGAGCTGACGCAGCGTTTCGGCCATGTGGTGTGGGATGCGAAGGGCCTGCCGAATGCCCGCCGCGCCCGCACCATCGCCGATCTGCTGTCCCGCCTTCCGGGGGTGCTTCAGGTGGATGCGGCATCGGGCGGGCCGCTGCGGATCGAATTCGACCGCGCGGCCACCTCCGAGGCCGCGCTGCGGCAGGCGCTCGGCGACCTGGGTGTTTCGGCCCGCGCCGGCATACCCGCAGCCGGCACGCCCGCACAGGATCACGTGCAGGCCGGCCCCTTCGGCGCCAATTCGGAGCTGATCTTCGCGCTGCTCAGCTTCGCGCTGCTGCTGCTGGGCTTCCTCGCTTCCTGGCTGGCCGCCGCGCCGTCCTGGCTGCCGCTGGCGCTGTATCTCGGCGCCTATGGCTTCGGCGGCTATTTCGCGCTGCGCCAGGCGATGGACAGCCTGCGCCTCGGCCGCTTCGAGATCGACACGCTGATGCTGGTGGCCGCCGCCGGTGCGGGCGCGCTCGACAAATGGGCGGAGGGCGCGCTGCTGCTGGTGCTGTTCAGCACAGGCCATGCGCTGGAGCATTTTGCCATGGGCCGCGCGCGCCGCGCGATCGGCGCCCTGGCCGAGCTCGCGCCACCCAACGCCGAACGCCGCCGCGACGGGGTGACGGAGCGGGTGCCTGTCGCCGATTTGCGGATCGGGGACACGGTCATCCTGCGGCCGAACACCCGCATTCCTGCGGATGGCTTCGTCACCCTCGGCGAAAGCAGCGTCGACCAGGCACCGATCACCGGGGAAAGCGTGCCCGTGGACAAGCGCGCGGTGGCCGATGCGGCACGCGCCGCGACGCGGCCGGAAGGCCTGCCGGCCGAAAGCCGCGTCTTTGCCGGTACCATCAACGGCGCCGGTGCGCTGGAGATGCAGGTCACGCGCCTCGCGGCGGATAGCTCGCTGGCGCGGCTGGTGCGCATGGTCAGCGAGGCCGAGGCGCATAAATCCCCGACCCAGCGCTTCACCGATCGCTTCGAACGCATCTTCGTGCCGATCGTCCTGGTCGTCGTCGGCCTGCTGCTATTCGCCTGGGTGCTGGTCGACGAAAGCTTCGGCGAAAGCTTCTACCGCGCCATGGCGGTGCTGGTCGCCGCCAGCCCCTGCGCGCTGGCAATCTCGACCCCGAGCGCCGTGCTGTCCGGCATCGCGCGCGCCGCCCGTGGCGGGGTCCTGGTGAAGGGCGGCGGGCCGCTGGAAAGCCTCGGCAAGCTGCGTGCCGTCGCCTTCGACAAGACCGGCACGCTGACCATCGGCAAGCCGCGCATGACGGATGTGCTGCCTGCGCCAGGCGTCGATGAAGCGGCCCTGCTGGCGGTGGCCATCGCCGTCGAGATGCTCAGCGACCACCCGCTTGCGGCAGCCGTCGTCCGGGACGGGCAGGCCAGGCTCGGCGCGACGGTCACGGTGCCGGCGGCGGAGGATGTGCGCAGCCTGACCGGTCGCGGCCTGGCGGCGCGGATCGGGCAGGACCCGGTCTTCGTCGGCAAGGCCGCGCTGTTCACGGAAATCGCAGGGCCGCCCATGCCAGCCGCGGTCCAGGCCGCCGTCGCGGATCTGGAGGCGCGCGGCCGCACCATCATGGTGGTGCGGCGCGGCGAGCATTACCTCGGCGCCATCGGCCTGATGGACACGCCGCGGGACGCCGCCGCCGGGGTGATCCGGCGCCTGCGCCAACTCGGCATCTCCCGCATGGTGATGATGTCCGGTGACAACAGCCGGGTCGCGCAGGCGGTGGCGCAGCAGGTCGGGCTCGACGAGGCCTGGGGCGACCTGATGCCGGAGGACAAGGTCGCGGCCATCCAACGCTTCCGGGCGGAGCAGGAGGTGGCCATGGTGGGCGATGGCGTGAACGACGCACCCGCCATGGCCCATGCCACGGTCGGCATCGCCATGGGTGCCGCGGGGTCCGCCGTGGCGCTGGAGACCGCCGATGTGGCGCTGATGGGCGACGACCTGAACCACCTGCCCTTCGTCATCGGGCTGAGCCGCGCCACCAACCGCATCATCCGGCAGAATCTATGGATCAGCCTGGGCATGGTGGCCGTGCTGGTGCCGGCCACGCTGGCCGGCCTGCAACTCGGCGCGGCGGTGGTGTTCCATGAGGGATCGACGCTGCTGGTGGTGGCGAACGCCCTGCGGCTTCTGGCCTATCGCGACCGGACCGGCGCGTGACCGGCGGCAGGGGCAGGCTCGTCTTCCGGGAACCAATGCGCCGTGCGGTTGGCGAACCAGACGAGTGACAGCATCACCGGCACTTCCACCAGCACGCCCACCACGGTGACCAGCGCCGCGATCGAGTTCAGCCCGAACAGCCCGATCGCCACCGCGACGGCGAGTTCGAAGAAGTTGGAGGTGCCGATCATGGCGCAGGGGGCTGCCACCTTGTGCGGCACGCGCCACGCCCGGGCCGCCCAATAGGCCACCGCGAACATGCCGTAGGACTGGATCAGCAGCGGCACGGCGATCATCGCGATGACCAGCGGCTGGCGCAGGATCACCTCGCCCTGGAAGGCGAAAAGCAACGCCACCGTCGCCAGCAGGCCGATCACGGAGAACGGCTTGATGCGGGCGGTGAAGGCGCCGACCGCCGCCTCCGCCTCGGCGGGGCTGGCCGCGCCGCGCGTCATCAGCAGCCGCGTCAGCACACCCGCCGCCAGCGGGATCGCGACATACAACACGACGGACAGCACCAGCGTCGCCCACGGCACGACGATGTCCGTCACGCCCAGCAGCAGCGCCACGATGGGCGCATAGGCGAACACCATCACCGCATCGTTCAGCGAGACCTGCGCCAGCGTGTAGTTCGGATCGCCTTTGGTCATCTGCGACCAGACGAACACCATCGCCGTGCAGGGCGCCGTGCCGAGCAGGATCATGCCCGCGATGTACTGCCCGGCGGTGCCGGGTTCGATGAAGGGCGCGAAGATGCCTTCGAAGAACAGCAGGCCGAGTGCCGCCATGGTGAAGGGCTTGATCAGCCAGTTCACCGCCAGCGTGATGATCATCCCCTTCGGTCGCTCATGCACCCGGGCCAGCGCGCGGAAATCCACCGCCACCATCATGGGATAGACCATGAACCAGATCAGCACGGCGACGACGAAATTGACCGAGCCGTATTCCAGCCCAGCCAGCGCTCCGACAAGGCCCGGTGCCACCTGGCCGAGCCCCACCCCTGCCAGGATGGCCAGCGCCACCCAGACCGAGAGATAGCGTTCGAATGCAGACATCTAGGTCGTTACTCCTGCCGGCGTGTAGCAGCCCCCGGCCCCATCCTCCGTGGCGCGCGCCGCGATCAGGCCGATCATCCCCGGCACGGGGACAAGCGCGGCGGGATGCGGCGCGAAGGCGCCGTGGCCCCTATGCGCGGACGGCGCCGAGAAGCCCCTCGACATCGGTCTTGATGAAGCCGACCGGAGGTGCATCGCTGGCGCGCTGCGGAAGCCACGCTACTCGCTAAGGCCCTTGCCGGAATAGGGTGCGTCGCCGCGACGTGCTTCGCGATGTCCACCCGCCCCCGCGCGCGCAGATTCCGCGGCACCTCATCGAGTGAGAAGCTGCGGATGACGACGCTGCCCTTGTCCTGCCGCGCCACCAGCCCTTCCCCCTCCAGCCTGGCGATACCCGCGCGCAAGGGGCGACATGCCGAACGCATCCGCGCAGCGGTGTTGGGTGACGACGGTACCGGGGGTGAAGCGGCGCTCAATGATCAGGCTGCCGCTTTCACCTGGCCGCCGCCTGCTGCGGCTTCCCGGGGCGCCCGTCGCATCCGGTGGAGCGCCTGACGCTCCGCGCAGCGGCGCTGACCCCGATCTGTCCGGACAGGCTGACCGAAGCGGGTGGCTTCGGCCTGACCGCGATTGTCGGCGGCGTTGCGCCGGCCGGGCTGAAGCCGGCCTGTTTCAGAACGGCAGGACGGTGGTGCCCGGGGCGGTCATGCGGCGGGCCATCTCCGGCGGCTGCGCCGGGCGCACACCCTCCAACAGCGCCTCCGGCCCGATGCCGGCATTGGGCAGGTACAGGGCGCAGACCTCCGTCCGCACGCCGGCGCGCACCATGCCGGCCAGCATCTGCGCCGGGGTCGCGTTCATCGGGCGCAGCGGCGTGGCGGCGGCCGTCGGCTCGCGCCGGGCAAGATCGGCGGCCGGGCCGCACAGCATCACCTCCACCGTGGCACCCTGCGCGCGCATGGCGTTGAGCAGCACGAAGGCCATGCCCTGAACCTGCGTTTCCGCCGTGGTCACCAGGGCCAGGATGCGGGGCGCTTCCTGCGCCTGGACCGGCGGCACCCAGGCGAGGCCGCCCAGCAGCAGCATGGCGGCACCGGCCAGTTTGGATCGGATCATGGCGAAGCCCTTTGCGAAATCATGGAAGGGAAGACAGGGCGCCTTGTATCTTAGGACCTTCGCACATACAAATACTAAACAGACGCGTTTGAGGATACCCATCATGGTCAATGTCGGCTCGATCGATCGCACCCTCCGCTTCCTGCTCGGCGCGGTGCTGGTGCTGGCGCCCTTCCTGCTGGTGGACAGCTTCGCGCCGCTCGGCGCCTGGCGCTTCGCCGTGGTGGCCGTGGGCGTGGTTCTGGTGGCCACCGCCGCCTTCCGCATCTGCCCGGCCTATATGCTGTTCGGCATCCGCACCTGCGCGGCCGGCAAGGCCTGAGATGATCGCCACGGATTTCACGCCGGTCGCCTCGCTGTTCGGCGGCGCGCTGATCGGGGCCGCGGCCGTGGCGCTGATGGCGGCCACCGGGCGCATCGCCGGCATCAGCGGCATCGCTGCCCGGCTGCTGCCGCCCTATGCGGAGTCCGGCCTGGCCGGGCGGCTCGCCTTTGTGCTCGGCATCGTCCTGGCCCCGCTGCTGGTCGGGCTGGCCACCGGCACGCTGCCGCGGCCGCAGATCGAGGCCTCCGCCCCCATATTGCTGCTCGCCGGGCTGCTGGTCGGCTTCGGTGCGGTCTGGGGCCATGGCTGCACCTCGGGCCATGGTGTCTGCGGCCTCTCGCGGCTTTCGCTGCGCTCCGTGGTCGCCACCGCGATCTTCATGGCGGCGGCCTTCGCCACCGTCTTCGTCACCCGCCACCTGGTCTGAGGCGCCCCGCATGGTCATCCTCGTGCAATTCGCCATCGGCCTGCTGCTGGGCCTTGGCCTGGTCATCGCCGGCATGTCCGACCCGGCCAAGGTGCTGAACTTCCTGGACCTCGCCGCCATTCCCGCCGGCGGCTGGGATGCCAGCCTGGCCTTCGTGATGGCCGGCGCCATCGCGGTGACCTTCCTCGGCTACCGCCTTGTGCTGCGCCGGGACCGGCCGGTGTTCGATACGCGCTTCCACATGCCGACCGCGACCGCCATCGATGCGCGCATCCTGGCCGGCCCGGCGATCTTCGGCATCGGCTGGGGCCTGGCGGGGTTCTGCCCCGGCCCGGCGCTGACCGCGCTGACCACCGGCGGCATGCCGGCCTGGCTGTTCCTCATCGCCATGTTCGCGGGCATGTTCGCCGCGCGCTGGCTCGCCGAGCGCAACCCCGCGCCAGGCCCGGCTCTGCATCGCACGTGACCTGAACCAAGAATAGGAGACGCCCCATGAACGCCATCCCGCATCGCGTCGACCTGTCCGTGAAGCCGGAGGTGACGGCCTTCTTCGATGCCCCCACCAACACCATCAGCTACGTGGTCAAGGACCCGGCCTCCATGGCCTGCGCCGTGGTCGATTCCGTGATGGATTTCGACCAGGCCGCCGGCCGCATCAGCCACGAGGGCGCGGACGCCATCATCGCCCATATCCGCGCCCATGGCCTGACGCTGGAATGGCTGATCGAGACGCATGTGCATGCCGACCACCTCTCGGCCGCGCCGTATATTCAGGCCAGGCTGGGCGGGAAGATCGGCATCGGCGAGAAGATCACCGTGGTGCAGGAGGTCTTCGGCAAGGTCTTCAACGAGGGCACCGAATTCCGCCGCGACGGCAGCCAGTTCGACCGGCTGTTCCAGGACGGGGACAGCTACACGATCGGCGGCCTCCAGGCCTTCGCGATGCACACGCCCGGCCACACGCCCGCCTGCATGACCCATGTGATCGGCGATGCGGCCTTCGTCGGCGATACGCTGTTCATGCCTGATGGCGGATCCGCGCGCGCCGATTTCCCGGGCGGCGATGCGCGCACGCTGTACCGGTCGATCCGCCGCGTGCTGGCGCTGCCGCCGGAGACACGGCTGTTCATGTGCCACGACTACGGCCCGAACGGCCGCGAGATCCGCTGGGAAACCACCGTCGCCGAGGAACGCGCCCACAACATCCATGTGCATGATGGCGTGACGGAGGATGATTTCGTCGCGATGCGGGAGGCGCGCGACCGCACGCTCGCCATGCCGCGCCTCATCCTGCCCTCGCTCCAGGTCAATATGCGGGCCGGCGCGCTGCCGCCGGCGGAACCCAATGGCCGCGTCTTCCTGAAGCTGCCCGTGAATGCGCTGTGACAACAAATCCGCAGATCGTGGTTGGTGGAGCTATGGCACCAACGCCCTCATGCGCCGGCACTTCGCCTGGCTCGCCGCAGTTGCGACGGCGGTCATTCGGCGGCTCGGCCGGCTTCATGCCTTGAGCACGCCTGCGCGGTGCCGCCGGCCGCAGGTTCGGGCCGAAAGGATCTGGCATGACAGATTGCCAGGCGCGTCGCGGCCGGGGCTGATTGCGTGACCTATGGCGTCGCGGCGCTGGCCACCGGGTCCGGTGGGCTGGTCGGCTTCGTGCTCGGCCTGATCGGCGGCGGCGGCTCGATCCTCGCCGTGCCGCTGCTGATGTATGTGGTGGGTGTCGGCTCGCCGCATGTCGCCATCGGCACCAGCGCCGTGGCGGTGGCGGTCAGCGCGCTCGGCAATGTCGTGGGCCATGCCCGGGCCGGCAACATCAAGTGGCGCTGCGCGCTTGTGTTCGCCGCCGCAGGCATCGCCGGCGCCGCCTTCGGCGCCACACTCGGCAAGCAGATGGACGGTCAGAAGCTGCTGTTGCTGTTTGGCATCCTGATGATTGCCATTGCCCTGCTGATGCTGCGGCCGAAGCGTGGTGAGGGAAATCCGGAGGTGAGGCTGAACCGGTCCAGCGCGCGGCATCTGCTCCCCCGGCTGCTGGGCATCGGCTTCGGTGCCGGCGCCATGTCCGGCTTCTTCGGCATCGGCGGGGGCTTCCTCATCGTGCCGGGTCTGATGGCGGCGACCGGCATGTCGCTGATCTTCGCGATCGGCTCCTCCCTCGTCGCCGTCACCGCTTTCGGCGTGACGACGGCGGCCAGCTACGCCTTGTCGGGCCTGGTGGATTGGCCCCTGGTCGGGCTGTTCATTGCCGGCGGGCTGGTGGGCGGCGTCTTTGGCAGCCGCCTCGCGGGCTTTCTGGCGGGGAGGAAGCAGCTTCTGTCGCAGGTCTTCGCCGCCATCGTGGCCGCGGTCGGCGTGTATGTGGTGGCGAAAGGCCTGGTCGCGCTGGGATACCTTTAGCGCTACGCCCGCCTTCACCCCGTGGCGCGATCCCCATCGCGCACCGCGCCGAACGCCGCCGACGTTTCAGTCCTGCCGCAGCGGGGCGAGGGTCGAGGCCGGGTCGGCCAGCCCCTCGAAGACCGGGGCGGCGAACAGGAAGCCCTGCATGAAGCGCAGGCCGGCACCACGCAGCGCCGTCGCCTCCCCCGCCTGTTCCACGCCCTCCGCCACCACCTTGATGCCAAGCTCCGCCGCCAGCCCCGCCAGGGCCGCGATGATGGCCAGGCGCACCCGGTCCTGGTCGCAGCCCTTCACCAAGGCGCGGTCCACCTTGATGATGTCCGGCCGCAGATCGGCCAGTCGCGCCAGGCCGGAATAGCCGGTGGCGAAATCGTCCAGCGCGATGCGGAAGCCGTGCCGCCGGTACTCGTCGATGATGTTGCGGGTATGGTCCAGGTCGGCGATGCGCTCGCTCTCGACGATCTCGAAGGTCAGGCGGTCCAGCGGAAACCCGGTCCGGCGCGCGGTTTCCAATGTGCGGCGGATGCAGGCGCGCGGCTCGTACACTGCGTTGGGCAGGAAGTTGATGTTGAGGTCGCAATCCACGCCGAGCCGCGCCGCCATCTCGATGGCCCGCACCCGGCAGGCCTGGTCGAAGGCATACAGGTTCAGGTCGTTGAGCTGGCCCAGCACCTGCGCCGCCCCCTGCCCCGCCGGCCCGCGCACCAGCGCCTCATGCGCCACGATGCGGCAGTCCACCACATCCACCACCGGCTGGAAGGCCATGGTGAAGGGGAACAGATCGACCTCCGTTCGGCAGGCGGCACAGCCAATGGCACTGGGAGACATGGCGCTGGTCGGTCCATCACTCGTCATGAGAGTGATGACGCAACATGCACTTTAAAGTTGTAAATCCGGCCGAGAAAAACTTGCGGGTGGTCAGGCGGGCAGGTCCAGCGTCTCCGGATAGAAGCGGCGCAGCAGCGGCGCCAGATGGGCGCGAAGATACAGGATGGCGGCCGCCGGCAGTTCTTCCCGCCACTGCCCCGCTCTGCCGGCGCGGTAGTGGGAGGCTGCGTCCACTTGCCCGGGCGCGCGGCCGGCGACGGCGGCGAAGCTGTGCTGGTCCGCGGGTGGCAGCAGATGGCCGGGGTGGGGCGCCTTCAGCCGGGCGCCCAGCCGCTCCGTCGGCCGCTGCACCACATCCTCCATCCGCAGGGTTTCGAAGCGCGCATCGTCGAAATCCCAGTGCCGCAGCCCATGCAGCGGGCCGACCGCGCCGGGGTGGAAATCCGCCCGCTCCAGAAAGGCCAGCGTCAGCAGCAACCCCTCCGCCGCCGGCACCTGGCGCAGCAGCACCTGCTGGGCGGCCAGCTGTGGCCAGCCCTCGGTCGGGTGGGTGTTGCGGTGGGAGTGATAGGCGGAGACCACCAGGTCCAGCGGGTTACGGATGATGTGAAGGCCGCCCGGGATCCGCCCGGCCAGGAACGGATAATCCGCATTGGCCAGCAGGCGCACCTGCGCCCCATCCTCTGGCAAATGCGCGCTGAGATGGGTGGCGAACAGCGCCAGCCCGTTCATTTTCGCATAGGCACCGAGGTAGCGGGCCAGCCAGGCGCTGGCACATTTGTGGTGCGTCAGGACATAGGTCATCGCTGGCTCCGCGGCCGGGACTGCAAAGCGTAACGAAGCGCGGCTGTCCAGCCTCAGCTGGCGCGCAGGAACACCACCCGCGCCGCGCCGTGTTCACGCGCTGCCACCTCGGTGAAACCGGGCGCCTCCAGCGCCTCCTCCCGCCCCGTCTCCGCCACCACCAGCGCGCCGGGCGCGATCCAGCCCGCATTGGTCAGCGCCACCAGCGCCTTCGGCACCAGGTCGCGTCCATAGGGCGGGTCCAGCAGCACCAGCCCGCAGGGGGCGGGCGCCGCGCGGGGGCGCAGCACGTCACCGCCGAGCACGGTGCAGCGGGCTTCCTCCTTCAAGGTCGCGACATTCTGCCGCAGCACCGCCAGCGCCACGCGGTCCTGTTCCAGGAAGCAGGCATGGGCGGCACCGCGGGACAGCGCCTCCAGCCCCAGCGCGCCGGAGCCGGCAAAGGCGTCCAGCACGCGCTGGCCCTCGACCGCGCTCTCGCCCGCCCAGGGCGCATGCAGCAGCATGTCGAACACCGCCTGGCGCACCCGGTCGCTGGTCGGCCGCGTGGTTTCCCCCGGCGGCGCGGCCAGCCTACGCCCGCGGTGGAGTCCGGCGACGAGTCGCAGCACGCGGGTGCCTCTTCGGTTCGGCGTTGCGGGCGCGCGGGATGTTGCCCGGGCGGGGCGGGCGCTTGCTGACCGGCGCTTCCGGCTCCACCGGCGGGGCGGCGGCCGCGGCGGCCTCGGCCGCCACCTCCTCACGTCGCCGGCGCTTGGCCGGGGCCTCGCCGATGCCGAGCTGTTCGCGCATCACCTTCGGATGCACCTCCTCCACCGCGCCCTTGGGCAGGGTGCCGAGCTGGAAGGGGCCGTAGGCGGTGCGGATCAGCCTTGTGACCTGCAGGCCGAGATGCGCCATCACCCGGCGGATTTCCCGGTTCTTGCCTTCCTTCAGGCTGACGGTGAGCCAGGCGATGCCGCCCTGGC
>LNFM01012990.1_pt1 | contig 18007 bp, 18 predicted proteins | sample 596031 | NCBI WGS metagenome assembly LNFM01 (sample SAMN04254537, study PRJNA301005) | activated carbon metagenome | isolation source: dual media filters at the Ann Arbor, Michigan drinking water treatment plant | place: USA: Ann Arbor | reverse complement strand
TAAACAGGACTAAGCTGGCTGGCAGTCTTTTCTTCCGTAAAAACTTCGGCAATTATATCGCTTTACGAGTGGGAGCTTCTTTTGCTCAATTAGGTTATTCTGATCAATATAATACGCATAATGAATACATGAATACCCGCAACCTCAGCTTTAACAGCCGGGTTTGGGAGTTGACATTACAAGGGGATTTTAATTTTTTCCGCTTTATGCCTGGCGAACCGGAGTATAGTTTCACTCCCTATATAACATTTGGTGCTGGTATTTTTAGCTACGATCCATACGCTTATTTGGGTGGAAGAAAGGTATTGCTTCGTCCTTTAGGAACAGAAGGCCAAGGAAGCAATTTATATCCTGACCGTAAGCAATACAGTTCCATGGCTATTTGCATTCCATTTGGCGGCGGCATTAAATATGCCTTGAACGAAAGAATTAATATTGGCTTTGAATTATTACATCGCTTTACTAATACAGACTACCTGGATGATGTAAGTAAAACCTATGTAAGTCCGCTTACTTTTCCTACCAACCCCGATGGTAGCCCGTCCGATGCATTTCTTTTGTACGATCGGTCCTACGAATTGGGAGAACCAATTGGAATTACAGACAGACAAAGAGGCAACAGCAAACAAAAAGACCAGTTTATCACTGCTATGTTTCATCTTACTTTCAACCTGCAGTCGTACAGATGCCCAACTGCTAAGTAATCTTACTAATAATACCGATAAGTAGTAAATTTAGTAGTGCATTAAACTACTATAATGAAGTATAAGTCTACCTGATTGTAATATATTCATTCACCAAACACTTATCACTATGCGCCTTACAACAGTTTTATACAGTGCTTTTATTATAACTGTATTCAGCCTTACTACTGCTTTTACCGCTACGAACAAAACAGCCGGAGATTGGTTTTTTCTCGGCGACAAAAATGTTGGCTTTGGAGTTGACCATGATGTTATTCATTTTGGAAACTGGAAAGACGATGTTCGCCAGATAAAATTGAAAGTAACAGACGGTCCTTTAAAAATGTATTCTATGAAAATACATTTTGATAATGGAGGTGTTCAGGATGTTGAACTTCGAAACCGGTTTGCTCAAGGGAGTGAAAGCCGGGTTATAGACCTTACCGGGGGCTTGCGCCATCTTAGTAAAATTGAATTCTGGTACGAAACAAAAGGTTTTGTGAGGGGAAAATCGAGAGTAGCAGTTTGGGGAAGATTCTAGCTCATCTTACATAACATAATTATCCCGGAGCATATGGTTGGATAAACTATTGCTTCGGGGTTTGTTTTTTATACCTTTGTGCCCCTCAATACAGCGGCATCAATATGCAAGAACTTTTAGATAAAATAGATAAAGAGCACCTTCCACGGCATATTGCTATTATAATGGATGGTAATGGCCGCTGGGCTAAAGAAAAAGGCGAGGACCGTCTTTTTGGTCATTTTCATGGGGTGGAGAGTGTACGTAATATTGTAGAAGGTTCTGCCTTTTTCTACCGAAAATTGGGATAGGCCTGAGTATGAAGTAGTTGGATTGATGGAATTATTGGTCAGCACTATACGGAAAGAGGTAGAGAGCCTTAATAAAAATAATATTCGTCTTCATGTAATTGGTGATATGAGTATGCTGCCCGCCTATGCCAAAAATGAACTGGATGAGGCGTTGGCTATTACAAAAAATAATACAGGGCTAAATCTGGTAATGGCATTAAGCTATAGTGGCCGCTGGGAATTGCTAAATGCTGTTAAAAACATTGCTTACGAAGTAAAACAGGGAAAATTAGCTGTAGAAGCAATCGACCAGGACACATTACAGCGATTTTTATGCACCAGTGGTTTTCCTGATCCTGAGTTAATGATCAGAACTAGTGGGGAGTATCGAATCAGTAACTTTTTATTGTATCAGTTAGCTTATGCCGAGCTTTATTTTACGAATGTTCGCTGGCCGGATTTCAGAAAAGAAAACCTGTATGAAGCCATTTTAGACTACCAGGGAAGAGAGCGGAGATTTGGCAAAACCGGCGAACAATTACAAGAGAATCAGCCCCTTTCCTGATAATTACTTGTATTTGTGGTTTTGGCTCCTTTATTTTTTTTGGCTCGATTAGCCTATTTGCAGTTTTCTTTAACAAAGACTTCAAATATTTACCGTTATTTTGCCGCCTGATCCAAATGGCGGCTTATTTATAAATCGCAGATAACAAATTAATTAAGTCCCGAAAGTAACGATTTTTACTAAGACTTGGTATCACTTTGATTACTGCTGTGATGCTTGCAATCAGTGTGAATGCACAAGAAGATACTACCCGACCTACTTCCGTAGATCCTAAATTATTGGAATGGGAAAATGCCCGTATTCCCCGGGAATACATTGTGGCAAACGTTACAGTTACGGGTATCAAATATTTAGATACAGCTATTGTTTATTCTATCGCCAACATTCAACAGGGCGATAAATTCATGCATCCGGGTGCTGATATTTTTTCAAAATCAATTGCCAATTTATGGCGTCAAAAACTTTTTGCCAATATACAGATGTATGTTACAAAAGTGGATGATGATAAAGTATGGATTGAAATTAATGTACAGGAACGTCCCCGCTTAGGCAATTTTAAATTCATCGGCATTAAGAAAACAGAACAAGAAGAGATACAAGGTAAAATAAACCTGGCGAAGCAAACGATCATTACGGAAAATACAAGAAGAGATATAAAAGAGAAAATAAATAAGTTTTATGCAGAGAAAGGTTATCGTAATGTAAGTGTACGTATTGAAGAGCAACCTGATCCGGCTTTTGTTAACTCTAATTCAATGAACATTTATGTTGACAAAGGAAATAAAGTAAAAGTAGACAATGTTCGTTTCTATAGTAATGAAAGTATAGAAGATGGCAGATTGAAAAAGCAGATGAAGGGCACCAAAGAAATGAGCAAATTCACCCTTAAGGCAGATAATGAGCCAAGTCCTTATGGAGAAAGCAAACCTTTTTCATTTAAGCAATATGTAAATGACTGGGGCTTTCTTTCGCTCAGTAAAACAAAAAGATTATTAGATCCTTATTTCCGTTTCAAACTATTTAGTGGAGCTAAGTTTGATCAAACAAAATACGAAGAAGACAAAGAAAAAGTATTGGACTATTATAACTCCCAGGGTTATAGAGATGCAGTAATTGTCGCAGATACAGCAATTACATTAAAGAAAACCGGCAATCTGAATCTAGATCTCAAAGTGGACGAAGGAAGAAGATATTATTTCGGGAATATTGCGTGGAAAGGAAATTCAAAATATACTGACTCTGTTTTAAATCTGTTGCTGGGCATCAACAAAGGCGATGTGTACAATATTGCTTTGTTGAATAAAAGAATAGGTAAAGAACTTTCGCAAGAAGGCGGAGACATCAGCGGTTTGTACATGGATGATGGCTATCTTTTTTTCCGGATAGAACCGGTAGAGACTGCTGTATACAATGATACAATTGATCATGAAATTAGAATTACCGAAGGACCACAGGCAAGAATAAAGAATGTAACCATTGCCGGGAACGAAAAAACAAAAGACCATGTAATTCGCCGGGAGCTAAGAACTATTCCGGGAGAATTATTTAGCCGTTCAGAATTAATTCGTTCGCAAAGAGAGTTGGGCAACCTTCAATACTTTAACCAGGAAACAATTAACCCTGGTGTGGTGCCTGATGCCAGCGATGGAACCGTTGATATCAACTGGAAGCTGGAAGAAAAATCATCCGACCAGTTAGAGCTTTCTGCCGGTTGGGGTGGTGGTGTTGGACTTACAGGAACATTGGGTGTTACTTTCAACAACTTCTCTATAAAAAATATCTGGAAGAAACAGGCCTGGGATCCATTGCCTACTGGTGATGGTCAAAAACTAAGTCTGCGGGTTCAGTCAAATGGCAGAGCTTACCGTTCATACAGTTTCTCATTTACAGAACCCTGGTTAGGTGGTAAGAAAAGAAACTCACTCACCTTTGGCGTAAACAGCAGTAAATTTTCTAATGCATTTAATCAATTTGGACAAATAGACAATGCAAGATCAGATTCCAATTATTTAAAAACAAATGGCTTCTCCGTTTCGTTGGGCAAACAATTAAAATGGCCGGATGACTATTTTAGTTTAGTGTACACCTTAAATGTTACGCAATATAAACTTCGGAACTATCCAATATTTCAGGGCTTAAGTGATGGTACTTCAAGTAACATCAGTCTTAAAATTGGCTTACAACGGTCCTCTGTTTTCAATCCAATTTTCCCAACCAGCGGATCCAACTTTTTAGCAACTGTTCAGTTTACACCACCTTACTCTTTATTTAATAAGAATATAGCCACTTCAAAAAATCCTTATAAAACACCAGAGTATCACAAGTGGAGATTTAATGCAGAATGGTATGTGCCAATTGGTAAAGCAATGGGGGCAGAAAAAAATCGCCAGTTTGTAATGAAAATAGCTGCCAAGTATGGTTTTATGGGTCGCTACAACAACAAGCTTGATTATTCACCATTTGAACGTTTCCAGGTGGGTGATGCAGGCTTAACAAACAACTTTGGTTTATTGGGGTATGATATTATAGCACATAGAGGCTACCCGGTTTATGAAACCTCAGACCCATCATTGAACCCTGATCAGCAAAATGCGAGCAGATTCTTTACCATCTTTAATAAGTACACATTGGAAATGCGTTTTCCATTGGTAACTAATCCAAGCAGCACAATATATGCACTTACATTTTTTGAAGCTGCTAATGGATGGCATGATTATAAGGATTATAATCCATTCCGTTTACGCCGCAGTGTTGGTGTAGGTATGCGTTTCTTCCTGCCGATGTTTGGTTTGCTTGGATTTGATTATGGCGTTGGATTGGATCGTATTACGCCTGGTCAACAAGGTTTAAAAGGTGCAACGAGATTTACCTTTATGCTTGGCTTTGAACCGGAATAATAGTTGCTAATACAAACTTCAAAAAATTATCACATGAAAAAATTTTTGTTAGTAGCCCTTAGCTTGTGCCTGATAACCATTGTTGCAGAAGCACAGAAATATGCCATCATTGATACAAGGTATATATTGGATAAAATGCCCGACTACAAACAGGCTCAAACTCAAATTGATGATATTGCCGCTGGATGGCAAAGAGAAATTGATGGCAAGCAAACCGAGCTGGACAAAATGTACAAGGATTTTGAGGCGGAACAGGTAATGTTGAGCGATGATTTAAAGAAAAAAAGAGAAGATCAACTTTTTAATAAAGAAAAGGAGCTCCGGGATCTGCAGCGCAAACGCTTTGGTTTTGAAGGAGATTTGTTCAAAAAAAGGCAAGAATTGGTAAAACCCATACAGGACAAGGTTTACAACGCCGTTCAAAAAATGGCGGTTACCAGAGGCTACGATTTTGTACTCGATAAAAGTGAGGGAATTACCATTATATTTGCCGACCCAAAATTGGACAAGAGTGAAGATGTGCTGAAAGATTTGGGAGTCAGGAACTAAGCTCAACGAAGGAAGAGTTTGTTAAAAAATTCAAAAGGAAGTTTATACGACACTGCGCAGACAACTAAATTCCATTTTGCATAATCATAGTAAAGCAATAAAACGGCCTCATTAACTAGGTGAGGCGAAAAACAAAACAAAACAGATGAAAAATTTTTTTACAGTACTAACATTGGCCGCTGGCCTTTTATTCGCAGAGAGTGCTACTGCACAATCAAAATTTGGTTACATCAGTGTTGACAATGTAGTTGGACTAATGCCTGAAACCGGCAAGTTAGATTCATTGCTCGAACGTTACCAGGCAGATTCTATCAATCCTCAGTATGCACAAATTGTTTCTTTATACCAATATAAAGACAGCGTTTACAGAGATTCGGTAAAAACTCCTCCGGCTGTTCGTAAACAAATTGAACAGGAATTACCCACATTGATCTACCAGATTCAAAACTGGCAGCAAATAGTTAACCAGGCAATTGAAGCCAAGCAAAATGAGTTGTTAGCACCTATCTACAAAAAAGTGTATGATGCTATTAAATTAGTAGCAAAAGAAAAGGGGTATACTCATGTGCTTACTAAAGAGTCGTTGTTAGTAGCACCGGAAGCGGATGATATGATTCTATTGGTAGCAACTAAGCTTAAGATAAATGTGCCTAAGCCCGCAGGCAGATAATTAATATCAATAATTTTAGATAGCCCTTGCAATTAGCAAGGGCTTTTTTTTGATTGAGCCAGACCTTATCAACCCTATTTTTGCAGTATGCAAAAGCAAAGCCCAATTGGTGTTTTTGATTCAGGGTATGGTGGTCTTACTGTTTTAAAAGAAATAGTAAACAAGCTACCTGAGTATGATTATCTGTATTTGGGTGATAACGCAAGAGCTCCATACGGCAATCGTTCGTTTGAAACAGTTTATCATTATACATTACAGTGTGTTCAATGGTTTTTTGACCAGGGTTGTTCATTGGTAATTCTTGCCTGTAATACTGCCTCTGCAAAAGCATTACGAACAATTCAGCAAAACGATTTGCCAAAAATTGCTCCCGGTAAAAGAGTGTTGGGAGTGATACGGCCTACAGCAGAAGTAATTGGTACCTTCTCTGAAACAATGAATGTTGGAGTGTTGGCAACAAATGGAACAGTGGTTTCTGAATCTTACCCTCTGGAAATCGCCAAATTTTCTCCCAAACTAAAAGTTTACCAGGAAGCATGCCCGATGTGGGTGCCCTTGATAGAAAGTAATGAGCATACTAGTAATGGTGCCGACTACTTTGTAAAAAAGTATTTGCATAATATTTTTGAAAAGGGCCCAACAATAGATGTAATATTATTGGCCTGTACACATTATCCATTGCTTAAAGAAAAAATAATTGAGTATCTCCCGGTGGGAGTAAAATTGATTTCACAAGGAGAAATAGTAGCTGACAGTCTTGCTGATTATTTGCAACGGCATCCTGAAATGGAGGGTCAATGCAGTAAAAATGGCGATCGGAAATTCTATACAACTGATTCAACAGAAGATTTCGACAACCATGCCGGTACTTTTTATGGAGAAGCAGTAAGTTCCAAACATGTTGACTTAGGAGTATAATTCCGTTGATTATCAGCCTGTTTGAAGATCATTATTGCCAAAGCAAAATGAAAAATCAATAATTCTGCTTTGGTATAAATTTCATCCCTCTTAGCCTCTACTTCTGGCTTGCTTCCCTTACCTTTGCCGTCCTTTCACAAACAGCGGATGTGGTCGGCAGACAAGGTTTGAAACCTGAACTGTTCTCCCGGTTCGTATTTCATAAAAGTGAAAAAAGTATAAAACAATGAAACGTACATTCCAACCTCATCGTAAGCGTCGTAAAACTGTTCATGGTTTTCGTAAGCGTATGGCAACTGCCAATGGTCGTAAAGTATTGGCTAGTCGCCGTGCTAAAGGCCGTAAGAAGCTGACTGTTTCTGATGAGAGTAAACTGAAATAAGAAGTATTCCCCAAAGCCCCAAGGTGTGGTAAGGGAGGATTCGATAATTTTATAGCTCCAGTTTTGCTGGAGCTATTTTATTTCCAGCATGGCAAAACAATTTACATTAGGAAAGAATGAGCGGCTGAAAAGCAAAAAGCAAACTGACCAGTTGTTCAGCGAAGGGAAGAAGTTTTCACTAACACCATTTCGTATTTTTTTTATTACTAATACCACAGAAAGCACCTCGCATCAGTTTGGAGTGGGAGTAAGCAGTAAAATATTTAAAAGAGCAACGGATAGGAACAGGGTAAAACGATTAGTGAGAGAAGCCTGGCGTTTGCAAAAACAATTGTTACAATCAAAGTTGATCATCTTCTTTATTTATACCGGAAAAGAATTGCCCGAATACAAACAAGTGTTTGATGCAGTAGGTAAAGCGATAGACAAACTCAATCAACTATCATCAGTCAGCCAGTGAAAAAATTGTTGCAATTATTGAGCCTCCCTTTTATTGCAATGATAAAAATTTATCAATGGGTTATTTCGCCTATCCTTGGTCCTAAATGTCGATATACTCCCACCTGCTCTCATTATGCAGCAGAAGCATTAAAAAAGCATGGTGTATTTAAAGGAATGTGGCTGGCCATAAAGCGAATTTCCCGCTGTCATCCCTGGGGAGGAGGCGGATACGATCCTGTACCATAGTATAATCAAAACTTCATTACACCTAACTACATTTAGGGAGGCTTTTATTCTGTATATTAGTTTTTAAATTAAAGGCTTTGGTTAAGGTTTCAATTATTGAAGACGATAAGCATTATCGGGAGGGATTGGTAACGCTGATAAACAATTCAGATTACTTTATAATTCTTCATGCTTATGCATCGGGAGCCGAAGCAATTCCTCATATCATTCATCATCCACCAGACATTGCAATTATCGATATTAAATTACCAGGTAAAAGTGGTGTTGATATAATTTCTGTTATCAAGCAACAAACCCCAGAAGTGTTATGTATGGTTTGTTCTTTTTATGATGATAATGAATTTGTGTTTAACGCATTAAAAAACGGAGCATCGGGGTATATTTTAAAAGATACAATGCCGCTGGAAATTATTGAATCACTAAAAGAATTACACAGTGGGGGTTCGCCAATGAGCCGTTACATTGCCCGTAAAGTAATTCAGGCCTTTCATCAAAATCAAAGTAGAACCAGCTTATCTGAATTAACAGAAAGAGAAAATGAAGTGTTGCAATTGGTAGCTACAGGAATCGGTTTTCAGGAAGTGGCCGACAAATTAATTTTAAGTAAGCATACAGTAAAGAAGCATCTAAAAAATATCTACGCAAAGCTTCATGTCAATAATAAAATGGAAGCGGTTAATAAATTAAACAACCCTGGTATAAATTAAAAAGACTGCCATTAAGCAGTCTCTTTAATTATTTTCCGTTGATAAAAATTATTTCGCAAATCTTTTTGCCACTTCATCCCAGTTTACCACATTCCAAAATGCAGCCAGGTAGTCAGCTCTTTTATTTTGATATTTTAAATAGTAGGCATGTTCCCACACATCACAACCTAATATTGGTGTTCCTTTTACTTCAGCAACATCCATTAATGGATTATCCTGGTTAGGCGTGGATGATACTTCAAGCTTATCATCTTTTATAATTAACCAGGCCCAACCACTACCAAATCTTGTCATACCAGCGGCTGCAAATTTTTCTTTAAACGCATCAAAAGAACCAAACGCTTCAGTAATTGCATCTGCTAATTTTCCTGAAGGCGTTCCGCCACCGTCTGCTGAAAGACTTTCCCAGAAAAAAGTATGATTCCAGTGACCGCCACCATTGTTGCGAACAGCAGGTGAAATAGAACCAGCGGCTGCTACTAATTCTTCTAATGATTTTTCCTCGTTAGGAGTGCCTGCAATAGCTTTATTAAGATTGTCAACATAAGCCTGGTGATGTTTGCCATGATGTATTTGCATGGTCTGTGTATCAATATGTGGTTCCAGCGCATCGTGTGCATAAGGAAGAGGAGCTAATGTAAATGCCATAAGATTAATGATTTAAATAGTGATTGATATAAAACTTAAGAATGCAAATTTACTGATGTATGCTTGAATGAAATGAAAACTGTGATTTAGTTCCTCTTTTCGACAACAGAATATTTTGTCGATATTAGATAATTAATTTCTACTTTACTTTTAAACAGAATATTAGAAGCAATTGATAATCATTGAACTACTGGGGAGAAATTTTTTTTAAGAATTGCTGTTTTATGCGTAATTTTTTGCGGCATTGTGCTGATTAGTGCGACATACTTCTGGGAATACCGATTTTACATATTTTAAAAACATACTCTTAACTAACTGCTTATGAAAAAAAACATGTTATTAGCATGGATGGTATTTTTCTTATCTATGCCATTACTTGTCTTTAGCCAAGGCCGGCAAGTATCAGGAATTGTAAAAAACCAAAAAGGCGAAGTAGTTCCTTCGGCCAGTGTTCAGCAAAAAGGCACCAGGAATGGTGTAATAGCTGACGATAACGGAAAATTTACCATTACTGTTACTGGAGCTAACCCAGTATTAGTTATTTCCTCTGCCGGATTTTCAGCTATGGAAGTTGCGGTTGGTTCATCCACATCTTATGATGTAGTACTGCAAGATGCAGGAGAGATGACGGGAGTGGTGGTAACGGCAATGGGTATTTCAAAAAACAGAAAAGCTCTTGGTTATGCTACACAAGAGGTGAAGTCGGAAGATCTCAACATTAATCGTCAGCCAAATCTTGTAAATGCATTGCAAGGAAAAGTAGCAGGTGCTACTATTTCAAGTGTAGGTGGTGGACCCGGTCAAGGTGCCAGCATTAGAATAAGAGGAATTAATTCTATCGATATTGGGCAATCCAATGAACCAATTTTTGTAATTGACGGTGTATTGTTAGATAATAGTACTTCTACATTAGGCTCTGGTTCTAATCATAATGTAAGATCCGTGGGTAACAGGGCATCAGATATTAATCCTGATGATATAGAAACAATAAATATTTTAAAAGGTGGTGCTGCTACTGCACTATATGGACTGCGTGGTGCTAACGGGGTAGTGGTAATTACTACAAAAAAGGGAAAGGGTGATGGTGTAAGAGTTAGCTTTAATAGTTCTTATGGGTTTGATAGGGTAAATAAATATCCGGCGGTACAAAATGTTTATACGGCTGGTATATTAGGCGTTTACACACCTATTGGCTTAGGACCAGCATGGGGCCCAACAATTGCCGAGGCAAAAGCAGGCACCGGCCCGGGAAATGTTGCACCCGATCCAACTCACCCCGATGTACTTTTTGATAATTATGAAAGGGCATACAAAACCGGAACTCAGTTTCGTAATACTATTAACCTCACAGGTGGAACTGAAGCCATAAAAATATTTTCTTCCTTATCTTATTTTAAGCAAACCGGTATGCTTGACTTTACTGATTATAAAAATATTTCTGCCCGTGTGAACACTGATATTAAAATCAGCAATAAATTAAAATCATCCATCAATTTAAGCTATGCTAATTCGGGAGGATATAAATATGATGCGGATCGTTTTGGAGAAAGCCTTGCTTATTTTTCTGGAAGATGGGATGTGAGAGATTATATAAATGAAGACGGCACTCAAAAATGGAGAGGAACAAATAATCCTATCTATGGAGCAGCAACTAATAAGTTAAAAGATAATGTAAATCGTTTTGTAGGTGGTCTTTCATTAAACTATAATCCTATTTCATGGTTAAATTTTAGCTACCGTATCGGTATAGATAACTACACAGATAATCGGTTACGTACAGCTCCAGGTCTTAGAGGAATTGTGGGAGAAAGAGCTTATGATAATGCAGAAGGTTTTGTAGGAGAATATAACACCAACTTCCGAGCTATTAACTCCACTTTTATGGCTGTTGCTTCTACCAAAGTGGGAAAGAATTTTAATACAACACTTCGTTTGGGACAGGATGTATATGATAGAAGAGTTAGCTCTAAAGGAGTGCTTGGGTCCAGGTTAAATGTGTTTGATTGGTTTAATCTGGGAAATGCTGCAGTGCTTCAGGCTACAGATAATTTATCTCAATACAGATTAATGGGTCTTTTTGGAGAAGCTACTTTGGATTTTAAAAATTACCTTTTTCTTTCCATTACTGGTAGAAATGATGTGACGTCTACGCTAAGAAAACCTAACAACTCTTTTTTCTATCCTTCAGTTAGTTTAAGTTATATTTTCTCTGAACAGTTTAAAATGCCCAATGCAATTACGAATGGTAAACTTCGTCTCTCGTACGCTAAAATTGGTAAAGACGCAGCTCCTTATAGCACATCGACTGGCTATGCAGCATACACAAGTTTACCAGCGGGTAGCACCGGCTTTACCAGGGGTTCAGTTTTAGGCGATCCGAACTTACGACCTGAGTTTACCAATACGTTTGAAGGCGGATTAGAAATGAGTTTTTTCAAAAACCGTTTAGGGTTTGATTTTACTTATTATCATTCCATCAGTGAAGACCAGATTATTAATGTAAATGTATCGTCAGCTACCGGTTATGTAAGAGCAGCAGTTAACTCAGGAAGTATGCGTAACAAAGGAGTTGAATTGGTGCTGAGAGCTACACCAATTAAGGCAGGTGATTTTCAATGGGATTTTAACCTGAACTATTCGGCCAATAAGAATAAAATTTTAAGTATCAGAGAAGGCCTTACTGAAATACCTTATGCAGTACACCCTGGTTATGGTAATGCCGCTGTTACGATGAAATTAATTCCTGGTGAAGCATATGGAAATTTATATGGAACTCATTATTTGCGTTATTATGGAACTGATACTCCCGACCCGCTAAGAACAGATAAAACTAGACCGATGGTAATAGGTGCAAATGGCTTCCCCGTATTAGCACCTGTCTCAAGTCAAAAATTGTTAGGTAACTCGCAACCAGATTGGGTAGGTGGTCTTTCCAATACATTTAGTTATCAACGATTCACAGTATCTGCTTTGTTTGATGCCCGTTGGGGTTTTGAAAAATATAATCGCTTAGAGAATTTCTTTTCAGCTTTTGGTATTGCTGATTATACACTGGACCGTAGAGATTTTAAAGTTTTTGATGGAGTACTGGCTGACGGGACAAAAAATACAAAATCAGTATGGCTTGGGCAGGCATTAGGCCCGGATGGGGTGAATTATGGTGAAGGATATTATCGTAATTATCACCGTACTATTTCAGAACCGTTTATACAAGATGCATCGTGGATACGTTTACGTTCATTAAGCCTTGCCTACGATTTGCCAGTTGCAAAATTGTTTAATGAAAAGTTTATCAGGAATGTTTCCCTTACACTAACGGGCAATAACCTTTGGCTTCATACTAACTATTTTGGTTTGGATCCGGAATCGGTTTCAGCAGACAGTGGTAGTAACGTAGATGGTTTTTCAGGATTTACTTATCCTGCAGCCAGAACATTTTTATTCACCCTCAATGTTGGATTCTAAAAACTTGTTATCATGAAAAAAAGCAATAAAAAATATTTACTAATTCTGGTAGCGGTGATTGTTTTTAGTTTTCAAAGTTGCCGAAAGGATTACTTTGATTTAAATGATAATCCCAACCAGGTTACTACACCTTCGTTGCCATCTTTATTAAGTACAGCAACTCATAAAACAGGTATAAATAGTTACAATGTAGCCAGCGTTGTTGCCCCGCTTGTACAATACCTTGCAAACCCCGGTGCAAGTGCATCAACAGATATTTACCAGATAGTAGATTATACGGGTACATGGGATGCGTTGTATTATGCAATGGCAGATATTTCTGATATGCGTAACCTTGCTATAAAACAAGGTTCCAGCGAATATTTGGGAGTGGCTAATGTATTACTGGCGTATCATATAAATCTTGTCTCCGATTTATGGGGTAATGCTCCTTATTCGGATGCTTTTAGCACCAGCACACTTACTCCGAAGTACGATACTCACCAGGATCTTTATAACTCAGCCCTTACTTTGCTGAATGAAGCAATTGTAGAGCTGGCCAAAACAAATGCAACTATTAAACTGGCTGTAGCAAGTGATCTTATTCATGCAGGTGTACTTGCCCGTTGGATCAAAACGGCACAAGCCTTAAAAGCAAGAATGTTGATCAAAGTAAGCAAATTGCCAAGCTATAATGCAGCATCAGTATTAACTGCAATTGATAATGCGTACACTTCCAACAGTGATGATGCAGGCATGGCTGCTTTTCAATTAAGAAATAGCTGGGCACAGGTAGCAAGAAATAATGCAAGCTTAACTTTATCCGGTTGGTTGTCTGAACAACTAGTCGATCATCTTAACGGTGTAACCTATGGCATATTTGATCCAAGAATTAGAAAAATTACTGACCCTAATCCGGTTACAACGCATGGTCTTTGGAAAGGCACAGTGAATGGAGCCGGTAACAGAGCACCTGGAAATAACACCGTGAAAGATGAAAATTATGTAGCTATTAGTTCGCCCTGGACAAGTGATGTAGCACCGCTGCTTATTGTTACATACGCCGAACTTAAGTTTATTGAAGCTGAAGCCGCATTTGGTACTAACCCCGGCAGAGCTTATACTGCATACCTGGCAGGTATTAATGCTAATATGGATAAATTACAAGTACCCGCAGGTGCAGAAAGAACTGACTATCTCGCTGCAGTATCAGTTGGTTCGGCCAATTTAACAAAGGATATGATTTTTAGAGAAAAATATGTAGCTACCTATTTAAATGCAGAAGCCTGGAATGATGCCCGTCGTCATAATTATGGCTATAAAGATTTTGGGCTTCCGGTAGGTGCGGTTCTTCCTACATTTATTCGCCGGTTAGAATATCCAACAGGCGAAAGAAGTAAGAACGGAGCTAATGTACCAAACGTAGCTTCTCTCGCCGATAAATTATGGTGGGATCAATAACTAAATAAACTATTAATATTTATAGAGGCTGTTTCAGGAAATCTGGGCAGCCTCTTTTATTAATTATCTTTTATTCTTAAAAAAATCTTTCATCAGCTTGGCGCAGTCATCTTTTAAAACACCACGTATCAATTCTGTTTTAGGATGAAATGGCCAATTAGAACCAGCCGTTTTTTTATAACCATTCTTTTCATCATCTGCACCATATACAATTTTGCCCAATTTGCTCCAGTAAATAGCTCCGGCACACATAAAGCAAGGCTCAACTGTTACATATAAAGTGGCCTCAGGTAAATATTTAGCACCTAAATTATTAAAGGCAGATGTTAAGGCAATCATTTCTGCATGAGCAGTGGGGTCGTTTAGCCTTTCAGTCATGTTATGGCCCCGTGCAATTATTTTTTCATTGATAACCACAACAGCACCAATGGGTATTTCATCATCTTCAAAAGCTCTTTTAGCTTCTTTTAGTGCCTGCATCATGTAATATTCATCAGTCATGGAGCGGAGAGTTTTAATTACCTTGGTATAAAATTAGAATTAATGCCAGACATTTCGAGCCTTCAAAAAATGAGGCAATATTTCAATAGCGGTGCCACAAGGTCGTACGACTTTAGAAAGGAGCAACTAAAAAAACTCAAAGCAGCTATCCTGAAACATGAACAGGATCTGTACGATGCTTTATATGCCGACTTAAAAAAAGCACCTGAGGAAACTTGGGTTACTGAAATTGGGATTGTAATTACAGAGCTCAACCTGGCTATTAAAAAACTAGCTCAATGGATGGAAGCCGAACCAGTTTCTACTAACCTGCTCAATATGCCGTCAGGCAGTAAGATTATTAGTGAACCACTGGGTGTAGTATTGGTAATTGGTCCCTGGAACTATCCTTTTCAATTACTGATAAACCCGATGGTTGGAGCAATATCAGCCGGCAATTGTGTGGTATTAAAACCCAGCGAATTTGCACCGGCCACGTCAGCAGTAATAAAGAAAATTATTGAAGAAACTTTTTCACCGGAATATATTTTATATGTTGAAGGTGAAGGCAGCATGGTAATTCCGCAAATGATGAACAATTTTATTTTTGACCATGTTTTTTTTACAGGCAGTACGGCAGTAGGAAAAATTATTTATAAAATGGCTGCGGAAAACTTAGTGCCTGTAACATTAGAACTAGGTGGTAAAAGCCCTTGTATTATTGAAAGCGATGCAAATATAAAAGTAGCTGCAAGAAGGATTGCCGTGGCAAAGTATTCGAATGCCGGACAAATGTGCATTGCGCCGGATTACATTTTAGTGCATGAGTCTCAAAAACTAGCTCTTATTGAGGCATTAAAAAATGCGATTCAACAATTTTTTACAACCAACCCGGCAGAGAGCTATAACTATTGTAAAATTATTAATACAAAACAGTTTGACAGGATAAGTAATTACCTGGCAGAAGGAACGATTTTACACGGCGGAAAAACAGATAAGGAGAGTTTATACATAGAGCCAACCATCATTACAGATCTCATACCGGGTAATAAATTAATGCGGGAAGAAATTTTTGGCCCCGTATTACCGATACTTTCTTTTACCACGATGGAAGATGCGATTGAAATAATTAAGCGTAATCCAAACCCATTATCATTTTATGTGTATACGGGCAGCAACAAAAAAGCCAATAGCTGGATAACAGCAGTACCTGCGGGTGGGGCCTGTATCAATAACTCAAGCTGGCATTTCACCAATCATCATCTGCCGTTTGGTGGAAGAGGTTTTAGTGGTATGGGTGTTTGTCATGGTAAATATTCTTTCGACACCTTCAGTCATAAAAAATCGGTGATGAAAACTCCCACCTGGTTCGATCCTCGTATTAAGTATCCTCCTTTTAAAGGGAAGCTGAAATTGTTTAAGTGGGTAATAAAGTAAAAGTCATTAGCAGTATTCTTTGCGCAAAAATATTTAATCTCCTCCTGCAATAATAAAAGAATAGCTTTGACAACTGTCGAAGCTGAATAATTCTACTAAGAATGGAGACAATGAAAAAACTAAAACGGTTTATAATTGTTCTATTGGTACTGCTTGCAGCATTTGCTGTGTATGTAGAAATCGTTAACCGTAATTCAAAAAACATGACGTATCGGCAAAAAATAATGAAAGCGGCGTATCCTGCTATTATGTGGCTTAATAAACTAACCGGCAGTAAATCAAAAAAAATGGAAAATACACAAGTAAAGGCTCCGGTAACTTCTTTCTATGATTTGAAAACAAAGTTGAGCGATGGCAGCGAATTTTCTTTTTCCTCATTGAAAGGGAAAAAGGTATTGCTGGTAAATACCGCCAGCGATTGCGGCTACACCAATCAATATGATGACTTGCAAAGATTATACAACGACAACAGTAGTAAACTGGTGGTAATTGCTTTTCCGGCAAATGATTTTAAAGAACAGGAGAAAGGAACGGATGCCGATATAGCTGCTTTTTGTAAAAAGAACTATGGTGTTAGCTTTCCGTTGGCTCAAAAATCAGTTGTTATACAATCAGCAGAACAGAACCCGGTTTTTCAATGGTTAACAGATAGTACAAAGAATGGGTGGTGCAATCAATTTCCTACCTGGAATTTTTCGAAATATCTCGTTAATGAAGAAGGAGTGTTGACGAATTACTTTGATCCGGGTGTTTCACCGGCAAATACCGAAATAAGAACAGCAATAAGAAAATAAGAAGCAAAGTTTTTAATGCGATACAACTTTCAACCCCACTATTGATGCAATCAATGTGGTGATAAAGAATAGTCTCCAAAAATCAGCAGGTTCTTTAAAAACAAAAATTCCTACTAGTACAGTTCCTACAGCACCAATACCTGTCCATACGGCATAGGCAGTGCCTATTGGTAAATTTTGTGTGGCCTTATAAAGAAGTATCATGCTAATGGTCAGGCATACAAAAAATCCTACCATCCACCAGGTTGATGTTGTACCCGAAGTTTCTTTTGCTTTTCCCAAACAGGAAGCAAAGCCTACTTCAAATAATCCAGCTATAACTAATAGAAACCAACTCATCGTTAATAATTATTCCACCGGGCATTTCTCGTGGTAGTTCACCAATTCGATCGGGGTTTTCTCAAACTCATAACAGCCGTATGTTTTAGCAATTTCATCAAACACCGCATTAATTTCTTCTTCGGTAGTTAGCGTTACCAGTTTATTGCGAAACTCTTTTATATTGGGTAATCCTTTTAAATAATTAGCATAGTGGCGGCGCATTTCATTAATACCTACCACCGGGTTTTTCCATTCAATGGATTTGTTCAAATGCTTGCGACAAACAAATAAACGATCTTCAATTGTTGGGGGTGGTAAATGCTCACTTGTTTTTATAAAATGTTTTATCTCGTTAAAGATCCAGGGGTAACCAATAGCGGCACGGCCAATCATAATCCCATCTACACCATAGCGGTTTTTATATTCCACCGCTTTTTCAGGAGAGTCTATATCGCCATTACCAAAAATGGGAATTTTAATACGGGGATTATTTTTCACTTTACCGATCAATGTCCAATCAGCTTCGCCTTTATACATCTGCGTTCTTGTTCTGC
>LNFM01007033.1_pt1 | contig 18013 bp, 12 predicted proteins | sample 596031 | NCBI WGS metagenome assembly LNFM01 (sample SAMN04254537, study PRJNA301005) | activated carbon metagenome | isolation source: dual media filters at the Ann Arbor, Michigan drinking water treatment plant | place: USA: Ann Arbor | reverse complement strand
CGACGTCGCTGGCGCGATCGATGATCTTCAGGTGGCCGTCGGTGTCGAGCCAGCCGGCGTCGCCGGTGTGGTACCAGCCGTCGGCATCGAGCACTTCGGCGGTGGCCTGCGGGTTCTTGTAGTACTCCTTGAGCAGTCCCGGGCTCTTGAGCAGGATCTCGCCGGTGTCGGTGATGCGGATCTGTACCCCCTTGAGCGGTGGGCCTACGGTGTCGGCGCGCACCTGACCGTTGGGTTGCACGCAGACGAACACCGCCGTCTCGGTGGAGCCGTACAACTGCTTGAGGTTGATGCCGATCGAGCGGTAGAAGGTGAACAGATCCGGACCGATCGCTTCACCCGCCGTGTACGCGACCTTTACCCGGCTCATGCCCAGCACGTTGCGCAGCGGGCCGTAGACCAGCAGGTTGCCGAGCCCGTACAGCAGCCGGTCGCCCAGGCCCACCGGCGCGCCGTCCAAAATGCGGCCGCCCACGTTCTTCGCCACGTCCATGAAGTGGCGGTAGATCGCGCGCTTGGCTGCACTGGCGTCTTCCATGCGGATCGACACCTGCGTGAGCATGCCCTCGAACACGCGCGGCGGCGCGAAGTAGTAGGTGGGGCCGATCTCGCGCAGATCGTTCAACACCGTTGATGGCGATTCCGGGCAGTTCACCGTGTAGCCGGTGACCAGCGCCTGCGCGTACGAGAAGATGTTCTGCCCGATCCACGCCATCGGCAGATACGCCAGCACGTCCTCGTAGACGTTCAGGTGCTCCATCTCGGTACAGGCGCGCGCGCGGTCAATCAGCGACGCGTAGGTCTGCACCACGCCCTTGGGCTTGCCGGTGGTGCCGGAGGTGTAAAAAAGCGCCGCGGTATCCGTGGCCTTTCCCAGCGCGATCTCGTCTGCAACGAGCGTGGGCCGACTTGCCAGCAGCGCTTCGCCGCGCGTCAGCAGCGCATCGAAGCTCATCATCCCCGCCTGCTCGTAGTGGCGCAGGCCGCGCGGGTCGTCGTAGATGAGGTGGGCGAGTTCGGCGTGCTGCTCGCGAATTTCCAGCAGCTTGTCGACCTGCTCCTGGTCCTCGACGATGGCGAACTTGATCTCGGCGTTATGGAACACGTAGACCATTTCGCCGGCCACCGCGTCCTGGTACATCGGCACCGGCACCCCGCCGAGGCACTGCACCGCCATCATCGCGAAGTACAGGCGCGGCCGGTTCTCGCCGATCACCGCCAGATGGTCACCCCGCTTGAAGCCCAGGCTGTGCAAGCCGGCGGCCAGCTTGCTCACCTCGGCCGCGGTCTGCGCCCAGGTGAAGGTCTGCCAGATGCCGAGCGTTTTCTCGCGCAGGGCCGGATGCTTGTCACGCCAGTGGGCGTGATGCATCAGCAGGCGCGGAAAGGTATCGGGCTCCGCGCCGGTTTGCGCAGACGGCGATGCCATGCGTGGTCTCCTGGCGGTTACCGGTCCGCGGCGCGATTCCGCGCGTGGCCGTCACTCGATCTTTGCCGTCGGCGCTCGCGCACCGATCGGATCGCGCAAGTTAGTCTTGTCGCGCGGGCCGTGCTGTCGCCGGAGCGACAATCCGCGGCCAGAATCGCGCCGATGCGGCGACAATCGATGTGCGGTTGCACAAACTCTGCTGATCCCGCCCGCAAGACAACGCAGCCAATTCTCGTAAACACGTAGCTGATGTCGACCGAGACCCTCGAGCAGTTTCTCCGAGCCACCCGCTGGGGCTCGCTGTTGCCTGCCGATGAACTCGCGCGCGTGGTCGCGGAGTCCAGTGCATTGAACGTGGCCGAGGGCGGCTACCTGTGCCGCAACGGCGAACCGGTGGATGCCTGGTACGGCGTGCTCGACGGCTTCATGAAGATGATCGTCACCACCCCCGACGGCAAGACCGCCACCTTCACCAGCATGCCGGCCGGCAGCTTCTTCGGCGAGGGCAGCCTGCTCAAAACCGAGCCGCGCCGCTACGACGTGGTGGCGCTGCGTCCCTCGCGTGCCGCCCGCATTCCACGCCGCACGTTCGAGTGGCTGCTCAACACCAGCATCCCGTTCAATCGCTATCTACTGGTGCAGGTCAACGAGCGGCTCGGCCAATTCATCGGCATGCTCGAATCGCAGCGCCTGCATGATCCGGATGCGCGGGTGGCGCGCTGCGTGGCCGGGCTGTTCAACCCGATTCTTTATCCGGGCATGGATGCGCGGGTCGAGGTCTCGCAGGAAGAGATCGGGCACCTGGCCGGCATCTCGCGCCAGCGCGTCAACCAGGCATTGCAGACCCTGCAGCAGGCCGGTCTGCTGCGGGTCGAGTACGGCTCGATCGTGATCGAGGACCTCGACGGCCTGCGCCGCTACGGAGCCTGAGCGGGTGTGCTGCCGGTGTTGCCCGCAGGGGAGTGGCTGATGCGCCGGCGCATCTGGCACATCTTGCGCTTGCTCGGTCTCGGCGCGCTGTTGCTGGTTGCGGCCGGCATCGCCGCCGGCCTGTGGTACTGGCAGGCGAGCCTGCCGCAGCACGCGGGCACGCTGCAGGTCGCAGGGCTCGCCGCGCCGGTGAAGATCGAGCGCGACGCGCAGGCCATCCCGCACATCGTTGCCGCCAGCGAAGCGGATGCACTGTTTGCGCTTGGTTACGTGCACGCGCAGGACCGGCTGTGGCAGATGGACTTCGCGCGGCGCATCGCGCAGGGCCGGCTCGCCGAACTGGTTGGTCCTGCGGGCGTGGAGACCGACAAGGTGCTGCGCACGCTCGGCATCCTGCGCGGCGCGCAGCAATTGCTCGACGCGATGGACACCAACACGCGCGCGATGGTCGACGCCTACGTGGCCGGCATCAACGCCTACCTGGACGCGCGCCGCGGCCCGCTGCCGCCCGAGTTCCTCATCACCCGCGCGCCGGCGCCGTCCCGCTGGACCGCGCTCGACTCGGTCGGCTGGGCGATGATGATGGCGCTCGACATGTCGAGCGAGTGGCGCGACGAGCTGGCGCGGTTGCGTTTGTCGGCGCGCTTCTCGCTCGCCGAGATCAACGACCTGCGCCCGCCGCCCGGCGGCGCGGAGCCGGTCGCTACCGCCGACTATCCCGAGCTGTACCGTCTGCTCGGACTGTTCACTGCCCGCGGTGCGACGACCAAGCTGTCGCAGGACGTTGACCGCTGGGCTGGGCTGCCGTCGCTCGGTGATACGGAGGCCGCCGCCGGCATCGGCTCCAATGCCTGGGCGGTCAGCGCGGCGCGAAGTGCCAGCGGCAAGCCGCTGCTGGCGGCTGACCCGCACCTGGCGCTGGTGTCGCCATCGCTGTGGATGCTGGCGCGCATCGACGCGCCTGGCCTGCAGGTGGCCGGCGCCACGCTGCCGGGACTGCCGTACGTGCTGCTGGGCCGCACCGCGCAGGTCGCCTGGGGCCTGACCTCCACGCACGGTGATTCTTCGGATCTGTACATCGAGCGAGTGCATCCGACCGACCCCACCCTCTACCAGACCCCCGACGGCTACGCGCCGTTCGACACCCGTCGCGAGATGATTCGCGTCAAGGGGGCGCCGGACATCCGTTACACCGTGCGCAGCACGCGTCACGGACCGGTGCTGTCGGATGCGCTCGCCAACGTCGATCTGGCCACCGAGCGCTTCGTGCTTGCCGTGAGCTGGGGTGCGCTGGCGCAGCCCGACCACTCGCTGCGCGCCTTGCGCGCGATGAACCACGCGCAAAGCGCCGCCGAGTTGCGCCGCGCCGCCGCCGAATGGACGCTGGCGCAGGTCAACATCGTGTACGCCGACACCGCCGGCGAGACCGGCCTGCAGATGGCCGGTCGTGCGCCACGCCGCGGCGCCGCGCACGATCTGCGCGGCGTGGTGCCGGCGCCGGGCTGGCAGTCGCGCTACGACTGGCTTGGCCTGCTCGATCCGGCGGAGCTGCCGTCGGTGCGTGGGTCCGAGTCCGGCTGGGTCATCAATGCCAATAACGACGCCGCGCCGCCCGGCTACCCGCACTATGTCGGCCACAACTTCGCGCCCACCTTTCGCGCCCGACGCATCGACAGCCTGCTCGGCGCGAGCGAGCAGCACGACCTCGTCTCGATGCAGCGGATCCAGACCGACGAGCGCTCGCTCGCCGCCGTCGAGTTCGTCACCCTGCTCAAGGACACGCAGCCACAGACGCAGGCCGGGCAGCTGGCCCTGGCGCGCCTGCTCGCCTGGGACGGGCGCATGGATGCCGCCCTCCCGGAGCCGTTGCTGCTGCACGCCTGGCTGCGCGCGTTGCGCTTGCGCATCTTCGGTGACGACCTGGGCGAGCCCGGCGCGGCACTGCTGCGCGGGGAGATGACACAGGCGATGCTTAACGTGCTGGCCGGCCGTGCCCGTGCGCGCGACTGGTGTGACGACTCCAGCACCGGCCGCGTGGAAAGCTGCACCGACCTGGCCGCCGAGGCGCTAGACGCCACCGTGGAGGAACTCACGCGCAGCAGCGGCCGCGACGTGCTCGGCCTGCGCTGGGGCGATGTGCACGTCGCTCGCCTCGAGCACCGGCCCCTGTCGCAGGTGCCGCTGCTGGCGCGCTGGTTCGAGCAGCGGCTGCCGCGCGGGGGCGACACGAACACCGTCAGCGTGGCGGCGCTGTCGGGCCACCCGGGCGCGCCGTACGCCGCCGTGCACGGGCCCGGCATCCGGCTGGTGTTCGACCTGGCGCAGCCGGGCGGCGCCTGGATCAACGCCACCGGCCAGGGGGGTCACCCGCTGTCGGCCCACTACCGCGATTTGTCGACACTGTGGCAGCAAGGAAAGTACCTGCGGATCGGCGAGGGTTCGGTGGAGCAGGCGTTGCAGCTGGTGCCGGCGGGCACGGCGACGGAGTCGCGTTGAGACAGGGCATCCAGGGGCGCGTTCGAGCAGACGTCACGCGAAAATTCGCTGACAGTTGACCGCAAGCCGTGAAGCGCCCGCAGAATCTGCAGTGCGCGGCCGATGTCGCCGCCGCGCTTGTCCCTGAGGAAAGTCCGATGTCACGCTGCTTCAGCGTCCGAAACATCCGCGCGGCTGCCGCGCAGCCCTCGCCCTGATCGACCGATGGGCGACATCACCGTACTGATCCAGCGCGCGCAGGCCGGCGATCGCGGCGCGCTCGACGATCTGTTCGCCGCGCTCTATCCGCAGCTGCGACAGATCGCCCACGCCCGCCTCACACGCAACGTGCGCAACACGCTGCTCGACACCACGGCGCTGGTCAACGAGTGCTACGTCAAGTTCGCCGACGCCCAGCGCCTGGGCGCCACCGACCGCGTGCACTTTCTGTCCTATGCGGCCAGCGCGATGCGCTCGATCATCGTCGACTTCGCGCGCGCCCGGTCCGCCGAGCGCCGCGGCGGCGACGCGCCCCACCTCACGCTGAACACCGTGCTGTCCGAGGACATCCCGGCGGGCGAGGACGAGATCATCGCCGTGCACGAGGCGCTGATCGACCTGGCCGCACTCGACCCGCGCTTGGCGCAGGTGGTCGAGATGCGCTACTTCGGCGGCCTGAACGATGAGGAGATCGCCGCCGCGCTCGGCATCACCGACCGCACTGTCCGACGCGACTGGCAAAAGGCCCGGCTGCTGCTGGCGGCGGCGCTCAAGGACTGACGGACAAGCGTGTCGGGTAGCGGGCGATGTCCGGATCGCAGCGCAGATTCCGTAAGCCCAATGAGGGAGCGCAAGCGCGTCGATCAGGACATCTCCCGCTGCCGAAGCCGCGATGCGCGGGTCCGGACTGAACCCAAGGACAAACCGGCGGCCCGTACCGCAGCAACGCACGCACTTCGCCGCCCACCGCGATGACTTCGCCGTTCGCTCACCTGACTCCCGAGACCTGGCCCGCCATCAGCGCGCTGCTCGACGAAGCGCTTGCACTGCCGCCGCCGCAGCGCGCCGGCTTCGTCGATGCATTGAGCGGTGACCAGGCGCGGTACCGCGACACGCTGCGGCGGCTGCTGGCGCAGGCCACCGGTGTGGAGACCGGCGACTTCCTTGCCACGCTGCCGCGGCTGTTGTCCGCCGCGCCTCCTAGCGACGGCCGGCCGGAGCCTGCCACTGGGGCCGACATCGGTCCGTATCGTCTGCTGTCGCTGCTCGGCCAGGGTGGAATGGGCAGCGTCTGGCTGGCCGAGCGTGCTGACGGCGTGCTGGTGCGCAAGGTCGCGCTCAAATTGCCGCGCCTGACCTGGGAGCCCGGATTGGCGCGCCGCCTGGCCCGCGAGCGCAACATTCTTGCCTCGCTGGAGCATCCGCACATCGCGCGGCTGTATGACGCGGGGGTCGATCCGCACGGCCGCCCGTACTTTGCGATGGAGTACGTCGACGGCACGCCGATCGACGTGCACTGTCGTGACCACCGGCTGGACCTGACGGCGCGCGTGACGCTGCTGCTGCAGGTGGCCGACGCGGTCGCCTTCGCCCATCGCCGGCTCGTGGTTCATCGCGATCTCAAGCCCTCCAACATTCTTGTCACTGGCGATGGCCAGGTGCGGCTGGTCGACTTTGGCATTGCGCGCCTGCTGGCGACCGAAGGGCATGAAGCGAGGCCCGATGCCACGCTGGCCGCCGGCGCACTTACGCCAAGTTACGCCAGCCCCGAGCAGGCTCAGGGCGGACCGCTGTCCACCAGCACCGACGTCTACTCGCTCGGCGTGGTTGCGCACGAAGTGCTCACCGGCGCGCGGCCGTTCGCTGACGCCGAGGGCGATGCGCTCGCCAGGCTGCAGGCGCTCGTCCAGCGCGACCCGCCCGTGCCGAGCAGCCGACCCGTGGCATCGACCGTCGCGGCCGAGCGCGGGCTCGACATCGACGGTTTGCGTCGCCGCCTGCGCGGCGACCTCGATGCCATCCTGCTGCGCGCACTGGCACGCGATCCGGAACAACGCTATGTCTCGATCAGCGCGTTCGCCGACGATCTTGCGCGCTGGCGCGAGGGCCGGCCGGTCAGCGCGCAAAGGCCGGCCCCGCTCTACCTGCTTGCCAAGTTCGTGCGCCGCCATCGGATCGCCGTCGCCGCCGGCAGCGCGGCCGGGATCGCGTTGATCGCTACCGCCACCGTCGCGGTCGTGCTCGGCTTGCAGGCACGCGAGCAGTCGCAGCGCGCGCAGGCGTCGCGCGACTTCCTGATCGGCCTGTTCGAACGCGCCGACCCCGATCTTCGCGGCGGCCGCGACGCCACCGCACAAGAGTTGCTGCTGCCGGCCGAGCAAGATGCCGCGCGGTTGCCACAGGCACAGCGGCGGGAGGTGCTGCAGACGATCGCTCGCCTGTGGCTGCACCTGGGCGAACCGGCGCGCGCCGCCAAAGCGCAGGGGCAGGTCAGCGCCACGTCGGCCGGTCAACCCGCCGCGCTTGCCACCTCGCTGGTGCAAGAAGCGCGTCTGGCGATCCTGCGCGGCGATACCGAAGCGGCCGAGCGCCTGATCGCCCAGGCCGATGCCGTGCCGGCGCGCGATTGGCCGACGGCGCTGCGCCCGCTTTCCCATGAGCAGCGCGGCTGGTTGCTGCACTGGCGCGGCCAGTCCCAAGCAGCGCAGACGCAGTTCGCCCTCGCGCTTGAGGGTGCCCGAACGCAGCAGGACGTGGCGGTGGAGTCTGGCGCCTTGTACGGGCTGACCGAGGCGCAGATGGAGGCCGGTCACCGCCGCGCCGCCCTCGCCACCCTCGACCAGATCCGCGCGCGGCTTGCGGCGCCGGCTGCTTCGGGGTTTTCAGCGCTGTCCCCTCGCGAACGCCACACGCTGCTGCTGGCCGCCGCCTCCGGCTTCTTCAAGCTCGGCCGCTTTGTCGACGGCTGGCCGATGGCGCAGCAGCTCGCCGCGCAGGCAAAGGCGCTGTACGGCGACGAACTACGGGCGCAGTTGCGGGTGCGCCTGCCCTGGCTCAAGTACGCGCGTCAACTTGGGCATACGGACGCGGCCACCGCCTGGTTGCTCGCGCACGACGCCGCCGACGCCGAGCTGATTGCCGCCTTCGGCGGCGCTGAAGTCGCTGAATGGCACGGTGAGGTCGCGCAACTGTGGGCGCAGGCCGGTGATGCAGCGCGTGCGCAAGTGGCGCTGACGCGCGCGCGCGCCGCGGTAGCAGCACTGCCCGCGTCTGAGCGACCGACGGCCGACGCATTGCTCGACTACTCCGCAGCGTGGACCGCGCTGCGAATCGGCGAAGCGCGCACCGCACTGCGCCTGCTGGACGAGACTCGCGCTGCGATGGGTCCGGCGCCACCGTTCCCGCCGTTTGTCATGGCGCGGTACGACGCGCTGGCTGCGGTCGCCGCCGCACGCAGCGGCGACCGGGCGCGCGTATCTGGCTTGCTGGCGCAAGCGCGCGCTGCCCTGGGCAACGAACAGCTCAGCGGCGAGTTGCCGGATCCCGCTGACGCGCTGCTCGGTCTGAACGAAATCCTGCATGCGCTGCAGGACGGTGTTGCCGGCGGCTCGGCCGCTGCGCCCCATGCGCTCGATGCGGTCGAAGCTGCACTGCTACGCATCGAGCAGACACTCGCAGCGTCCTTCGGCCTCTCGCATCCGGGCGTGCAACTGGCGGCAGCGCTGCGCTCGCAACTGTCGTCTACACCAGCGCCTGCTGCGCCCGCATCAGTCGCGCAAGCAACCGGGGCTGCCCGGCCTGCCCTCACCAAGCGCGAACTGCTGCGTCGCGCCGCCGGAGACTTTCCCGCGCAGCTTTACTTTTAAGGAGCACGTATGCAGATCTCGTTTGACAACAGCCACCTTGCGATCACCAGCGTCGGTGTGGTGCGCCCCAAGCCATGGCCTCGCATTCCTGGCCTAAGCGCGACGCTGGACATCGGTGAAGGCCCGCCGCGGCTGACCTTCACCGGCCGCGACGAGGCTGCTCTCGGCGCACTGGCGCAAGCGCTCGACGAGGCGCGCAAGCAGGTGGAGGTGGCGCGCGCGCAGCCCGATACGCCGATCACGCTGAACCTGGACGGCGTACTGGCCGATCATCAAGGCATCACCGCAAGCGCGGTCGCGTGAAGTTGATTGCCGGGCTGACCCCGGCTGACTGGCCCGCCGTCAGCGCACTGCTGGACGAGGCGCTCGCACTCGCCCCGGGCGAGCGCAACACCTTCGTTGCGCAGCTCGACGGCGCGCGCGCGCAGTACCGCGACACGCTGCTTGAGCTGCTGGCGCAGGCGACCGGCGTCGAGACTGGCGCCTTCCTCGCCACGCTGCCGCGGCTGTCCGCCGCCGGTCCCGCTGCGGACGATGCGCTTGCCGAGCCGGCGGTCGGTGCAACGGTCGGACCGTACCGCCTGCTGTCCGAGCTTGGCGCCGGCGGCATGGGCACGGTGTGGCTCGCCGAGCGCGCCGACGGCACGCTCAAGCGCAAGGTGGCGCTCAAGCTGCCGCGCCTGGCCTGGGGCCGCGGCCTGGCCGAGCGCATGGCGCGCGAGCGCGACATCCTCGCTTCGCTGGAGCATCCACACATCGCCCGGCTGTACGACGCCGGGGTAGATCAGCACGGCCGTCCCTACCTCGCGTTGGAGTACGTCGAAGGCCAGCCGATCGATCTCTATGTCAAGGAGCGCGGCTTGTCAGTGCGCGACAGGCTCGACCTGCTGCTGCAGGTGGCGGGCGCCGTCGCCTTCGCCCACAGCCGGCTCGTCGTCCACCGGGATCTGAAGCCCAGCAACATCCTCGTCACCGCTGACGGCCAGGTGCGGCTGCTCGATTTCGGTATCGCCAAGCTGATGGCGGGCGACCGCACGCGGGAAACGCATCTGACCCAGCTGGGCGGGCGGGCGCTGACCCCGGATTACGCCAGCCCAGAGCAGATCAAGGGTGAGCCGATCGGCACGGCGAGCGATGTCTACAGCCTGGGCGTGGTGGCTTACGAACTGCTGACCGGCGCCAGGCCGTACAGGCTCAAGCGGGGGAGCGCGGCTGAGCTGGAAGAGGCGATTGCCACCGTCGATGCGCTGCGCGCAAGCGAGGTAGCTGGAGGCGCCTCCGCGCAGCGCGCGCTGCGCGGCGATCTCGACGCGATTCTGAACAAGGCGCTCAAGAAGAATCCGCTGCAGCGCTATGCGACGATCGACGCGCTGGCACAGGATCTGATCCGATATCTCGCCCACGAGCCGGTCAGCGCGCAGCCGGACTCGTTCTCATACCGGGCCGCGAAGCTGCTCGCGCGGCACAAGGTGCAAGCGATCGCCGGAGTCGCGGTGATCGTGTCGGTTGCAGTCGGAATGTCGGCTTCACTTTGGCAGGCCGCAGAAGCGACGCGCGAACGCAATCGCGCGGTCGCGGCCGCCGACGAAGCGCAGCGCAATGCGCAGCGCGCGGACACCGAGGCTGCCCGCGCACGCGAACAGGAGTCCGTCGCGGACCAGCAGCGCAACGAGGCGCGCGAAGCCCTGGGCCGCGCACGAGATGCGGCCGCAGAAGCCGAGGCCGCTGCACAAGCCGAGCGGCGTGCGGCCCAACGCGCGTTGGAGCAATCGGAACGGGCGTCTGCGGTCCAGCGCTACCTCGTCGGCATCTTCTCGCAGAGTTCGGCACGGCAGGCCGATCCAAAGAAGGCGCAAGCGGTGACCGCGCGCGAACTGCTCGACCTCGGAGCACAACGTCTGGACACGGACCTTGCCCAGCAGGCATCCGCCCGACAGGAGATGGCGTTCACGCTGAGCACGTTGTACGGAGAATTGGGCGTGAGCGAACGATCGGTGCCCCTCGCCCGCACGGCGTTGGCGCTGGCAGAGGAGCTCTACGGAATCCACAGCATCCAGTATCAGCAGTCACTCGTCCGGCTTTTCGGCGACTTGCGCGAAGGGCCGGGCGACAGCAACGATCTGCAGCGCGCCACGGCGCTCATTGTTCGTTCGCTGGATCGCCCCGCACCGGCTTCGGAAGGTCGGGTGTCGCTGCTGCTCGCTTTGGCGATCTACTACAGCGACGTCAACCGGCCGGATGCACTCGACACGGCCGAGCGTGCGCTGCGCGAGGCACGCGCGCTCGGTAGCGCCGCGCTTGTGGCGCGCGCCGAAGCAGCTGTCGGGCGTGTTGCCGAACGCCGCGGCGACTTCGCAATGGCCGAACGCTACTTGTCGTCGTCGATCGATCGCTCGCTGCAGACCGGTCAGGCCATCAGCTTCGACTTGACCGTCGTGCGGGCAACTCTGGCCAACGTGCAGGCCATCCGGCTCAGAAGTCGCGAGGCGGAAGCCACGATGCGCGCGCTGATGAGCGACACGGAAGCGCGCCTCGGCCCGGACCACCTCGACGCACTGCAGTTACGGTTCCGGCTGGGGGCGCTTTTGATTCATGCGGGCCGCGCCGAAGATGCGCTGCACCCGCTGCGTGAGACGATCGATCGCCTGGCGCGCCAGGGCCCGGATCGGGAGCTTTTGAAGAGCTTGGTGATGATGGAACTCGGCTACGTCCAGCGTGATTTCGGCGAGTTCGACGAAGCTCAGCGGCTGATGCACGACGCCATCGCGATCCGCGACCGCTTGCGACCCGGTTCGCCCGCGGCGGCAACCCACCGCGAAGACTTCGCCGAGACCTTGGCGTACGCAGGCCGCAGCGAGCTCGCCGAATCGCTGCTGGCAGAGGCAGAAAAGATTCGCAACGCCCTGGGTGAAGCCGTGTCGGGCCGCGCGGGCTTGGAGCGGCGCCGGGCCCGGCAGGTGGTCGTGCTGCGCATGGCGGGCCGCTTCGAACAAGCACGGCAGGTGCTGGACGGGCTGGCCGCCGGTCGCGCGGTGTCTGCGCTTTCTGGCCAGGGCGAACTGAGCATGGCACTCCTGCGGTCTGCCATCGACCTCGACATGCAGGATCCAGATGCCGCCGCGAGCCGGTTGCAGCAGGTGCGCGCGGTGCTGGCCGAACGTGTCGCGCCTAACGCCGTGCCATCGCTCGAACGCGCCTATCGGCTGCAATGCGGCCGGCTCGCCCGTTGGCGGGGTGACGCCGGTGGAGCCGAGACGCACTTCGCCGCAGTGGAGCAGTCGCTCAGCGATTCCTACACCGCTGCCAGTCCGATCCGCACGCAGCTGCGCCGCGCCAGACAAGAAGCCGTTCAAACGTTCCGCTCGGACCTTCCGAACTGCTGAACGCTCCTGTGCGTCGTCGGCCCGAGGCGACCCAACGCCGTGCGGTAGCGCGCAAGCTCGGCGCGATGACTGCCCGTGCGTGAAAAGTCGACAACGCCCGATGTCCGCCTTCAGCCGTCGTTCTCGTAACGAGAAGCAAGGACCCATTTTTCGGTCCTGCGGAGCGCGACATGGACTGGGGCTACAAGGCGGTGCTGACGGCGATGACGGTGGCGGCCGTGCTGATGGTGGCGCAACTGTTCGGGCGCCGGCTGGCCGGCATGCTGGCAGGCTTGCCGGTGATCACCGCGCCGGCCCTGCTGTGGCTGGCGCACGAGCGGGGCGCCGAGTTCGCGGCAGCGAGTGCGGTCGGCAGTGTGGCCGCCTGCGGGGCGGCGGCGTTGTTCGCGCTCGCGTATGCGCGGCTGGCGCGCCGCTGCGGGCCGTTCGCATCGCTCGCCGGCAGCCTGGTCATCGGCGGCTGCGTGGCGCTGCTGCTGTCGCAACTTGCCGGCCATGCCTGGGCCGCGCTGGGCGCCGCTGCACTCGCCTGCACACTGGTGCTACGGCTGCTGCCGCGCGGGGGCGTGCCCCAGTCCGGCGCGGTCCGCCCGCGTGCGCAGATCTGGCCGGTGGCGATCACCGCCGGTGTGATGTGCGCGTTGATCGGCGTGGTGGCGGCGCAGGTGGGGCCGTACTGGTCTGGGCTGCTGGCGTCGCTGCCGATCATCAGCGGCTGCGCGCTGCTGCATCAGCACGTCACGGCGCAACCGGATGACATCCATCGCTTCCTGCGTGGCTATGTCACCGGCCTCGGGGCCAAGGCGTTGTTCGCCATCGCGTTCGCCTGGCTGGTGGTGTGGCTGCCGGCGGCGCTGGCGTTGCTGCTCTCGCTGCTGCTGGCGCTGGTCGCGGCGTTTCTGGTCACTGCCCACTCGCTGCGGCCGCTGTGGGCGTCGACGTTGCGCACACCCGCGTCGTAGGCCGCTGCTGGACCTAGGGTCGATCGAGCCATGATCGATGGGTTGAATGTGGCGGCTGCGCGATCGATCGCCTGGCTGCCCTGAAAACTGACGGCCAGACGTGCAAACCGCCCCGATCAGCCGGCAGCCGCCTCGCCGCCGTACTCCTCGAAGGCTTGCAAGGCGTACGCGGCGTACATCAGCGCCGGCCCGCCGCCCATGTATAGGCACATCCCCAGCATCTCCTCGAACTCCGCGCGCGTGCAGCCCAGCTTCACCAGCGCCTCGGCGTGAAAGCCCAGGCAGGGATCGCAGCGTGCCGACACCGACAGTGCCATCGCGATCAGCTCCTTGGTCTTCTTGTCGAGCGCGCCGCTCTTGCCGGCCGCCTGCGCCAGCGCCGAGAAGCCGCGCGTGGTCTCCGGAATGTCGGCCCGCAGCTTGGCCAGCGAGGCCGAGACTTCGGCCGTGATGCTCTTGTAGCTTTTTGCCATCGTGCAACCTGCCTGTGGGACGGATGCGTTCGCGAGCGGGACCGTCCCGGCCGCGTGCACCCGTTCGCACTGTCGGCGCCTGCGCCGCCGCGCGGTTGACTGACATCAAGGCGGCCGGCGCGCTGCGGCTGGCCCTGTGATGCGCCTTACGCAGGTCGAGCGCGCCAGACAGTCACGGTTAGTCAGGGTTTGATGAGAAACAAGCCCAGGCGTGCGTGCGAGATGCGCCTCTTGTCTGGCGCGGGCCTATGTGGTCGCCCGCTCGCCTTAGATCGCTTCAAGGACGTGAGGTACGCCCAGTGCAGCGTGCTGTGCGCCCACGGCCACGCCAGGTCAGTGAGGACCTCGATGCGCATGGACGTACCACTAGGGTCGCTGCACAGTCCGCAGCGCTGCGGGCTGCGCAATGAACAGCGGGTCGTGATGCAGCAGCACCGCGCCGGGACCGTGCTCGTCGTCGTGCATCACCAGCACGTCGTAGTAGCCGGCAAGCAGCGGTCCGGCGTCGCCCAGCGGCTGGCAGCCGTCGATCTCCCAGCGCAGCGTGAACACCGGGCCGGGGATCGGCTGGCCCGCGGTCATGGTGTGGCCATCGACGAACACGCGGGTGTCCGGACCGCACATGTTTCCGATCTGCGGCCAGGTGAAGCGCGGCGGGGTGTCGTCGTCGAGCAGCGCGATGTACAGGGCGTTGACCACCCATCGACGATCCAGGCGCGGCGCCAACGGCGCGAGCGACACGGCGCTGACGGCGGCGGCCGGATGGCTGGGCGACGAAGCCGACACCGGGGCGTCGCAGCCGGCCAGAGCGGCGGTCAGGGCGAGGGCGCCTAGGCAGACCCAGGCGGTGGCGCCGCGGTACGGCGGGAGTGTGCGCATGGTCGAGACCTCATTGCCGGTGGACAGGCCGGGGTGGCCGTGGTGCAAGCAGGAGCAGCAAGGACCGACCCGAGCTCGCTCCCGAGCGACCTTCACTCCTCGTTACGAGAAAACGCGCCGGTTTCGGACACGGGAAGGACAAGACGGCGCCGGGCCGGCGCAGCGCGCCTGGGTCACGGGGCCGCCGTGGGCGGCCATGTCACGCGCGCGCCCGGTATTTCAGTGGGATCGGGAGGGCCGAGCAGCCCGTCTAGGCGACGGCGCCGCGTACTGCCCAGGCGCGGGCCGTCATCGCGATGGGGCCGTTATCGGCGCCCTGCAATTGCGTGGCCAGTCGTGCCCGGATGCGCTGCTGCGCAGGTTCGGCCAGCGTGGCGAGATAGGCCGGTGCGGCACCGGTGCGCCCGAGGAAGGGGCGCCAGTAGTCATCGAAGTCGGCGAACACGGTGGCAATGTCGATCGGCTGCGCGGCCACGGCCGTCAGACCCGCCTGCTCAAACAACGCGCGCAGCGGCTCGGGCTTGCAGATCGGGAAGCGCCGCGACTCGTCGAACTGCGTGCCAGAGGGATCCACCTCGGCCGCGGCGTCCCAGAAGGCCCGCATCATCTGCATGCCATCGGCGTAGTCCCACACGTATAGCGCGATGGTGCCGCCCGGCTTCGTGACTCGCGCCATCTCCCGCGCCATCGCCACGTGGTCCGGCACGAAGTTCAGCACGAGCCCGGACACGGAGCAGTCGAATTCGTGGTCGGGCCAGGGCAGGCGCATGGCGTCGCCCGGCGCAAAGCGGGCGCGCGCATCGCCGATGCTCGACCGGGCTTGCTCGACGAACTGGGCTGATGCGTCGATGCCCGCAATCGACGCCGGATCGCCCACGGCCAGGATCGTCGAGGTCAGCGCGCCGGTGCCGCAGCCGATGTCGGCCCAGCTCAGGTGCGCGGGCATTGCGAGCCAGCCGAGAAACGACCGGGCGACAACGCGGCTCCAGCGGCCCACGTACATCTCGTAAGCGTCGCCGGAGTTCCACGCATCGGGTGCTTTGGTCGATGTCATCGCCGTCTCCTCTCGGACGACGTGCTCCAGATGGGCATGATCTCGAGCACGGGAGCCCGGAACCTCCATGGTCGTGTCGCTGAACGAGCCAAGCGCTCGATCAGCGCATTCGCAGGGCAGATTCGGGGCCGGGCCACCTGCGACTTGCTGCCATCACCCGAACGCAGCGGTGGCAGCACATTGCAACGCCGCACCGTGCCAGTGACAACTTACGGCAAGCCGCGACACGCGCTTGCGTCGTATAAAGTGGCTCGCGTCACCTCGTTGCCTGCCACCTTCCATGCATGCCGTGCTGCTTCCCGATTCAACTGCGGTCCCCGCCCTCGGCCTCGGTACCTGGCGCATGGGTGAGTCGGCATCGACGCGCAGCGCCGAAATAGCCGCTGTCCGCAGCGCGCTCGACCTGGGATACCGGCTGATCGACACCGCCGAGATGTACGGAGAAGGCGGCGCCGAAGAGGTGGTGGGTGCAGCACTGAATGCGTGGACCGCGCAGCCTGGCTGCGCGCGCGACGCGGTGTTCGTGGTGAGCAAGGTGTACCCGCACAACGCGAGTCGCACGGGGGTGGTGTCCGCCTGCGAGCGCAGCCTCAAGCGGCTTGGGCTCGGCTACATCGATCTGTACCTGCTGCACTGGCGCGGTCAGCATCCGCTGGCCGACACGGTGGCGGGGTTCGAGCAGCTCGTGCGCGACGGTCGCATCCGCCGCTGGGGGGTGAGCAACTTCGATACCGACGACATGCATGAACTGTGGACGCTTCCTGCGGGCGACCGCTGTGCCGCCAACCAGATCTATTACTCGGCAAGCGAGCGTGGCATCGAGTTCGACCTGCTGCCCGCGCTGCGCGGCAGGCAGGTGCCGGCGATGGCCTACTGCCCGATCGACCAGGGTGCGCTGGCGCGCGACAAGACCTTTGCCAAGGTCGGCGCGCGCCACGGTATCAGCGCGGCGCAGGCGGCGCTGGCCTGGGTGCTACGCCAGCCCGACGTCATCGCCATTCCCAAGGCGCTGCGCGACGTGCATCTGCGCGACAACTTTGCTGCCGCCGATGTGCAGCTCGCGCCCCAGGATCTGGCCGAAATCGACCGCCACTTTGCGCCGCCGGCCCGCAAGCGCGCGCTGGCGATGAGCTGAAGGCCGCCATGGATCGCGACTTCTGGGAACTGGCCAGCTACGTTGTTACGGCGCTGGGCCTGCCGCTGGCAATGGCGATCTTTGTCTTCGAGCAGCGCAAGGAGCGCGCCAACGAAGAGGCCGAGGTCTATCAGCTGCTCGCCAACGCCTACAACGACTTTCTCAAGGTGGTGATCGACAACCCCGACCTGCACCTGTTCACCAACAGCGCCACGCCGGACCTGACGCCGTTGCAGCAGGAGCGCATGCTGGTGATCCTGGACATGCTGATGTCGTTGTTCGAGCGCGCCTACCTGACCGCCTGGGGCGAGCGGATGAACGAGCCGCAGCAGCGTCGCTGGAACGTGTGGGAAGACTTCATGCGCGAGTGGATCCGGCGCGACGACTTTCACCTGCGCATCGAGGCGCTGCTGATCGGCGAGGACCCCGACTTCCAGGCCTACTTCCGCGACCTGGTGCGGCAGGAGCGAGGCTCGATGCTCGCTGGGGCGTAGCTCGGTCAGGTGGCCTGGCAGGCTTTCGATAGAGTCTGTCATTGGCCGGCTGGACGATCTGTCCCAGGCAAGGATCCGGAACTGCGACGCATGGCCCACGCGCGGCTGACCCGCGACGTGTGCGACACGCTGCTCGATACCACCGCGCTGGTTCACAGTGCTACGCGCGCATCGCGCTCGCCGAGTACGCGAGGATATGCGCGCGATCGATCGGTTCGCGCGAGCCAGGTCAGGCGAGCTACTGCGACGCTGAAGCGCGAGCGGCAGCAGCGGCGACCCGCGCGCACGGGGCCTGCGCATTGGGCGCTGGACACGCACAGGTGCGAGCGTTCACGCCGCCCTTGCTCGCATGCGTTTGGCGGTGGTGTCCGATGTCCGGAACTGCGTCGCCAATCCGTAATGTCGATTGATCGCCAACGAGGCACGGCCGAGTACACCCGCCAGCGCCGAAAACCCACGTCTTCGCGATTGCCCGGCGTGGGGCTGCATGTTCGAATCGTCTGCCGTCGCTTGCTCGAGGGTCGCGCCGCCCGTGTGGTGCGATGCGCAGTTCGTTGCGATCGAGTGCCCGGCTCACGGACCGCTGCTTTCAAGGACGCCATGGCCCTGCCGTTCGACGCTTCAAACTGGCCTGTGATCAGCGCGCTGCTCGACGAGGCGCTCGCGCTGCCTGTGGCCGAGCGCGACTCGTTCGTCCAGCAGCTCGACGGGGAGCGCGCGCAGTACCGCGACACGTTGCGCGCCCTGCTCGGCAAGGGTGGTGGCGTCGATGGCGTCGAGACTGGGGCGTTCCTCGCCACACTGCCGACGCTCACGCTGCTCGCTGGCGCAGCAGATGCAAGTGCGGGCTCGCTTGTCGAGGTCGCGCCGGGCCAGACCGTGGGTCCGTATCGCCTGATCCGCGAACTCGGGGTGGGCGGCATGGGGGCGGTG
>LNFM01002523.1_pt1 | contig 18013 bp, 23 predicted proteins | sample 596031 | NCBI WGS metagenome assembly LNFM01 (sample SAMN04254537, study PRJNA301005) | activated carbon metagenome | isolation source: dual media filters at the Ann Arbor, Michigan drinking water treatment plant | place: USA: Ann Arbor | reverse complement strand
AACCAAACTTAGAAGCTATGTCAGTGCTAAGTTTGTGATTAAAGTCTTTTCTGGAGTTTGCAATTTTCTTGTGAATATTCTTTACTTGCTTCTTTTTGTTAGCCCTTTGAGCAGTAGCTAACCTATTCTCATAGCTTCTAGTGTAGCGAATAGCTTTAATCGATCTACCTGTACTTAAAGTAGCAACATCTTTAAGACCTAAATCAATACCAACTTTGTCTTGCTTGCAGGGGCCGAAGATGTCTAGTAGCTTACAAGTTAAGTTCAGATACCATCTGCCACGGTTGTCACAAACAATACTACCTGTGCGGATTTCCCCCTCAATAGGTCTAGAATTCCAAAATTTAAATTTTAATTTTTTATAGCAAGCAGTACCATCTTCACGATTTACTTTTATAGCTTGATAATTAAAAGGAATCCAAGGTAGCGATTTCTTACCTCTCCATCTTAAACTACGCTTTCTAGTTTTTCTACGTCTGGTCGTATACTCACTGCAAACCATCTGAACAGTTGCAGAGCGCAGTTTAAGTTCCTTGGAAGAACCTGCAGTTAGTAACATCAGATCATACTCAGAGGGTCCTTCCCACGGAAGTTTGCCGTGCCTAAGTGCATCTAATTGTGTTTGATTACAAAAATTCCATACCAAGTTAACGTTATTACTTTTTTCAAGTAAAGCTTTCCGTAAAGACTTTAAAGAGTCTTTTATTCGAAAAGAATACGTGAGAATCCTAGCCATTTAACCTAAAAATATATAAGTAACAATACTATTATATATTTTATTTCTTAATTTAGCAATATTTATCTTATTTTAATTAACAAATTTCTTTAAGTTAAAAAACCAAGCTTGAAACTTAGTTTTAGGTTTACTGCAAACTTAGCAGTGAGCTTCGATTCCCGAAGAGTGAACAAACCCGGCCGTCAAAATCCCATCAGCGTTTTTGACAATAGCCACTTGATTGGGGATAAGTTTGTGATGGATGCTGGACGGGTACTGCTGGTGCATGGCTAAGCCGACGCGCGCAACACTGGGTTCAAAGAGTCGATTCATATCTTCAACCCAAACCCTGTTGTGACCTCGTTCCATACCGATCAAACCGCCCTGTTTGATCATCTTCCACCCCGGCCACAAAGCACCGAGAGACAAGATACCTGCAGTTGCAGGAACAATGGTAGTCTCCGGCTGCCACAGCTTCATGGCAGATCCTTGACTGAGAATGGCAGGGGCCTGAGTAGAGGCTAGGATTCCTGACAAGCCTAAAATGAAGTTTCTGCGTTGCATAAAACCTTTCATGTAAATGGTAGCCACAACTGGACTTGAACCAGTGGTCTTTCGCTTATCAGGCGAATGTTTTACCAACTAAACTATGCGGCTAATTTCTTACTCAACTTTCACGTTCATCGCTTCGGCCAAGCCCTTCAAAGTGTTCTCAGAAGCGAGCTTCCAGCCGAACCACATGGCGTCCAGAGTTTCTTCCGCGTAATCACCGTCTTCGTCTCTTTTGAGAAACTCAGCTTTGGTCTTCAAGTCAGGACTTGACGTGAGCCAACCAGTGACGGGGTTTTTCTTGATACTGCGAAGAAAATACTCCTTGAACACCTCTTCTTCAAAGATACTGCGGGTGTCTTCAAGAGCTTCTTCGATTTCAATTTTCGTCAGCTTAGACATACAGTACCTTTGCGGTTGGTGGAGAGAATTAGCCCCAGGTTACTAGAGACGTCACGATGTTCACCGACCTTCCCAGGTCCATCATGATATTGTCCTTATCTGGGTTCGGGCTTTTAACTACCCCGAAAGCATTTGTAGGCTGGTCATTATATTCGCCGTTCGTCAGACCATTAGGTGACTCAAAGCCTTTTGAGCTTCTACCCCGATTGCAGAAATTACCGGACATCAACGGGCCATACTCAAGTCGGCTTATATGTCAACATGGACTTTAGCGGAGTTTCGAGCTGGGAATCGTATATAGAGAGGTAAGGTTGCCAGGTTCACTTGCAATTGAGAACGCGCCAGTCTAGCATCCCAGCTAGACAGATTCGAGTGCGGAATCTTGAAGTTCAATGCGAGTCTTTTGAACAAGCGGGAACTTACCAAAGATTACCGGGTCTTCCACAAGTGTTTATCCGGGACGATAACGCTTCCTTGTAACTATCTTATACCAAATTACAACTAAAAATTGAAACTAAAAAAGAAGCTTTATGGGCTTCTAATACTAGGCTCAAGCCTTGACCGAACTCTTTTCCTTTGGGAGTTGGAACATGCTCAAGTCCATTGCCGGCGTCGTTCCGCTAGGCTTGTACACCTTCTTCGGATAACGCTCACCTCGCACAAACCCCGTCTGTCGGCATTTGGTACAGATGTGAGTGTACTGAACTTTGCCTTGAATCATCGTGACGAGGTTCGAGTAGTTCATTGTACCGTCGCACTTGTCGTTGACACAATTCAGCAGTTGCTCAACCTCAACGACGTTGTTGTGGCGCTCGACGACGTTCGGCTTCGTGATAAGTACCGGAGTGTTCATTACTATTTCCTTACTACTGGCCAGGACTTGAACCGCTCATGGACCACGGTCCGGATTACGCTGGAAAGGGCCATGGAGGCAAAAATCGCCGGCAGCGCTATGTACCAGACCACCTGGTTTTTAATCAGCAGCGCAAAGACAGCCAGCTCAATGAATGAGATGTGCTGTTTTGCGAGCCAGCCTATGACTTGGAAAATCTTGTTCAAGAAATCTCCTCTGAAGGGGTGGTAGCAGGGGCGGGAATCAAACCCGCGTTATCACTCAATTATCTATTGAGGGCTTTAAAGAGGTATAAGCTCTTCCCTTAGGTCAACATTAGCAACCCTGCCATAAATCTTTTTCAAGGCCTAGAGTTTAGGCCTTTTTTACACCTAGGTCAAGCCTTCGTCAAAAGCATGAATTCATCCGGCGTCAGGGTCTTGCGAAGACGGACTTCGAAGACCTCTTCTTCGGCCTCCATCATCTCCACCAGCGGGGTGAAGGGCGAGCCCTCGACGATGCGCTGGTAATACTCGGTCAGCTCTTCGTCAGTGCGCTTCTCGTCGGGACACACCAGACGGTGGTGGCGAACTGCGGTTTGAACTGTTTTTTCGATCATGATTGCCCTCTTTGATGTATGACTACGCAAAGACAAGTTACCTTATCCTTACAATATTCTTATACCAATTTTCAACCCCGTTCTTGAACTTAGTAATTCAAAGCTTCATCTAAGTTCAGGAAGAAGTGGATGCCCGCCCCGCAGGTCCTATTTTCAAAAGAAAAATCTCTGACTGATACTACTTTCTTGATTTCGTATACAAAACTATTATCGTGATAAGACGTGCCTTCAGTAACAAATCTTTTATCCTTAGCATCCCAGATGCTGTGCACAACGGCTAGGTTAGTGCGCAGTTTTAAGGAAAAGCCGCCAAGATTTTCCCCATGTGGATTATGGTAAATTACAGAACCCCGGGGAACAATTAAATTAGCTACCCGTCTGTCACGCAATTTCTTATAGGCGTATATTTGCTTTTTCAGTACAAAAAAGTTCTTGCCTAATTCCGTACTCTTGATTGAATTTTGCTTTAAAAATTCAGCGATCTCCCACCAACTTAAAGAGCTGGATTTTGCTATGGAACTTCTTTCAACCGAGGATTGGAACATGTAACCATTACCCGGTGAATTAATTGCTAACCTTTTAATGGAAGGAAACATAACAAATACCTTTAATTAAAAAAACCTAGCCGAAGCTAGGTTTAAGTTTATTACAATTAGGGAACAGGGGTTTAGAAAAGCTTATCTTGATACCCAGCCTCGCTCATAGCCACATACTCGATAAAGTGCTGAGACCAACCAGTGATTTCCTGGGTCCAAACACCTTTGTAGTTGATCCCGTACTGATTTGCACTTACGTCGATGATGTAGTTGTACTTTGCAAACGGGGCAGGAACCTTGTTAACCCGGTCACAGTCTTGGCTGTCAGACACGACCATGATCCGAGTTACTTCTTTAGACGCAGCGCCTAAGTCGTTCTTTACAAAGTCAAGCGCTTGTCTAGTAAAGATACCACCCCCACCAATACCATTCTGTAGTTTCTCTATCTCCGTCACCATGTCAAACCCGCGAGCGGTCGGCGTTACTTTTACGGTTTTATGAGTATGATGATCTCCAGCCGTCAGGTATAGATCGAAATCTTCACAGACCTCCTTAGCCATGACCGCCAAAGCCTGTGCAGCATCTGCGCGAGTAAACTGACTCTTCGCCGAGACTTGGGTTCTCATGCTACCAGACATATCTACAATCATGACAGTCTTTCCGGGCAGCTTAGAGTAGCCCAATAGAGACTTGCGCATAAGCGCATTGATTTCCGGCTTGTAACGAGGCGCTGCCGTTGCAGCAGAGAAGAACTGCAGCGGTAGGATCCGTCTCGGGTTAGCGTTCACTAAGGCGTTACGGATCATAGCCTGGTCTACCCCGAGCTTATCCATTCCTGCCAAGTTCATGAGCAGAGCTTGTGCGCCAAGCTGATTTTCGCTCAGCAAGGTTTCATAGGCTTGCTTCTTCTCCAAGTCGTTCTTAGCTTGACTAAGTAAGACTTCTCTCGTCTGCGGAGTAGGCAGAGTGTTGCTTGAGAGTTGATGGAAAAGAACTTCACCTTCGGTCGGGTTCAGTCTAAGCGGAGCAGCCTTTCTCTCAGCCTTAGTCCACTTTGCCAGGCCTTGTTTTACATCCTTAGGCTTAGCGTGGACGAGGTGCAGGACGTCTCTGAGAGATAAGCTCTTACCGTCTTCCTTCCACTTAGCCAAAGCATACGCACCAAAGCCATTTAAAGCCTGCGCAAGGCCCTTCTTTACCTGTGCAGCTAGTGGGACCTTCCCGTCCTTCCAATAGAGGTCTAAAAAGGCTGTAATCTCATCTGCGCGCTGGATGACCTTCGGCAAAGCTTGGCCGGCTACGATACGAGCTTCGGGGCGACGGAAGAGTTCACGGATAAGGAATAGAGGGGTGTGACGAAGGCCTTGCTCTTTGCGAATCTCTACAGCTAGGTCTGCGACGTCTTGCGGATTGCAAGCCTTAACTAAGCGTTGGATCTCTTTCCTATTAGAAGCTGAGTCCGTATAAGCCGGGTTATCCCAAAGCAGGAAAGAACAGGTGAGCCTGCGTAAGTCACGCAAAGCGCTCTGCCGAGCAGCAGGAGCACCGTCGCCTCCAGCGGTACGGATACCGGGGACAAAGCGAACGTCGCCATCCAGAACTTCATTAGTATCGTTCATAAGAGGAACCTTAAAGTGAAAAGACAAAAAACCAAGTATAGTTGTAACTTGGTAAGGTAAAAAACAAAGCCAGAATTAGCTTTGTTTTCAAACGGGAAAAGATAAACGAGAGCTTTTTTGACGGGCGCCTTACCCAGCTTGGCGACTAAGTCCTTGCGAACCTAGGCAGGATTCGAACCTACGAATGCCCGTGTTTTATGAAGTAACCCGTTTTACACCACGTTTAAAACTTCAGCGATCTCTGGGTTTTGCTTTGATCAGAGATGTAGTAAACAAGCCGAAGAACCACTTGACGTGATCTCCCAGCATGCAGAAAAAATACACGAGAAGGTTAAGCACGGGAACTAGTGGCACCAAGAAGGTGGCTAGAATACTGGCAAGCGTAAAGTTGTGATACTGAACGCCGCGCTCTGCGCCTTGCTTGTCATTGAGGTAGTCAAAGTATAGCTCCCGGATTAATTGTTTCATCCACCAGGCTGCAGGCCACACATACAGAACCAAGAACAGGATAAAGACTGTACTGGGTTCTAATCCGAAAAGGGTAGGAAAAGTAAACATTGTTTAATCCTTCGATTTATTAGCGGGAACAGACTACAGAGATATTTTCGCGCTCTACCACTGAGCTAAGCAGAACACATCGTGTCTGCTGGAAGGATTCGAACCTTCCCCCCTCGTCATTAACGGGAACAAGATACAACGGGCTGTTTCACCAAAAGAAGTAACCGTTGTTAACACCACGTCAAATTTGATTATATCACTAACTAAAACGAAGTTCGGAAACTTCGTTTGAAATCTTATCTGAAAAGATACTTTTGATCGTACATGTAACCGTCTGATTCACGGTCATCCAGTACGACTATGACGCCATCTTTTTCAAGATCTTTGATGGTGTCTTCGATCTCTTGTAAGATATCGGAGGAAGTTACTCCGTATAGCTTAGCCAACTGGTGAGTATGAGCCAACGTGAAACACGTATATCCCGCATACCTCTTCTCCCCCGTCTCCAGCTTGAAGTGATGATTGGGGCTGATGTTGAGCTGCTTTGCTACGGCATCATGTTGAATACCCTTATCGGTGCGATAGTTCCTCATTATTGCACCTACGACCTTAGCCATCGGAATCCAAGCGGTCCTGACCTCTGGCTTAACTTTCGGCTTGGTCGCAATTGGCACAAAAGCTGCCCCCCAAACTGGGTGGTTTTTCAAAGCACTTACTTCAAGCCCTACGTCTTCCTCTTGCATGACGAATTACCTTGGTTGATGGTACTAAGATCTTTACTATATTCTTATACCATGAACCAACGAAAAATTGAATTACAACTTAGCTAAAATTTACAAGCGTAGTTTCAATCTCTGAACCCAGTGCAGCTTCGATTCTAGGTGCAATTTCACCCCAGTCCCCGCCCCCAAGCCCAGCGCCAATCTTAGGGAAGAATACTGGCAATCCAGTGTCTCTAGCGATCATCCTTACCTTAGCAAAGCAAGCTGAGACTGCATCGTAGTCTACTTGCCTTTTTTCGGTCCCGTAACTAAATTGAGTGAAAGCGTTGATGACGATGACTTCATCTGGAAGATCTGGGGTTGTCCAAGAGTTGTACTTGTCGAACAGGCGGAGATCTGGTTTCTTAGTGCAGACTTGAATGTCTCCTAAAAACACAGCGCCGTCGTTGTACTGCATCCTATAATTGGCATCAACTCTAGGCCACTTTTCCTTAATAGCCTTGGCAACGCCTGCGCCCATAACGCCTTGACAGTTGCAGCCATGAACGATGATGCCTCTGGTTACGTCAAGGATATTACCTGCGATTTCTTTCATAAAGACTTTCTTGGTTGTTATAGAAAAGTTAAAAATTGGACAATGAAGATAGTGGGGTGTTCCGACTTGGCAGCACTAAGGCATACCAAGTCGGAACTAAACTGCGTACTGGCATATCAGGTTAGACGAGATTACTAACTCAAACGTAATCTCTGGTCCTGAAACGTCAGGTATAGCAGTCTTCAATCAGGAGATTTACCGCTTTAAATCCCAGTGTTTAGCTGAGAAATATGGGATTAGGGTATTCGAACTTGGGATAAACCGCTTGTCGAGAACCCTGAGTTTAGTCTACCATCATTTAGTAGACCGGTCAACTGTTCTTAGCTTGACCGGTTTCTGCCACCGTTTAACGTCCTGGCTTCATCAGTACTTGGACGGGAAAATCAGATGCGAGCGGGGCAGACGGACTGGGTGCAGGACTTCAAGTCGGCACCGTAAGGGCGCAGCCGACCTGCACAGACAGTCCGATCACAGGTCCTCTTGCGCTCGACAAGACCGCCGAGATTCTGCTGATTGACGCTACCGCTCCCGGTATGAGCACCGGCCGATGTCTTCATCAACGGCATATCCGCGATGATCATCGTGGCCTGATTCCGAGACTGAGCCCTGATCGTCACGAGACGGTTCTCGTAGTTGTCGATGACTTCTTGGTCACCGGCAATCAACTTCTCGGTCAGCTCGGTCATGTCCTTCAGCCCGTTCTTGAGCTTCTTTTCGACCTGGGCAACGCGCTGACGGAACCGGGAGAGTTCTTCGCTCTGAGACTCGTAGACCCTGGCGCCGATGTGCAGCAGGCTCTTGATCTTGTCAGCCTTGTCCTTGGCGATCTCCTCCTTGACCTCGTTGAGGAGTTCGGTGGACGGGGACTGGGCCTTGCCGCTCAAGACTTCAAAGAGGCTCTTGGCTGTCGGGCGGGTGGGTTCCGGCTGGTTCATTTCCAGGTTTCCTTTTCAGAGGTTTCTTCAGGGATTGGAGGCACCTACGTGGAGTATATCCGTGTACTTTGGATACGTACCAACGTAAGGCAAAAGTCTAGGCAGTCACTTCTTTCACTTAACCGCTTCAAACAACTTCCCGCTGACGCTCAGCTCAGCTACTAGGTGCTTTTGGGTGTCCGATTCGTCCCATACCACGAGAACCCATCAACCACGAGGAATCACTTCGTTTTCGCGCTTTGGCAGCTTCTTAGGGCCACCTCCACGCAATGTGGTATTTAATGGGACGAACCGGACGAACTGCTAGGGCTATAAGCCCATTGGTCCCAAGGTTTATTCAGACAGAAACCTCTATCAGACTTCCCCAACGGGAGGATCGGGTAGAATGACTTTGATTTCCTTTGACAATGATGCAATCGCCAAACGGCTCTCTCTTGCGTCAATGTTTCCTACTAAACCTTGGGACCGATGGGCTCACAAAAAGAACCCTCGGTAAGATGTTACTCTCACCGAGGGTTTGCAAGCCTGAGTACTTTGCCTAAGCTGTCATACTTCGGCATTCAGAGGGAGGAACTTAAGTACTCAGGAGAGAAAGCTTGGAGCGGGTGGCCGGACTCGAACCGAGCGACATACAGCTTGGAAGGCTGTCGTTCTACCAACTGAACTACACCCGCTTGGGTTCGGGAATTTTGGCGGACACCTTGACGGGCCCGTCCAAGAAAACTAGCTGATCTTCACTGAAGTACAGTGCCAGCCCCAGCTCGGTGGGGAAATCCTTGAGCTGGTACAACGCGCCGATGCCTTCGCAGACTTCGATGTGCTTGACTTCAGACTTTTTTCCCAGGTGTTCTGCAACACCGCCGATAACTAGGACTTTCATGCTAGCAACCTTTTGATGAGAGTTGTTTGCCACTTGGCGGAACGTGTAGGATTCGAACCTACGGAACCTGTGAGGGTTCGACGAGTTAGCAACCCGTTGCCTTAAGCCACTCGGCCAACATCCCGTGGCGGAAGCGGTGAGATTCGAACTCACGGACCCTTTCGAGTCGCCAGTTTTCAAGACTGGTGTATTCAACCGCTCTACCACGCTTCCATAAGAATAGATTATAGTCTATCCGTGCTATTCTTATACCAATTTACTAGTTGTAAATTGAATTATTTAAGCCTTCAGCAAAGGCAAATCCGGGACCACTTCTTTGGCCTTTTGAATAAGCAGAAGAAAAGGTCCTTTAAATTGAAACTTTGCAAAGATTTTCTTCCCCTCGTTTTCAAGCTGACTGAGCAGCATTTCCACTTCTTCCTTTTGCCCGATCTCTTTCACATCAGTCTCCCACATGACCAATTTCTTAGTTTCGGGGGAACGGCAGTATCCTCTTACTGACAGCATTTACACTACCTCGCTTAAATCTATGAAACAATCGTGGACATAATTAACGTCGATCTCTCCTGGATATCCTGCTGGGTTTGCAATTACCCAGCTATCCCCTACCTTCTTATCTATGTGAGTATGGGTGTGGCCGCAGATCCAGAACTTAGGTGCTTTAGGGCCGACCAGTAAGTGATCGTAGTTAGAAGCAAAAAGACCGTCTTGCAACGATGGGGAATACTTCTTATCGCATAGCGACATCGATGGCAGGTGATGCGTGACAACTATGGCTGGAAATGGGCAATTCTCTAACGAGTCCTCCAGTTTCTTAACCTGCGATCTGCTAAGATTTTCCATATCTTGCCGGGTGAAGGATTCTCTGTTATTTCTAATAGCCCTGAAGTCCATCATTTGGGAAACAGCGTGTTGCTCTACTGGAGAAGTTCCTCCGGTAGCCCACAGAGTTGTTCCGAGTAAGGCAAGTTCCCCTGCTTTCATCGTATACAGCGCTTCTTGATTGCCAACTGAGACTGTAGGGAACTTGAACTCTGCCTCGTTTGCCCACTCTGACCAATTCATCATGTCTTGGCCGTAGTACTCGTGATTCCCAGGGACATGAAAGATTTTAGGAAATCTCTCAGAAGCCCAGTCATACACTTCTAACAACTGATTCCAATAGTTAGAAATATCCCCGGCAAGAACTAAGAATGAATCCTTGTCTTTTTCGTTTGCAGGCAGAAGCCGGTCAAGGACTTCAGTTACGGTTGAGGTCTTAGTTCTGAACTCTAGGTGTAAATCAGAAGCAATACGGATAAATTTCATAGGTCTTTTTTGGATTAATAAAAAGACGGTTTTAAAGCCGTCTTTAAGAATACTAGCCTGAATTAGGCCGTTTGGCTTTTTGCAGCCGTCTTACCCGCCTTTGCACGGGCTTCCACCTTGCCCTTGGCCTGGGCAATCATTGCGCTGATAGCAGTATCCTGAGCAGTGTCCTGTTTCTTGATGCCGATTCTCTGCTTGAGGGACTCCAGAGTTTCCTTCGAGACGGACTCGATAGTCTCGGGCTGGCCTAGCTCGAAACCCCGTCGGAACGAAGCGAAGTTTCTCAGAATCGCTTCGTTATATTTTACTGACTTGTCTTTCATCACGGTTTCCTGTTTTTAGGAATAAAATGGCCAATTTTACACAAAGCTAAAACACCGAGGCTGCCTTTAGGGCAAGCCCGGGTTATTTTCTTCGACAAACATGTAGGTGGGCGGAAAGCCTTGATTTTCCTGTTGAAGGCAAATCAGTTCTTGGTAATACTGCGTATACAACAAGTCCACAGAGACTCCTCCTTTTCAATGTGGGTGTTGAACGGCATATTCCGGTCTACACTATTCTTATACCAAATTACAACGCTAAAACTGAATCTATGTCCTGGGAAGAATTCAATAGGTTAGTAGCTACGTCTATAAGCATTTCGTCTTTTAGCTGAACTTTATCGGAAATTGTTTCACGGAGTTTTGATTCTAAAGGACTGATTGCAAACAGGCGGTAGTAGTTACATTCATTCTCTTGGCCTAACCTGTGAGTTCGGTCTTGCTGTTGCAAATAGACCTCTAAACTAAAATTTATGCTGTAAAAGACTTGATCGGAGACAGAAGGGTCTAAATCTGGCATAACTTCTATACCCTCTTCTTCCAAATCTTCTAACTTAGATCCCAATACTGTGATGCCGTAGTTTACGGACTTAGCCTGACATACCAGCCTACGAATTTCTTGGTTTTTATTGAATTGTCGAACCTTGTTTCCAAGATCCTTGTCTCCGCCCCGAATAGAAAGGTAATTTTCACCCAGTTCATCAAGGGCTTTCTTTATTAGATGATATTCACCATCTAAGTTAAACCAAATTATGGACTTCTTCTTAGCTAAGGTAGTAGTCAGAAGCTTTTTCAGGGCTTCAATCTTAGGCTGATCTTTGAAAAAGACTATTTCCCGGTCAGATTTTTTCCTCTTTACCTTCTTTTCACCGGCAAGTAGTTCAGTACAGACATCTTTACTATCTTCTTTGAAGAAATATAGAAACCCTTGAGATATCTGGTAGAGTTTACTCATCATAACCAAAGGGTTATCTACCTCTACCTCACGTCCTTCCATTTCAAACCGATAATTTCTAAGAAGTCCGTAATAGGCTTGCCTTTGATCTGGCGCCATAGGGGTATAGATATCGTGAAATTTCTTTGCAGGTAGCTTTAACCACTTCTCTTTGGTCATTACGATACTGCAACTCTCTAGGATAGACCTTATTTCTTCTTTACCCCTGAAGGCAACGATATTTTTTCTACCCGGCTCCCCGTTTTGAGACTTAGACTGTACTGTAACTGCATAATTATCTAGGAAAGACGAATAATTCCAGCCAACTAAGCTCGGTTGTAAATATCGAGTAGGACAATACATGTCCATAGGGGAATTATTAATCAAAGTACCCGACCCGCCAGCTCTAAACGGAACCCCTCTAGAGATTTCCGTTACGCTTTTGGTCCGATTAGTCTTGGGATCTTTGATTAAAAATTCGTCCAAGTGCATGAAATCAGCTTTTAGCTCTTTCAGCCTGTGTTTTAGAATGACTGCCTTGTTGTAGTTAAGTATTACAACTTGTTTATCTACTAGGTTCGGAAGCTCTACTTCCCAATCAGTGCTTTTTATGACGTAAGACGTCAAGTCTGGCCTATGTTTGGCAATTTCATCTTCCCAAACGAACAAAAGTGCAGCCGGGCAGATGATGAAGCTTCGTTTAAAGCCCTTCAAGGCTATGTAGTCAAGGATAACCTTAGACTTGCCCATTCCGGGGTCTAAAAGAATCCCAGCACTGCCTAACGTATATAGAAATCTAAGCGCAATTTCCTGGAAATCTTTAGGGATTGTAAAATACTTGAACGTATCCGGAATAGGCAGTAGTTTAAAAGGTTGATTCATCCAGCTAGTAACGTCTGGATGCACTTTTGCCTTCGGAAATTTCTTTAAAAATCTAGCAATTACGTTATAAACTACTGGAAGTATGGTTTCACATCCAAAATATCCGTCAATTCTTATAAAAGCAGGGAATTTTTCTAAGGCTTTATACTCGGTTATGTTTTCATGGACAAAGAGAACATTTTTTTTACTCTGACTGAAAGTAATTAGCATCTGTTTATAACTTAGGGGCGCTAGTTTTTGATTGTTTTTTAAGAAACTCGGTTAAATCAAACCCTATAGCCTTGCAGAAATCGATAACTGTTCTATTCGGTAGTTCCCGTCTTTTAAGAGACGATAGGATAGAGTACATAAGGGATTCATCTTCAGTGTTAAATTTCCAGACGACACTTATAAGGTGTGCATTTCTATCCCAAAAAGCCGGATCTTCAATCTCAATATAGTCTACGTTTCGTATACTGATGTTATTGTCGTTGTCCAGGTAGGCATATCCAATCATCTGAGGTCCTCCGTATTCTTGACAAAGATATATCCTCTGTCTATACCGACGCCTTCTGCTAAGGTAGAGGGTATCTTACTTAATATTTTTCTTGCTTGGTCTCTATCTTTAGCCGGGATGATTACGTAATCTTCTTTAAAGACTGAAGCATTGATACCTTCAAATCTATCCAAGGTCCTGCCTAAAGTGTAGGTGTTTATATTGAATAAGATTACACCTACGCCGCTACCAAATTCTAAGTGGCCTATCTTTTGAAGCACTTCTTCAAAAGAAAAACCTCGGATGCCTAGTTGTTTTTGATTAGCCAGCAGTTCGATTAATACATTTTTCTTACCTATTTCCATCCAGTAATCTGAAAAACTGGAGAAAGAAAAGCCATAAGCGTTGCTAAAAAATAGATCTGGCCGACTTACCGAGCTTCTTTGTGAAAAGAATCGTTTGACCCAATCTTTCCAGTTTGTACTTATGCTATCTGATGTCTTTTTAAGTTTAAATTTCATTTTATTAACACCTTACATAACTGGTAGATGTTTTTCAATGTTTCAAGTATATGTGGAGCAGTTTCTTCAGTGACAGAAGAGAGTTGAACGCCTAATTTTTCAGCTTGAGATTTTATCTTCAAGCCTACTCCCGCCTTTTTATTGGACTTTAGAAGCTCTTCACAAGCTAGGTTAACCATAACCTCTATCTCGGATAGAAAATTATTTTCTATGAAATGCGTATGTACGTACATGAATTCACCTACCGGGGCAAATTCCGAAGTACCTTCTAAGAAGTCTTTTATCTTAGGGTTGTTAAGGGTAAAGTCTAAAAAAGGCATGCAGGTATTATAATACTAAAAACGAAGAGAGTCTATGCTCTTCGTCCAACCCTTTCGGGTTAAGGTGCCTTGTGCATTTCTGATCGGATACCGACAGCGCCAAAGCCTAGAACCACTGCACCTACAACTGTCAGAAGTGTATTGGCCACGGTGGACCAGTACTGTGCCTTCTGAATTTTGACTGCATTGTAGGAAATCAGTTGGGAATCAAATTCCGAAGCCAGAGCATTCAAGCTTGTGCCGTCGGGTAATTTGAAATCAACTTGTACTTGAACCGGTTCTTGCTGCGGCCTGCGGTCACGACGATGTGGTCGTCGATCTCGTAGGTTCACAATATGCCCTTCCTTAGTTCGTGCCTGGAAGTTAGGCTCACCTACGGTTGCGAGGGTGAAATCTTCCAGCTTCTCAATTAATGGAAGATCCTTGCTCTCATCTTCGAACAAGGATTGTGGATGGCTGGCTTCTGGCGGAACCTCTTTTTTCTGACTTTGCCATTGTCGTAGCTGTTCCGCCATAGAGCTTTCTGACATGGGCCTCCTTCAAAAGTTGATTAAAAGACCAGCCGAGTGGTTGGTCTTTGGAAGAAGGTCAGGCCAAGCCGTGGCTTGACTTAACCTGCCTTCGGCGTGTCGTGACGCTGGTCACGGCTGTCCATGTAGGCCTTGGCGCCGTAGCCCAGGGCACCGCCGGCCAGCGCAGCGCCGAAGCCGATGATGGACGACATGTGACGCTTGAAGAAGCTCGGTTTGGCCACGGGGATCGACGGCGCGCGGCCTTCGGCAGCGGCTGCGTTGACGACAGCAGCGGCCTTGTCGAGGGTGTTCTGGTCGATGCTGCCGGGGGTGGGGACGGAGGCGGAGCCGGTCGAAGGGGTCGTCATGATGGAAAGTTCCTCAAGAAAGGGTGTTGTGGAAAATCTGGAAACGTTGTAAAGCACCGGAGCTTGTTTAAGGCTCCGGTTCTGACGGAGGTTAGGCCGTCGGGGTGTTCCCCGGCATCGGGGCGAAGTCGGACTTGAACATCTTGCGGCTCAAGGCGTTGCCGGCACCAGCGCCGACGTAGGAAGCCAGGCTGACGCCGAAGACGCCGACCATCATCATGCCGAAGAAACCACCGATCGACTTGTAGTGCTCCTTGGTGAGGACGGCCTTCTCGTCCTTGGTCAGGACTCGCGCGGCTTGATCCTTGACCTTGGTGATGGCCTCCTTGACGGAGCCGGCATACGACTCCTCGGGGACGCCGGCCTCACGCAGCGTCTTGGCGGCGTTGCTCATGTCCGTCACGGCGGCGGCCAGTTGCTGGGCGGCGTCGGTGGCGGTGTGGGAGGTGCCGGCTTCGGTGGCAGTGGTGCCGGTGGTTTGCTGACCGGCGGCGGGGATGCGTTGTACCATGTGAATTCTCCTGTGGGTTGATGGTTCGCGGAAGAAGCTATTATCTTTCGCACTATACTTATACCAAATTGAGATGCTAATATTGAAAAAAACAGGATTAAAATTAAGAAAATACACCCCTCTGCTATTAGTTCAATAAGGTTTAAAACTAGCCTTTAGCTTAAAATTGGACTATAATTCTGAACTAAATGACATCACTCTATCAACCTCCCTTAATCCCCGGCTTAGGGTCATCGACGGGGCCTATCGGGTCCGGTAATATTGCCCCAACTAAGAACCCGTTCTTTTCCTTAGGCAATCAGTTCTTACCTCGTAACCTACACGATGTAATTCGTTGGGTTAGATTTATCACAGTACATAGCCCAGTCACGACTGAGGTTATGCGTAAGCTGTCAACGTACCCGATCACAAAGTTTACGTTCGACTCTAAAGATCCTGCCATCAAAGCGAAGTATGAAGAGGTAGTTAAAAGCTTCCGGCTAAAGACTAGCCTTCACGATATCGGCTTTCAGTACTTCACTGTAGGCAACGTATTCATCAGTATTTACTACCCCTTTGTACGCACCTATACCTGTAAGTCCTGCGCTTCGGCTTATGGCGCGGAGCACGCTGGGTTTTTGAGGTTTAAAAACTATCAAATGGTAGGCGTCTGTCCGAAGTGCGGTAACTCGGGTGAGTTTACCAGGTCTGAACATAAGTCTAAGAATATCAAGGATATGAACTTGATTGTCTGGGATCCTTTAAACATCTCGGTAAACCATAACCCTATCTCTGGCAAGAGTAAGTACTTCTACAGGGTTCCTAACGATCTTCGTAAGAAAATTCAAATGGGGGACAGGCTTACTATCGACTCTACCCCCTGGGAGTTTATCGAAGCGGTTAAGGATCAGAAAGACTTTGAGTTTTCTGACGACCATATCTTTCATATGAAGAACATTGATATGGGCATGGCTATCAGCGGGATTGCTATTCCACCGTTAGTGAGTCACTTTAACTTAGTCTTCTATCAGACCACTTTGCGTAGAGCTAACGAGAGTATTGCCACCGACTTCATGACGCCTATGCGCGTTATCTTCCCTCAAGCTCAAACCGCAAACTCCGATCCTGTAGTATCTATCTCGATGAGAAACTTCGTCTCTAAGATGGAAGAAGCTCTTGTCAAGCATAAGAAAGATAACAACCACGTACTTATTGCGCCCGTACCTATCGGATATCAAGCCGTTAGCGGTGAAGGTAAAGCTTTACTTGTAAACCAAGAAATTGCACAGGCTGAAGAAAGTCTACTTCTCAGCATGGGTGTTAGTAGGGAATTGTTAAGCGGCACAACTAACTGGACAAGTTCTACTGTCGGCCTTCGTATGCTTAGTAATACCTTGGAAAGCTATACGGGTCAGATTCAAGAAGTATTAGACTGGATTACTACGAAGGTATCTTCGTACTTAGGTATTCCAAACTCTCATATCGGGCTTACCCCGTTCCAGCTAACTGACGATGATGCCTTGAAGGGTATTATGATGGCGCTATCTCAGGGTGGTAATATCTCTATGAGCACTGTGTATGAATCTATGGGGCGCTCCTACGAAGAAGAACTTGAAAAGATGGCTCAAGACGCGAAACTGAAAGCACGTCACGATATTCGTGTACAATTCGAAGTTGAGCAGTCTCAATACTTAGAAGGTCTGGAAATTAATAAGAATACCGAAAAGGATGATTCTTATATGGAAACACTCAAGCAGTGCCAGGCAATGGCTGCAGAGCTTATCAATGCAGATCCGGCTTCCACAAGGGAAGTGTTAAATCAGCTTAAGGTAACAGATTACGCTAAATACCTGATGGTTGCTAAGTTGGTCGAAGAAGGTAGAACCGCTCAGACGCAGCAAGTTGTTGCTGAACAAGAAGGTCAATTGCAAGAAGCAGCCACTACTCCTGGCTCAGAGAATGCACCTAAGCCAGCACAACCCGCCCCCGGTACTCCTCAGACAGAAGACGAAGCCGCTAGTAAAAGCAAGCACGAACATAAATTATGAACCCAAGTTTAGAAAATCTAGATTTCACTAAAAGAACCGGCGGCACTACTTCTAGTGTAGAGCCTGGGTCGTTACCTGGAATTTTACCCACCATCCCTAAGGGGGCAATGGATGCTGATAATATTCGTGTTAGATACCAAAAACTTAACCTGGATGACCCCGGCGATATTATCGAGCTAGAGAGGATAGAGACTATGGCAATCCGCAATAGAGGTATCTATCTTCTGTCAAAGAAGGACTTTGTCTTCATGGATAAAATGTTCATCCTTATCAGTTACCTAGAAGAAACTAAGGCTTAAAGATGGCTGTTACTATAACCCCAATTTTTTCTTCTCCCGTAAGAATCAACGATAAAGTTGACGAAGTACTCGTTCGTGGCCTACTGTCTCAGTTTCCAATTGAGGGGAAAAACTTTCGTTTGGAAGTAGAGAACCTCAGAGCCGAAAGAAAAGACTATACGCACGAGGATGAGAAAAAGGCTATTTTGGAGAGTCGTAGTCTCAACTACCCTATCAAAGGTGACCTGAAACTAATAGATAAGTTAACGGGTAAGGTTATCGACGAAGCCAAAGACTTCTCTTTGATGGACGGCTTCCACATGACTGCGAAGCATACTCTTCTATATAAAGGCAATAACTACAACGCGGCAAACCAGTTGCAACTTAGGCCTGGAGTCTACACTCGTATCGATAACGTGGGTGGCTTGGAAACTCACTTCAACACTGGTTCCGGTCGAAGCTTTAAGTTGGAACTTGACCCTCAGACTGGTCTTTTTACAATTACTCCAGACAGTACCAGTGCAAAGACCCCGATTGCACCTCTGCTAACTAAGGTGTTCGGAATCACGGGCGGTGAAGTTAGTTCATACATCCCTGCCGAAGTTTGGCGTGACAACCTAGTTGCGGTAGCGGGGAAAGAGGATCGCTATATAGC
>LNFM01007425.1_pt1 | contig 18017 bp, 14 predicted proteins | sample 596031 | NCBI WGS metagenome assembly LNFM01 (sample SAMN04254537, study PRJNA301005) | activated carbon metagenome | isolation source: dual media filters at the Ann Arbor, Michigan drinking water treatment plant | place: USA: Ann Arbor | reverse complement strand
TCGTGTCGGCGACGTCGACCTCCTCGAGGTCGAGCTGCAGGGCGCCGTTGTCGATCGTGGCGAGGTCGAGAATGTCGTTGATGATGGCGAGCAGCGCGCCCGACGAACGCACGATATGGGAGGTGTAGTCGCGCTGCTTGTCGTTGAGGGCGCCGACGGCTTCCGTGCCGAGCAACTGCGCGAAACCGATGATGTTGGTCAGCGGCGAGCGCAGCTCGTAGGAGACGTGGTGGACGAAGTCCTCGCGCAGGCGCGAGACCTTCTCCAGCGCCTCGTTCTTTTCGGTCAGCGCCCGCTCGACATTCACGCTGGCGGTGACGTCGGCGAAGGAGATCAGCGTCGCCCCGTCCGGCAGCGGCGCTGCGGCGCAATCCAGCACCGTGCCGTCGCGCCGTTCCATCCGGCAGACATAGTCCTCGCGCGCATCGCGCACACCGGTGACGGCGCTCTGCAACTCGCCCCAGATCTCGTCCTGCGGGAAGAGCGGGCGGCACAGCCGCACCACCTCGTCGATATGCGGGGCGGCGGCGGCGAGGTCGGCCTTGATCCGCCAGGACTGGGCGAAGGCCGGGTTGGAGAGCTTGAGCCGCCCGTCCGAGCCGAACACGGCGACGCCCTCACGCAGCGAGTCCAGCGTCTCGCGCTGGGTGCGCGACAGGGCGTTGAAGCGTGATTCCAGCGTGAAGCGCTCGGTCACGTCGTCGAGCAGATAGGTCACGCCGCCCTGCGGGTTGGGGCTGGCGACGACATGGATCGTCCGCCCGTCGGGCAGGTACCACCAGTCCTCGTTCGCCCGCGTCGCGGTGTAGGCGGCCTCCGGCAGGCGCCGTTCCGAGCGCAGCCGGTCGAGGATCTCGCCGTCGCTGGGATGGCCGTCGAGGAAGGCCGGATCGAGCGACCACAGGCTCTCGAAGCCGGCATTGCGGTAGACCAGCCGCTGCGAAGCGTCGAACACCGCCACCGCCGTCTTGAGCCGGTCGAGCGTCCGGACATGCGCGTCCATCTGGCGCTGCAGATCGGTCCGGACCGCCTCCAACTCGCTCATGTCGGTGGCGAAACCGGCAAAGCCCGTCGGCGTCGCCATTTCCAGGATGTCGAGGGTTCGCCGCTGTCCCGCGATCACGGCCGGGGCGCGGGCTGTGAAGGTTCGCCCCTCGCGCCTGGCCTTGGCGGCGGCCTCGCGCTCGCTGCGGTCGAGCAGCTCGACCCCGCCCTTGACGGCCTCGCTGCCATCGGCGACCTCGACGGCGCGTGCATAGGCGGCGTTGCACCAACTGAGCCGGCCCTCGGGATTGCGGGTCCAGGCCGGCTGCGGCAATCCGCCAAGCAGCCCGGCCAGGGCCTGGTGCTCGGTTCCCAGCCGCTGCAGATCGCTCTGCAGCGCCATCACCCGGGCGCGCTCGCCCGTGACCTCGCGAAAGCGGATGACGGCGCGCCCTGCGACCGGCCTTCCCTCGATGTCGATGAAGGGTCCGGTTTTGCTCCGCAGCGTCATGCCGAAGGACTCGCCCCGGTCCTTCAGCGCATCGGTGGCGAGTTCGAGCTTCTTGGCATCCGCCGGGGGAGCCCAGGAGCCATAGGCGAGCGCCAGCGTGGCGCCCGGCGCGCCGAGGAAGCCGCTGTCGCCTTCGAAGACGGGTTCGGTATGGCGGCCCGCCCAGCTCACCACGACCTGGGGGTCGCTCGCGAGCAGGGCCGTCAGCCGGTCGTGCTGGCCGCGCGTCGCCTCCAGCTCGCCGGCCAGTGCCGTTTCGCGGCGATGCCAGCGCGCCCGCTCGCGGACATAGACCAGCGAGGTCGTCGCAGCGAAGACCGTGAGCCCCGCCAGCACCACCGAAAGCGCCCCGGTGCTGAAGACCTCCTGTTTCAGGGGAGCCAGCCAGCCGCCCTGGGCGAGGGCGGATGAGGGAAGCTGGCTGGCCGCGAGCCCCGGCAGAAGCACATGTCGGCCCCAGCGGCCGCGGCTCCGTTCCTGTCGGCTCGACCTGGTCATCCTGCGTCCGTCTTCTCTATGGGCGGCACCGTGCCGCCTCCGCTGTCAGGCCGAGCGGGCGTCGAACTGCAGTGAGCCGTCCCTGAGCCGCCTCGAAAGGCCCCCGACGTACGCCTGCCACCGCACCGAACTTTGCGTGTCGACCCGGCCCACGCAGCGCGCTGGAAGCCGAATCAACCCCACTCTAATCACCCGTGGAGTCCGGCAGGAAGTGCTTAATGTACGGTAAATCGGGTGGTTTCCGGCCGCGGCCGGGCGCGACGGCAAGGCCGTCAAGCTGTAGGGGGCGCGGGCTGTCAGCGACTCTATTAGTAGCGGCTGATGCCGAAAGGACTCAGGCCGCGGGCCAAAGAAAAAGGCCCGGCGCGAACGCCGGGCCTCCTGCCGTCCGGATGGTGCCAGATGTCAGTAGCGGTAGAGCTCGGGCTTGAACGGGCCGGTCTGTGCGACGCCGATATACTTAGCCTGCTGGTCGTTCAGAACGGTCAGCTTGGCGCCGACCTTGGCGAGGTGCAGCGCGGCGACCTTCTCGTCCAGGTGCTTGGGGAGCGTGTAGACCTTGTTCTCGTACTTGGCGTGGTGGTTCCAGAGCTCGACCTGGGCCAGCGTCTGGTTGGAGAACGAGCAGGACATCACGAAGGACGGGTGGCCCGTGGCGTTGCCGAGATTCACAAGGCGGCCTTCCGACAGCAGGATGATGCGCTTGCCGTTGGGGAACTCGACCTCGTCCACCTGCGGCTTGACGTTGTCCCACTTGAAGTTCTTCAGCCCCGCGACCTGGATCTCCGAGTCGAAGTGGCCGATGTTGCAGACGATGGCGCGGTGCTTCATGTCGCGCATGTGGTCGACGGTGATGACGTCGAGGTTGCCGGTCGCGGTGACGAAGATGTCGGCGCGCGGAGCGGCGTCCTCCATCGTCACGACCTCGTAGCCCTCCATCGCCGCCTGCAGGGCGCAGATCGGGTCGATCTCGGTGACGAGCACGCGGCAGCCGGCCTGGCGCAGCGAGGCGGCCGAGCCCTTGCCGACGTCGCCATAGCCGGCGACGACCGCAACCTTGCCGGACATCATGACGTCCGTGCCGCGGCGGATGGCGTCGACGAGCGACTCGCGGCAGCCATAGAGGTTGTCGAACTTCGACTTCGTGACCGAGTCGTTGACGTTGATCGCCGGGAAGGGCAGGCGGCCCGCCTTGGCGAGCTCATAGAGGCGGTGCACGCCGGTGGTGGTCTCCTCCGAGACGCCCTTGATCGCGTCGCGGGTCTTGGTGAACCAGCCCGGATTGGCCTTCAGCTCGCGCTTGATCAGAGCGAAGAAGATCGTCTCTTCCTCGTTGCTCGGCTTGTCGAGGAAGTCGGTCTTGCCGGCCTCGGCCTCGGCGCCGAGGATGATCAGCATGGTCAGGTCGCCGCCGTCGTCGAGGATCATGTTCGGCGTACCGCCGTCACCCCAGGTCGCGGTCTTCAGCACGTACTCCCAGTACTCCTCCAGCGTCTCGCCCTTGATGGCGAAGACGGGGGTGCCGGTCGCGGCGATCGCGGCGGCGGCATGGTCTTGGGTCGAGAAGATGTTGCAGGACGACCAGCGCACGTCGGCGCCGAGTTCCTTCAGCGTCTCGATCAGCACGGCGGTCTGGATGGTCATGTGCAGGCAGCCGGCGACGCGGGCGCCCTTGAGCGGGAACTTGCCCTTGTGCTCTTCACGGATGGCCATCAGGCCCGGCATCTCGTCCTGGGCCATGTTGATTTCCTTGCGGCCATATTCCGCGAGGCTGATGTCCTTGACGATGTAATCGGTCTTCGACACGGGGCGTGCTCCAGCTGGTCTTCGAATGATGGGCGGGTCCATAGCAGCGCCCACGCCCAAAGGCAATCAAAGATATAAAGATGTCTTTATGTGATCAGTCGAAAGGGAGCGGTCTGTCGCTTTCATGACGTTTCGTCATGTCCAGCGCGGCCAAAGCCCGCCCCGATGGCGGGCTCGCGCGTGGGATTGACGGGAGAGAGACTCGGCGGAGTGTCACAGCCGACGAACCGGCCCGGACTTACTCGCCCTCGCCGAAGCGGTCCGCCACGAGGGTCTCCAGCGCCTTCAGCGCCTCGTTCGCCTCGCGGCCCTTCGCCACCACCGTGATCGTCGAGCCGATGCCGGCGCCGAGCGTCAGGATGCCCATGATCGAGGTTGCGCCGACCGTCTCGCCGCAGCGGGTGACGGTGATGTCGGCGTCGAAGGCGGAGGCGCATTGCACGAATTTCGCCGTGGCGCGGGCGTGCAGCCCCTTCTTGTTGACGATCTGGAACTCGCCATAGAGCGCGCCTGCGGGAATCTCGACCTCAGGGCAATCGCAATCCTCGATCTCCTGCCTGTCGTCCACGAGGGCGCCCTCTATTTCCCGGCCAGCACGCGGCTGGCGACGGTGATGTATTTGCGGCCGGCATCCTGCGCGCTGGTCACGGCCTCGTCGAGGGTCTTGTCCTCGCGAACGCTGGCGAGCTTGATCAGCATCGGCAGGTTGACGCCGGCGACGACGTCGATGCGGCCGGGCTCCATCACCGAGATGGCGAGGTTGGAGGGCGTCCCGCCGAACATGTCGGTCAGGACGATCACGCCCTTGCCGGTTTCGACCTGCTCGACCGCCGCGATGATGTCGCGGCGACGGCCTTCCATGTCGTCATCGGGGGCGATGGCGATGGTGGCGAGGTTCTGTTGGGGGCCGACGACGTGTTCGAGCGCGGCACGGAACTCCGTGGCCAGATGCCCATGCGTCACGAGGACCAGTCCGATCATTCAATATGGCACCGGAGAGCGCTTTCGGCGCCCGGACAAGGTGGCGGTTTATGCGGCAGGTGCGAAGGATAGGCAAGCGGTCCGCTTGGAACTCGTCAAATTTTCGACATCAGCCGCCATCGCCGAACAGTTGCAGGGCCGCCAGGACCAGGCGCTCGTCCCCGGCGCGCCCCGCGACCGTCAGCCGCGGCAGGTCGATCCCTTCGAGCCTGTCCACCAGATCCTCCGGCTCGGGCATGCGGGTCGGCTCGCTGCCGGCCAGGTCGACGATCAGCCTCACGACCACGGCAGGCTGATGGGGCTCGGGCGTCAGGCCCAGCCCGCGGCGCTCGATCAGGCCGTCGAGCGGCGCGACCGGCCGCGCCAGCAGGCGCGAGCCGCGCGCGCTCAGCGCGGTCCGGTCGTCGGCGACCAGCCGCGCGAAGCGGCCGTCCCGGCGCGCGGCGTCGATCAGGGCCAGCCCGAGGCTCGACTTGCCGGCGCCGGAGGCACCGCGGATCAGCACCCCGGCCTCGCCGATCGCGACCGTGGTCGCGTGAATGCGCGTGTCCTGCATGCTGGCCTCAGTTCGCCTGCGGCAGGGCGGGCAGGGAGACGGTGAAGCGGGCGCCCAGGCGGGGCTGCACGCCGTCGGCCCCGGCCGGGCCGAGGCGATTCTCCGCTCGGATCGAGCCGCGATGCGCCTCGACTATCTGGCGCGAGATCGACAGGCCGAGCCCGGAATTCTGGCCGAACCCCTCGTTCGGGCGGTCGGTGTAGAAGCGCTCGAAGATCCGCTCCAGCGCATGAGGCTCGATGCCGGGCCCGCCATCCTCGATCGTGACGAGCACCTCGTCGCCGACTCGCGAGAGCATGACGCGCACCGGCTGGTCCGGCGGCGAAAACGACCGGGCGTTGTCGATCAGGTTGACGATCACCTGGCCCAGTCGCGAGTCATGGCCGAGCACGATGAAGCCGTCGCGCCCGCCCGGGCGCTGGCCACGCCGCTCGGAGACGAGTTCGATCATCGGCTGGCCCTCGCGGCGGGTCTCGTTCTGGGCCGAGACCACGGTCTCGAGGATCTGGCCGAGATCGACCGGCCCGGCATCGTTGCGGGCGAGTTCGGCATCGAGCCGCGAGGCGTCGGAGATGTCGGAGATTAGCCGGTCGAGGCGGCGCACATCGTGCTGGATCACCGCCAGGAGCCGGCCTCGCGACTCCTCCGACTTCGCCCGCGGCAGGGTCTCGACGGCGCTGCGCAGCGAGGTCAGGGGGTTCTTGAGCTCGTGCGCGACGTCGGCCGCGAAGCTCTCGATCGCCTCGATGCGGCTGTAGAGAGCCTTCGTCATGTCGCGTAGCGAGCCGGAGAGATGGCCGATCTCGTCATGGCGGCCGCTGAAATCGGGGATCTGCTCGCGCGATTTCACGCCGCGGCGCACGCGCTGGGCGGCGTCGGCGAGCTTGCGGATCGGCTCCGCGATGGTGCCCGCCAGCAGGACCGAGAGCAGGATCATCACCGCCGCCGAAATCGCGAAGACCTGGAAGATCGCGTAGCGCTCGGAGACGATCACGGCGTCGATGTCGCCGCCCTGGGTCGAGAGCAGCAGCACGCCCTTGACCGTCCGGAAACGCTGAACCGGCACCGCGACCGAGACGATCGTCTGCCCGCGCGTGTTGACGCGCACGACGCTGGCCGGCGAGCCGTTCAGCGCCCGGGCGACCTCGGGATAGGATCGGCCGTTGGCGTTCTCGAAATCGTCATAGGCGGGCACGTCGGCGCGGCCGAGCCGGTTGCGGAACAGGTTCCAGGTCCGCTCCATCAGCGGCGCCTCGTCCGGCTGGCCGACGCGCGGCAGGTCGAGCCGCAGCACGTCGCCGCGCGAATAGAGGCTGCGCGAATCCAGCGTCAGCAGCCCGTCCCGGTCATAGATGCGGGCCCGCGTCTTGGTCGGCGTGACCAGCCGGCGCAGCAGCGGCGCGACCTTTTCGGGATTGATCGAGAAATCGAGCGGATCCTCGGCGATCCCGGCGCTCTCGCCCGCCTGTAGCTGGAGCAGCCTGTCGGGATCGATGGTGATCGCGTCGGTCTCGACAGTGGCGGACGCCGCGATCGCGCCCGCGATGATCTCGCCCTGGGTGAGCAGGCTCTGGACGCGCGATTCGATCAGGCTCTCGCGGAACTGGTTGAGATAGAGAAACCCGACCAATAGCGCGACCAGCCCGCCGAGATTGAGCACGACGATGCGCCGGGTCAGGCTGGAGGCGGCGCCGGACGAAATCGCCCGCAGGCTGCGCCGCGCGAACGCGGCCAGCCGCCGCTGCAGCGCCGGTCGCCCTGCACGGCCGCCGACCTCCGCCCTGCGCTCCTCGTCGATCGTCGCCATGGCTCTGGAACGCTGCTGTCCTGCCGTCCGGTCTGGCGGCGTCTTGCGTCACGCGGCCTCCGGACGAGGCCGCCTGCTCGAACGCCCTCGGCTCAGCTTTCCTTGAACCGGTAGCCGACGCCGTACAAGGTCTCGATCATGTCGAAATCGGCATCGACCTGGTTGAACTTCTTGCGCAGCCGCTTGATGTGGCTGTCGATGGTGCGGTCGTCGACATAGACCTCGTCGTCATAGGCGGCATCCATCAGCGCGTTGCGGCTCTTCACCACGCCGGGGCGCTGTGCCAGCGACTGCAGGATCAGGAACTCGGTGACGGTCAGCGTCACCGGCTCGCCCTTCCAGGTGCAGGTGTGGCGCTCGGGGTCCATGCGCAGCAGGCCGCGCTCCAGCGCCTTGGCGTCCTCGCCGCGCGGGGCGGCGGCCGGATCCTTGGCACCGGCGCGCCGCAGGATCGCCTTCACGCGTTCGACCAGCAGCCGCTGCGAGAACGGCTTCCGGATGAAGTCGTCGGCGCCCATCTTCAGCCCGAAGAGCTCGTCGATTTCCTCGTCCTTGGACGTCAGGAAGATCACCGGCAGATCGGACTTCTGGCGCAGCCGCCGCAGCAGCTCCATCCCGTCCATGCGCGGCATCTTGATGTCGAAGATGGCGAGGTCGGGCGGGTTCTGCTTCAGCCCGTCCAGCGCCGAGGCGCCGTCGGTGTAGGTCATGATGCGGTAGCCCTCGGCTTCGAGCGCGATCGAAACCGAGGTCAGGATGTTGCGGTCGTCATCGACCAGCGCAATGGTTGGCATAAGCTCTTTGTCTCTTGGCCGTGTTGCAATGACTGAGGTCCACTCCCGCGAGAGAGCGGCTAAACCGTGGCCGCAATCTAGCGATGGCAGGGCGGTTTGCCTATGTCCCCGTCACAGAAAGACCCGACAGGACCATTCGTTCCATGACCACGTCTCCCGCCGCGTCGCAAAAGCGCGAGGATCCGATCCGCCCGACCGACGATGGGGCGCGCGCGCTGGCGAAGGCCTTGCTGCGCAGTGCGCGGTCCGGATCGCTCGCGACGCTGGGGCGGGACGGCCACCCCTCCGCGAGCCTCGTCAGCCTTGCGACCGACAGCGACGGCACGCCGCTGATCCTGGTCTCGGCGCTGTCGTCCCACACCGGCAATCTCGAGGCCGATCCGCGCTGTTCGCTGCTGCTGGCGCCGGGAGGCAAGGGTGACCCGCTCGCCCATGCGCGGATCACGCTGAAGCTGCAGGCGCGGAAGGTGGCGCGCGAGGGCGAGGAGGGCGCGCGGGTCCGGCGCCGGTTCCTGGCACGCCAGCCCAAGGCCGCGCTCTATGCCGATTTCGGCGATTTCTCCTTCTTCGCGCTTTCCGTCGCCGGCGCCAGCCTCAATGGCGGGTTCGGCCGCGCCTATGACCTGACCGCAGGCGACTTGCTCAGTGATGCCGCAGCTGCGAGCGCCGTCGCAGCCATGGAGGAGGGCGCGGTCGAACATATGAACGCCGACCATGCCGACGCGATCCGCGCCTATGCCACCGGGCTGCTGAAGGCCGAGGACGGCGAGTGGGAACTCACCGGGCTCGACCCCGACGGGGCCGATCTCGCCCGCGGCGACAGGGTGCTGAGGTTGCCCTTCCCGGCGCCCGTCACGGACGCGGCGGGCCTGAGGAGGATGCTGGTCGAACTGGCGGCGCAGGCCCGAGCCTCCGGCTAGCCCGCTGATTTACCAAACTGATTCGTTTTAATCGATTTAAATCGGAATGTTCGGCCGGAGGGGTTTTCGTTCTCTTGAGCCGGGTCCAACATGGCCTTAAGGGACCCTCATCGTTCGATGACGAGGTCGCCCGCTTGGCCCCGGCTCGAGCCATTCTTGCAGATCGGGCGGTCGCGATCAGGCGCCGCCTCGGGAGGTTCTTCTGTGAAAACCATCGGTCAGCTCAATGCCGCCCAGGGGGCGGAGACGTTCGGCTTTCGCAATCTGAAGAGCGTCTACTGGAACCTCGAGGCCGCCCGGCTCTATGAGGAATCGCTCGCCCGCGGCGAATCCCAGCTGTCGCGCCACGGCGCCATCACCGCCGACACCGGCACCCATACCGGCCGCTCGCCAAAGGACAAGTTTACCGTCCGCGACGCGCTCACCGACAAGACCGTCTGGTGGGACAACAACAACGCGATGTCGCCTGAGCATTTCGAGACCCTGCTGGCCGATTTCATCGCCCATGCGCAGGGCAAGGACCTCTTCGCGCAGGACCTCTATGGCGGCGCCGATCCTGTCCACCGCGTCAAGGCCCGGGTCTACACCGAGATGGCCTGGCACTCGCTCTTCATCCGCAACCTGCTGATCCGGCCGGCGCGCGAGGAACTCGCCGACTACGTGCCCGAGATGACGATCGTCGATCTGCCGAGCTTCAAGGCCGATCCGGCCCGTCATGGCTGCCGCAGCGAGACCGTCATCGCCATCGACTTCACCCGCAAGATCGTCCTGATCGGCGGCTCGGCCTATGCCGGCGAGATGAAGAAGTCGGTCTTCACCTATCTCAACTTCGTCCTGCCGACGAAGGGCGTGGTGCCGATGCACTGCTCGGCCAATGTCGGCTCCAACAACGACTCCGCCATCTTCTTCGGTCTGTCGGGCACCGGCAAGACGACGCTCTCGGCCGATCCCGACCGCACGCTGATCGGCGACGACGAGCATGGCTGGTCGAAGGACGGCATCTTCAATTTCGAGGGCGGTTGCTACGCCAAGACGATCAAGCTCTCGGCCGAGGCCGAGCCGCAGATCCACGCGGCGTCGCTGCGCTTCGGCACGGTGCTCGAGAATATCGTCATGGACGAGATCACCCGCGAGGTCGATTTCGACGACGGCAGCAAGACCGAGAACACCCGCTCCGCCTATCCGCTCGACTTCATCCCCAACGCCTCGCGCACCGGCCGCGCCGGCGTGCCGAAGAACATCGTCATGCTGACGGCGGACGCCTTCGGCGTGATGCCGCCGATCGCCAAGCTGACCCCGGCCGAGGCGATGTACCACTTCCTCTCCGGCTACACCGCCAAGGTCGCCGGCACGGAGCGCGGCCTGGTCGGCGTCGAGCCGGAGTTCTCGACCTGCTTCGGCTCGCCCTTCCTGCCGCGGCACCCGTCGGAATACGCCAATCTCCTGCGCGACTTCATCGCCAAGCACCATGTCGATTGCTGGCTGGTCAACACCGGCTGGACCGGTGGCCAGTACGGCACCGGGCGGCGCATGCCGATCCGCGTCACCCGCCGCCTGCTGACGGCGGCGCTCGACGGGTCGCTCAACCGCGCCGATTTCCGCCGCGATCCCTATTTCGGCTTCGCGGTGCCGACGTCGGTACCGGGTGTCGAACCGCACATCCTCTACCCGGTCAAGACCTGGGCTGATAAGGCGGCCTTCGCCGAGACGGCCAAGAACCTGATCGGCATGTTCGCCAAGAATTTCGAGAAGTTCGAGGCCCATGTCGACGACGCGGTGAAGGCGGCGGCGCCCGTCAATTCGCTGGCGGCGTGAGGGCCTCACGGCATCCGGCAATGGCGCGGGGAACCACTCTCCTGTAAGGAGGGATTCTCCGCGAGCCGCATCTCAAACGTCGGGGCGGTGACGCTGTGGCCATCCTGATCATCCTCTTTCGCCTCCTCGCCACGCTGGCAATCCTCGGGGCCACCACCTGGGCCGCGGGCCTTTTGATCTTCCGCCTGCCCGGTTCGACCGGCACGGTCGCCGCGATCGGCTTCGGCATCGCCGGGCTCGCCGGTGCCATCGGCCTGTGGAGCGGCGCGGCCCGCCTGCCGCTCTCCTTCGCGGTCCTTTTCCTCGGCCTGCTCGGCTGGTGGAACGGGCTGGTCCCCTCGCATGACCGGGCCTGGATTCCCGAGCTCGCGCGCCTGCCCTCGATCGCCCGCGAGGGCGACATCCTGACCGTTTCCAATCTGCGCAACTTCAACTGGCGCACGGAGACGGATTACGACGAGCGCTGGGAAACCCGCCGCTTCGACCTGGGCAAGGTCGAGGGCATCGACCTGTACCTGTCCTACTGGTCGGGCGAGGCGATCGCCCATCTCCTCGTCAGCTTCCCCTTCGCCGACCAGCCGCCCCTGACCTTCTCGATCGAGGTGCGCCGCGAGAAGGGCGAGGAATGGTCGGCGCTCGCCGGCTTCTTCCGCAGCTACGAGATGGCCTATGTCGCGGCGCCCGAGCGCGATCTCGTCGGCCTGCGCAGCCATGCCCGCAAGGAGGATGTCCGCCTCTTCCGGATCGCCGCGAGCCCCGCCCAGGCCCGCGACGTGCTGCTGGCCTATGTCGCCGACGTCAACGAACTGGCGGGCAGGCCGCGCTGGTACAACACGCTGACGACCAACTGCACCACGGTCGTCTACACCCTGGTCGGCTCGGTTGCGCCGCAGTGGAAGTTCTCGTTGCCGCTCGATCCGCGCGTGCTGCTCTCGGGCTTCCTGCCCGGCTATCTCCAGCGCATCGGCGCGGTCCGCAGCGACATCCCGCTCGACGAACTGGTCCGCCAGGCCCGCATCGGCGAACGGGCGCGGACGATCTCGCTCGACGATCCCGACTTCTCGAAGAAGATCCGCGAGGGCGTGCCGACGGCCCGGCCTTGATCCAACCAGCGTGGCTGAGGAACTCCACGTCATCCTGGACAAGCGGCGAAGCCGCGTAGGCCGGGATCCATCATGGGGCGACGGCCTGCCCTGTGATGGATCCCGGACGACCTGCGGTCGCCCAGGATGACGGTGTGGTTCCTCGCCGTCCGGATTGAGGACAAAGCTCGCCGTTTCAGATTGCCGCGCCGTCGCTCACCGTCTCGGCGCCGAGCCCGAGGCGGATCGAGCGGACGATGTCGGCCTCCGCCGCCCCGCCGCGCTTGCGCGGATGCGGCTCTCGGATGCGGTGCTCGGCGATGATCTGGCCGGGAGCACCCGACAGGATCACCACCCGGTCGGCGAGATAGGCGGCCTCGTCGATGTCGTGCGTGACGAAGAGCACGGTCTTGCCCGTGCGCTGCCAGACGCGGATCAACTCGTCCTGCAGGGTTTCGCGCGTCAGCGCGTCCAGCGCCGAGAACGGCTCGTCCATCAGCAGGATCTCCGGCTCGACCGCGAGCGCACGCGCCAGCGAGACGCGCTGGCGCTGCCCGCCCGAGAGTTGATGCGGCCAGCGTTGCGCGAGCGCACCGAGCCCGACGAGGTCGAGCTTGGCCTGGGCCCGCGCCAGCCGCTCGGCCCGCGGCGTCTGGCCCTCGAGGCCGAAGGCGACATTGGCGATGACCTTGCGCCAGGGCAGCAGCCGCGAATCCTGGAAGACCAGCGCCACCGGGCGCCGCGTCCCGTCGGCGGCATGGATCGCGACCTCGCCGGCGCTCGGCTTGGCGAGGCCGGCGATGACCCGCAGCAGCGTCGACTTCCCGACGCCCGACGGCCCGACGATGGCCAGGAACTCGCCGCGCGCGACCGAGAGGTCGAGCTGGCGCAGCACCTCGGTCGCCTCCCCGTCGCGGGTGAAGGTCAGGGACAGGCCCCGGATCTCGATGACGGGCTTGTCGATCACGCTTTCCAACGCAGCACCCATTTCTGGAAGGCGACGAACAGGGTGTCGAGGAAGCCGTAGAGTCCGGCCATGGTCAGCATGTAGACCACCACGATGTCGGTCGCGAGCAGGCTCGAGGCCTGCATCATCCGCTGCCCCACCCCCGCGACGCCGAAGATCTCGGCCGCCACCACCGCCATCCAGGCCTGCCCCAGCGCCGTCCTGACGCCGACCAGGATGCCGGGCATCGCCGCCGGCAGCAGGATCTTGGTGAGCCGCTGCCAGGAGGAGGTGAAGCCGAAGGCGTCCGCCACCTCGATCAGGTCGCGGTCGACGCCCCGGATCGCGCCCTGGGCCGCGAAGAACACGATCCAGAACACGCCGATGGCGATGATGAAGACGGCCGCCGAGGGGTTCACGCCGAACCAGATGATCGCGAAGGGCACCCAGGCGAGGCCGGGAATCGGCCGCAGCACCCGCACCACCCAGGCCGTCGCTTCTTCCGCCGTGCGCGACATGCCGACGAGCACGCCCAGTGCCACGCCCAGAGCCGAACCGGTGATCAGCCCGGTGAAGTAATGCCCCAGCGAGCCCAGGATCGCGGAAAACCAGGCGCCGGACCGCAGCTCGGACAGAAAGGCCCGCGGCAGCGCGCTCGGCCCCGGCAGGAAGGCCGGGTTGACCAGCCCGAGGAACGGGATCGCCTCCCACAGCAGCAGGAAGGCGACGAGGCCCAGGAAGGCGAGGGCGGGCGCCCGCAGCGAGCCCATGCCCTCAGCCGGCCGTCCTGACGGCGCGCTCGAAGAACTGCGTCTCGAACAGCCCTTCGAACGGCAGCTCCTTCTCCAGCGAGCCGAGCTTGACCTGGTAGGTCTGCATCGCGCGGGAGGGTTCGATGATCTTGCGCGGATCGATCTCGAAGGTCGAAGCCGGCGAGACCAGCGCCTTGCGGATCAGGGCGGGGTCGACGATGCCCTTGCCGAGCGCGGCGGCGACATGGGGCGCGGCCCTGTCCGGGTCCTTGGCGATCAGGGCGGCAGCGCGCACCAGGCTGTCGACCAGCTTCTGCACCGCGTCGGGGTTCTTGGTGACGAAGGCGCCCGAGCCGGCGAGCACCGTGCCGGGCTGGCCGGGGAACAGCTCCTGGCCGCCGGCGACCAGCTTGATGCCGGGGTTGCGGGACTGGACGATGGTCAGCGCCGGCTCGCGCACAATGCCGCCCTCGACCGCGCCGGCGAGCACCGCCTGCTGCGTCGCATCGATGCCCATCGGCACCACCTCGACATCGCCCTTCTCGGCCTTGGCGACCTCCCAGAGCCAGTATTGCAGCACCGTGTTGGGAACGGAGCCCGCGGGCTGCGTCGCCAGCCGCGCGGCCTTGCCGGTCGCAGCCTTGTGCGCCTTGAAGGCGGCGGCCGGCGCGGTGCCCGGCGTGAAGAACTTCGCCAGCGCCGGCGCCGCGACGAAGACGTTCTCGGCGATGGCGGTCGCAGCCACCACCCGCACATCGACGCCGCGCGACCGCGCCACCGCCAGCGGCGCGATGCCGGCGAGGTAGAAGTCGATCGTCCCGGAGGCGAAGGCCTGGATCATGTTCGGGCCCGACTCGAACACGGTGAAGCTCGCGGCGATGCCGGCGTCCTTCAGCCAGCCCTCGCCCTGGGCGACGAAGACCGGGGCGGTTCCGATGATCGGGATGTAGCCGATCCGGGTGGGAATGGCCGTCTGGGCCACGACGGGGCGGGCGAGCGTAGCGGTCGCGGCGAGCGCGGAACCCGCGAGCAGGAACTGGCGGCGGTCCATGATCGAAAACCTCTCCGGAGCGGCGCCCGGACGGCGCCTATTGACAGTCTCAGAAAAGGATTTTCTATCGGGATACAAGAGTGTCCGCTCAAAAAGAAAATCGATCTTCGATTGTTAGGGGCGGCAGCGGTAATCTTCTTTTTGGGCTGGGTGTGAGAGAATGGACGCGATCGACCGAAAAATCCTGACGGTGCTGCAGGAGGATGCCAACATCTCGATTGCCGAACTGGCCGATCGCGTCGGCCTGTCTCAGACGCCCTGCTGGAAGCGGATCCAGAAGCTCGAGCAGGCCGGCGTCATCCTCAAGCGCGTCGCGCTGGTCGCTCCGGAGAAGATCGGACTGGGGTTGACGGTCTTCGTCCAGATCGAGACCGCCGACCATTCCGGCCCCTGGCTGGAGAAATTCGCGCAGCTGGTCTCCGCCATGCCCGAGGTCATGGAGTTCTACCGCATGGCCGGCGATGTCGATTACATGCTGCGCGTCGTCGTCGCCGACATGGCGGCCTACGACCTGTTCTACAAAAAGCTGATCGAGACGATCCCGCTCAAGAACGTCACCTCGCGCTTCGCGATGGAGCGGATCAAGTCGACGACCGCCTATCGCGTGCCCGACCTGCCGAAGGCGTGAATCGTCGCGCCTGGTCCGAGAGGTCTCCCGGAAGCATCGTCGCCTGGCTGCCCGACGAAAAAGAGCGGGCATTGTCGTGCCCGCCCTTCCGGTTTCGATCCTGCGGAACCCCGCGGTGACCCAGCCTGATCAGGCCGCGACGGCCTCGATCGTCTTCTTCTCCCATTCCTCGCCCCAGATCATCACGGCGTGGCCCGGCGAGACCTCGCGGAACTGGCGGACCGGCGGGACATAGTCCGGCGCACGCACCGGGCTCTTGATCTCGTCGTTGGACGGAGGGGTCTTCTCGTGGCGCCGCGTCGGATCGGCGATCGGCACCGCCGCGAGCAGGCGCTTGGTGTAGGGGTGCTGCGGATTGCCGAAGATCGCCTCGCGCGGGCCGATCTCGACGATCTCGCCGAGATACATCACGGCGACGCGATGGCTGACACGCTCCACCACCGCCATGTCGTGCGAGATGAAGAGATAGGCCAGCCCCATGCGGGCCTGCAGCTCGAGCATCAGGTTGACGACCTGCGCCTTGACCGAGACGTCGAGCGCCGACACGGCCTCGTCCGCCACGATCAGCCGCGGCTCGACCGCGAGCGCGCGCGCAATGCAGATGCGCTGGCGCTGGCCACCCGAGAACTCATGCGGGAAGCGGCTGGCCATGTCGGGCTGCAGGCCGACGCGGCGCAAAAGCTCGGCGATCTGGTCGCGCGCCTCGGTGCGGGTCGCGAGCTTGTTGATCAGCAGCGGCTCGGCGATCGCCGCACCGACATTCATGCGCGGGTTCAGCGAGGCGAAGGGATCCTGGAAGATCATCTGCATCCGCTTGCGCTGCTCGCGCAGGTCGGTCTGGTTGAGCTTCAGCACGTCGACGCCGTCGAGCAGGACCGAGCCCGCCAGCGGCTCGATCAGACGCATCACCGAACGGCCGGTCGTGGACTTGCCGCAGCCGGATTCGCCGACCAGCGCCAGCGTCTCGCCGGCCTTGACGCTGAAGGAGACGTTCTCGACCGCATGGACGCGGCCGGTGACCGAGCTCAGCAGGCCGGAGCGGATATCGAAGCGGGTGGTGAGGTTGGAGACCTCGAGCACCGGCCGCTCGGCGCTCTTGACCGTATCGGGCGTTTCCTCGGGGATGTCGGACTCGCCCGTGGCGCGGTCGACGACCGGGAAGCGCATCGGCCGCGAGCGACCGTCCATCGAACCGAGCTTCGGCACGGCCGAGAGCAGCGAGCGGGTGTAGGGGTGTTTGGCGCGGGCGAAGATGTCCTCGGTCCCGCCGGTCTCGACCGCCTGGCCGTTGTACATCACGACCGTGCGGTCGGCGATCTCGGCGACCACGCCCATGTCGTGGGTGATGAAGAGCACGGACATGCCCTCCTCCTCCTGCAGCAGCTTGATGAGCTGCAGGATCTGCGCCTGGATGGTCACGTCGAGCGCGGTCGTCGGCTCGTCGGCGATCAGGAGCTTGGGCTTGCAGGCGAGCGCCATCGCGATCATCACGCGCTGGCGCATGCCGCCCGAGAAGCGGTGCGGATATTCGTGGAAGCGCGACTTCGCCGCGGGGATGCGGACCTTCTCCAGCAGGCGCACCGTCTCGGCCTCGGCCTCCGAGCGCGACATGCCGCGATGCAGGATCAGCGCTTCCGCGATCTGGAAGCCGATCGTCAGCACCGGGTTGAGCGAGGTCATCGGCTCCTGGAAGATCATCGCGACGTCGTTGCCGCGGATGCGGCGCATCTGCGGCTCCGGCAGCGTCAGCAGTTCCTGGCCGGCGAGCTTGATCGAGCCCTCGATCTTGCTCGAGCCCTGGGGCGTCAGCCGCATGATCGACAGCGCCGTCACGCTCTTGCCCGAGCCGGATTCGCCGACGACCGCGACGGTCTCCTTCGGCGCGATGTCGAAGGAGACGTTGCGGACGACCTGCTTCCAGGCGCCCTCGACCCGGAAGGAGGTGCTGAGGTTGCTGACGGACAGGATGGGAGTGGTCATGCGGATGCCTTCCGGGTGATGTGGGTCAGATGACGCGGCGCGGGTCGAGTGCGTCGCGCAGGCCGTCGCCGATGAAGTTGATCGAAAGCACGGTCAGGAAGATCGCCGCCCCCGGGAACAGCGCCCAGTGCGGCGCCGAATCGAGATGGTCCTTCGCGTCGAACAGCAGCCGCCCCCAGGTCGGGATGTCCGGCGGGAAGCCGAGGCCCAGGAAGGAGAGCGTCGATTCGGCGATGATCGCCGAGGACACCTCGATCGTGGCCGCCACGATCACCGGGCCGATCGCGTTGGGGAGGATGTGGTGGACCATCTGCCGGAACTTGGTGGCGCCATGGGCCCGCGCGGCCTCGACGAACTCCTTCTCGCGCAACGACATGAACTGGGCACGCACGAGTCGTGCCACCGGCATCCATTTCAGCCCGCCGATGACGATGACGATGAGGATGAAGACGCCGCCCTCGACGCCGAACACCGCCTTGAGCTGCTCGCGGAAGAAATAGATCACCAGCAGCAGCAGCGGCAGCTGCGGCAGGGAAAGGAACAGGTCCGTCACCCACATCAGGAAGTTGTCGACATAGCCGCGCGACATGCCCGCGATGGCGCCGATCAGGATGCCGACGAAGGTCGCGACGACCATCGCGGCCAGGCCCACGGCGAGCGAGATCCGCCCGCCATAGATCATGCGCGCCAGCAGGTCCTGACCGAGGTCGTCGGTACCGAACGGATGCTTCCACGACGGGGTCTGGAGCTGCGCCGAGAAGTCGATCTCGTTGATCGCCACCGGCCAAAGCCAGGGGCCGACGATGACGCCCAGGATCATGGTGCCGAGCACGAAGCTGCTCGCCATCGCCAGCTTGTGGCGACGGAAGCGCTTCCACGTCTCGCGTCCGGGCGAGGTCGCGGCGC
>LNFM01007756.1_pt1 | contig 18018 bp, 16 predicted proteins | sample 596031 | NCBI WGS metagenome assembly LNFM01 (sample SAMN04254537, study PRJNA301005) | activated carbon metagenome | isolation source: dual media filters at the Ann Arbor, Michigan drinking water treatment plant | place: USA: Ann Arbor | reverse complement strand
AGGATCGCTGCCAGAGAAGCTGCCGCGATGCCCTTGCCCAGCGAGGACACCACACCGCCCGTGACGAAGACAAACTTGGTCATTGCTGTCGGCCAGCCCGGTGCATGCGCGGGTGTCATGCGGGAAGTGCCGTGGTGGTAAAGCGTAAGTATATCGGCCCCCTCCCGCTGCTAGACTCGAAGCGCTTGCACCAGGTGCCTGCCGTCCTCGTTAAGGGCGTCGGGTTGAACGGGAAGCCGGTGAGGACGATGGACAGGCCATCGCCCGATTCCGGCGCTGCCCCCGCAACGGTCAGCGAGGTGCGTGCCGCACGACAGCCACTGGAGATCCCTGCACAAGGGGCCTGGGAAGGCGCGGCACGCTTCGAAGAGATCTTCGACGCGAAGAACTCATCGGCACTCGCGAGCCCGGATACCGGCCCGGTGCATGGAGTCGCCAGGTCTGCGGAGGGCAGGCACGGGTATCCATGCGGCCGACAGGGTCCGGGCATGGGTGCGTGGGTCCGTCCTCTGCGCTGGCTTGTTCAAGCCAGTGCCGCACGGGGTGTGCGGCTGGAGAGGGTTTCCATGTCCGTTTCTTCCACCATCCGCCGCGCGCTTGCCGCGGTGCTCTGCTGCGTGCCCGTCGCCGCAGCCCTGGCCCAGTCTTCTTCGACTGTCGCCGTCACCGCCACACGAACGCCCTGGGGCGTCGACCAGGCCGTGGCCGAAGTCAGCGTGCTCGAGCGCCGCGACATCGAACGCGCCGAGGGCCGCACCTTGGCCGAACTGCTGTCGCAGCAGGCCGGCTTCCAGTTCAGCGCCAACGGTGGCCTGGGCAAGACCGCCTCGCTGTTCATCCGCGGCCTGGAGGCCCGACACACCCTGCTGCTGATCGACGGCGTGCGCGCGGTGGGCACGCCGTCCATCGACAACCTGCCGCTCGAAGGCATCGAGCGCATCGAGATCGTGCGCGGGCCGATGTCGTCGCTGTACGGCGGCGGAGCGATGGGCGGCGTGATCCAGGTCTTCACGCGGCGCGGCGCACCCGGCCTGGCGGGCAGCGCCAAGCTGTCGCTGGGGTCGCACGACCACCGCCAGGTCGCTGCGGGCGTGCAATGGGGGCAGGGCGCCTTCGACACGGCCGTGCACCTGCAGCACACCGACACTCAAGGCGTTTCGTCGTCCAACCCGAGCGTGCCCTTCGGCAGCTACAACCCGGACGACGACGGCTTCCGCCAGAACGCCGGCAGTGTGCGGCTCGGCTGGCAGGCCAGCACCGACTGGCGGCTCGAAGCGCTGGCACTGCAGTCCGAAAGCCTCACGCAACTGGACGACGGCCCCGGCGCCGACGCGCGTGCGCAGCTGCTCAACCGGGTGCTGTCGCTGTCGGCTCGAGGCGCGGTGATGCCAGGCTGGCGCACCCGGCTGTCCTTGTCGCGCGCACTCGACAGCTACGACACGCTGGCCAGTGCCAGTCCCTTCGCATCCTTGGGCGCCATCGAATCACGCCAGCGGCAGATCTCCTGGGAGAACACCTTCTCGACGCCGGCCGGGGCGGTGCTCCTGCTGGCCGAGCGCCTGACCGAGGAAGTGGGCCGGCCCGGTGCTCCCTTCAGCGTGAGCGACCGCGACATCGACGGCGTCGCGCTGGGCCTCAACGGCAGTGCCGCCGGCCACAGCTGGCAGGCCAGCGTGCGGCGCGACAGCAATTCCCAGTTCGGCGGCTTCACCAGCAGCGCGCTGGGTTATGCCTATGCGCTCACGCCGTCCTGGCGCCTGGGCGGCAGCCTGGGCACCAGCTTCGTGGCGCCCAGCTTCAACCAGCTCTACTTCCCGAACTTCGGCAACCCGCTGCTGCTGCCAGAGACCGGCCGGCACCAGGAGTTGAGCCTGCGCTGGAAGACCGGTGGCCACAGCCTTCGTGCAGCCTGGTACGGCCACCGCTACCGCGGATTCATCACCAGCGGGCCGCAGCCTGTGAACCTGCCGCGCGCCGACATCGACGGGGTGACCCTCAGCTACGAAGGCCGCTTCCGCGCCTTGAGCGTGGCGGCGTCGCTCGACCACACCGACCCGCGCAACGACACCGTGGGCAACGCCAACTTCGGCAAGCTGCTGCCGCGACGTGCGCAGGACGCGCTGCGCCTGGCCGCCGACTGGGACGGCGGCGCCTGGACCACCGGCGCCGCGCTGGCTGCCTTCTCGCACCGTTATGACAACCCCGCCAACACCTCGCGCCTGGGCGGCTACGCGACGCTGGACCTGCGGACCGAGTGGGCCTTCGCGCGCGATCTGCGGCTGGGCTTCAAGCTCAACAACGTGGCGGACAAGCGCTACGAGACCGCCCAGGGCTACGACGCGCCGCGTCGCGAGGCCTTCGTGACGCTGCGCTGGGCCGGAGCGCGGCCGTGAACGCAAGGCTGCTGCTGCGCTGGAGCGTCGCCGCGCTGGCCCTGTGCGGCGTGCTGGCCGGGCCGGCGCGAGCCGCCACCACGCTGACCGACGACCGCGGCCGGCGCATCGACCTGCCGGCGCCGCCGCAGCGTGTGGTGTCGCTGCTGCCCTCGCTCACCGAGACCGTCTGCTCGCTGGGCGCCTGCGACCGCCTCGTCGCGGTCGACCGCTTCTCGAAGTGGCCGGACAGCGTGAAGGGACTGCCGCAGGTGGGCGGGCTGGAAGACACCCAGATCGAGCGTGTCGTGGCGCTGAAGCCCGACCTCGTGCTGGCGGCGGTGTCCTCGCGTGCGGTCGACCGGCTGGAGTCGCTGGGGCTGCGCGTGGTGACGCTGGAGCCGCGCAGCCTGCAGGACCTGCAGCGGGTGATCGGCCAGGTGGCGCAGGCCCTGGGTGACGCACCTGCTGGCGAGGCCTTGTGGCGCCGCATCGAGCAGCGCATCGCCGAGGCTGCAGTGCGTGTGCCGAATGCCCTTCGCGGGCAGAGCGTGTACTTCGAGCTGGGTTCGAGCTACGCCGCCGGCGAGGCATCGTTCATCGGGCAGGTGCTGTCGCGACTGGGCCTGAAGCATGCGGTGCCGGCATCGCTGGGGCCCTTCCCCAAGCTCAACCCCGAGTTCGTGGTGCGTGCGCAGCCCGACATCGTGATGGCCAGCGAAAGCGCGGTGGCCGAGATGGCCACGCGGCCGGGATGGAGCCGTCTGCGCGCGCTGCGCGAGCGGCGCGTCTGCGCGCTGCCGGCCGCGCGCTACAGCCTGATCACCCTGCCCGGGCCGCGCCTGGGCGAAGCTGCCGAGGTGCTGGCCGACTGCCTGTCGGCGATGGCTCCGGTGGGGCTGGCCTCACGATGAACCCGCAGGCTGCCACGCCCGCCGGCACGGCGCACGCGCCGCGCAGTGCGCGCACGGTGGCCGCGGCGCTGCTGGTGTTCGGCCTCGTGCTGGGCGTGCTGGGGCTGGCGGCGGGCAGCGAGGGCTGGTCCTTCGACTGGCGCAGCGAGTGGGATCTGGTGGCCTCCATCCGTGCGCCGCGCACTGCAGGCGCGTGGCTGTGCGGTGCCTTGCTGGGGCTGGCCGGCGCCCTGGCGCAGGGCCTGTTTCGCAATCCGCTGGCCGACCCCTACCTGCTGGGTTCGGCGGCGGGCGCGGCCTTCGGCGTGGTGCTGGTGCTGGCCGCCGGTGGCGCGCTGGGCGGCTACATCGGCCTGGCCACGGCCGACCTGCTGCAGCGGCTCGGGCTCGTCGGCGCCGCCTTTCTCGGCGCGCTGGGCGGCGTGGCGCTGACGCTGGCGCTGGCGCGCGGCAACACCGGCAGCATCATGCTGCTGCTCTGCGGCGTGGTGGTGGGCATCCTCTTGTCGGCGGTGTCAGAGATGGTGATGCTGATCTCGCCCGAGGCCCTGCGAGGCAAGCAGGTCTTCCTGCTGGGCAGCACCAGCTTCCTGGGGGGCACCAGCGTGGCCGTGCTGGCGCTGGCCCTGGCCGCCACCCTGCCGCTCGCGCGGCGCCATGCGCGTGCGCTCGATGCGCTGGTGCTGGGCGAAGCCAGCGCACGCAGCCTGGGCATCGATCTGGCGCGCGTGCGCCTGCTGCTGGTGGTGCTGATGGCGCTGGCCACCGGCACGGCGGTCGCCCAGGCCGGTCTGGTGGCCTTCGTGGGCCTGGTGGCGCCGCACATCGTGCGCCGGCTGGTGGTGGTGCCGCATGCGGCGCTGCTGACGCTGTCGGCGCTGGCCGGCGGCGCGCTGCTGCTGGCCGCCGACGTGCTGGCACGCTCGGTCATCGCGCCGCAGGAACTGCCGGTGGGTGTGCTCACCGCCGTGCTGGGCGGTCTGTACCTGCTGGTGCTGCTGCGGCAGCGTCGGCGCTGGTGAGCCCTCATGGCGCACGCGACCTTGCTCGAAGCCGATGACCTCTCGCTGCGCCTGGGCGGGCGGCGGGTGGTCGACGGTGTGACGCTGGCCTTCCACGCGGGCGAACTGTGTGCGGTGGTCGGCCCCAACGGCGCCGGCAAGAGCAGCCTGCTGTCGCTGCTGGCGGGGCTGCGCGAGAGCGAATCGGGCGGCGTGCGCCTGCTGGACCGAGCCATGGCCGACTGGCCTGCGATGCAGCGCGCGCAGCGCCTGGCCTGGATGGCGCAGCAAGGCGAGGCCGAAGGCGAGATGGGTGTGCGCGACGTGGTGCGACTGGGCAGGCTGCCGCGCCACGGTCTGTTCGGCGCGCCCGATGCCGCCGACGAGGCCGCCGTCGACCAGGCGCTGGCCGAAACCGAGTGCACGGCGCTGCAGGCGCGGCGGCTGAGCGAACTCTCGGGCGGCGAGCGCCAGCGCGTGCTGCTGTCGCGCGTGCTGGCGGTGCAGGCGCCGGTGCTGCTGCTCGACGAGCCCATGGCCCATCTCGACGCGCCGCACCAGCGCACCTTGATGCGCAGCCTGCGCGTTCAGGCCTCGGCCGGCCGCGCCGTCGTGGTGGTGCTGCACGACCTGAGTTGGGCGCTGGCCGCCGACCGCGTGGTGCTGATGCGGGCCGGGCGCGTGGTGGCCGACGGCGTGCCGGCCGACAGCGCCCTGCGCGCCGCGCTGGTGGACGTGTTCGACGGCGCGTTCAGCATCGAGCACGTGACGGTCGACGGGGCCGTGCGCTGGGTCGCGCTGCCGCGGGCCTGATCGGGGGGCTGATCGGGGGGCTGGGGCGGACCGGTCCGTGCTGCCCGGACAATCGGTTCATGAACGAAGCACCCACCCTGGCGTCCACCCTCGGCCCGCCCCGTCGCCCGGGCGTCGGCCCGCAGCGCATCGCCTGCCTGACCGAAGAGACCACGGAGTGGCTCTATCTGCTGGGCGAAGAGGACCGCATCGTCGGCATCTCCGGCTACACCGTGCGGCCGCGTCGTGCGCGCCAGGAGAAGCCGCGCATCAGCGCCTTTCTCGACGGCAAGATCGACCGCATCGTCGAGCTGCAGCCGGACCTGGTGATCGGCTTCTCCGACATGCAGGCGGTGCTGGCCGACAAGCTCATACGCGCCGGCCTCAACGTACTGATCACCAACCAGCGCAGCGTGGCGCAGATTGTCGACACGCTCAGGCTGGTGGCCGGCCTGGTGGGCGCCCAGGAGCGCGCCGAGCGCTGGATCGAGGCGACGCAGCATCGACACGCGCAGATCGCCGCGACGGCCGCCGCCTGGCCGCGCCGGCCCCGTGTCTACTTCGAGGAGTGGGACGAACCCATGATCAGCGCCATCCAGTGGGTGTCGGAGCTGGTCGGCATGGCCGGGGGCGAGGACGTGTTCGCCGAGCTGGGGCGGCAGGCCATGGGACGCGACCGCGTCATCGCCGACGCCATGGAGCCGGTGCGTCGCTCGCCCGACCTGGTCATCGGGTCCTGGTGCGGCAAGAAGTTCCGTCCCGAGCGTGTGGCCGCACGCCCGGGCTGGGCCGACGTGCCCGCCGTGCGCGACGGCCGTCTGCACGAGATCAAGTCCTGCGACATCCTGCAGCCCGGTCCGGCGGCCCTGACCGACGGGCTGGAGCAGTTGCATGCCCTGATGCAGGCCTGGGTGGCGGCGCAGGCCCGCCCCTGAGGCGGCTGGCTCAGGAGGCTGCGATCAGCCCCAGTGCGATGGCTGCCGGCACGGTCTGCACGTAGAGGATCTTGCGGGCTGCCGTGGCCGCTCCATACAGCCCGGCCACGGCCACGCACAGCAGGAAGAACACCTTCACCGAGGTGCCGGCCTCACCCAGCCACAACCCCCAGAACAGGCCTGCCGCCAGGAAGCCGTTGTACAGGCCCTGGTTGCCGGCCAGCACCTTGGTGGCCGTGGCGAACTCCTGCTTCATGCCGAAGGCGCGCAGGCCGGCCGGCTTGTCCCAAAGGAACATCTCGATGATCAGGATGTAGACGTGAAGCAGGCCGATGAGGGCGACCATCAGGTTGGCGGCAATGGACATGGCGGCGGCATGGTGGAGGGCGGGCTGCGATTGTGCGGGCCGGGGCGGCCAGGCCTTGTCCCGAGGGTGCCAGGGCCGGGACGAAGCTTTCGATTGACGCCGCCCGGAGGCTGCAGCACGATGGCTCCCGAAGGGTCGTCGGACGAGGGGCGGCGGCCCCGGGAGATCTGCCATGAAGCGCCTGATCAGCGTCTGGACCCTGTGCATGGGCGTGTTCCTGGGACTGGCGGGCTGCGCCGGCTGGGGGTCTGTCACGCAAGAGTCCGAACCGCCTTGGCGAGACGCGCTGTTTGCGCCGCCTTCGGTGCAAACCTCGGCCGATGCCGTCTTCGCCATCGACGCGCCCATGCGCGACTACCTGGCTCGGCACATCCGCCCGCAGCTGCACTCCAAGGGAGCCCGCCAGGCCCTGATCGACGCGCTCTACAACCAGGGCCAGCTGCGCCTGGAGTACGACAGCTCGAGCACGCGCAACGCCAGCGAGGCCTTCGCCTCGCGCGCCGGCAACTGCCTGTCGCTGGTCATCATGACGGCGGCCTTCGCACAGGAGCTGGGCCTGGACGTCCGCTTCCAGCAGGTGCTGGGCGAGGCCGAGGTCGAGCGCGCCGGCGACCTGTTCTTCCATATCGGCCACGTCAATCTGGCGATGGGTGGTGCCGTGCAATCGAGCCGTGCCCGGGTGGTGGAGCGCGGCTGGCTGACGATCGACTTCCTGCCCGGGCGGGACCTGCTCGGCCAGCGCAGCGTGGAGATCGACAGCCGTCGCGTGCTGGCCATGTACCTGAACAACAAGGCCGCCGAGGCCCTGGTGCAGGGCCGGCTGGCCGATGCCTACTGGTGGACCCGTGCCGCGCTGGCGCAGGACCTCGGCTACACCGTGGCGCGCAACACGCTGGCCGTGGTCTACCGCAGGCGCGGTGCGCTGGTCGAGGCCGAAACGGTGCTGCAGCAGGCCCTGCGCCTGGAGCCCGACAACCCGAACCTGCTGGGCAATCTTGTATCGCTGTTGACGCACCAGGGACGCGAAAGCCAGGCGCGTCCCCTTCAGGCCAGGCTCGCAGCCCTGCAGCCGGACGCTCCGATGGCCCGCTTCATGCTGGGCCTGCAGGCCATGCGCGAAGGAGACTACCGCCGTGCGCGGCGCCTGTTCGAAGCGGAACTGCGACGCACGCCGCACCACCACGAGTTCCACTTCTGGCTGGCGCAGGCGCATTTCCGTCTGGGCGATGCCGATGCCGGCCGGCGCCATCTGGAAGCTGCACGCGATGCCGCCGGTTCCAGGGACCAGCGCGCCCTCTATGCGGCCAAGCTCGACAAGCTGAAGGCCCTGCGCGTTCAGTGAGGCGCAGACCGCGCGGTCTCAGCCGCGCAGGTGGCAGGACACCCAATGCCCTTCGCTGGTCTTCTTCAGCTCGGGCCGTTCGACGTCGCACAGGCCCTTCTTGGCGATCGGGCAGCGTGTGTGGAAGTGGCAGCCTGGCGGCGGGCGGATGGGGCTGGGCACGTCGCCCTGCAGCGGGATGCGCTTGCGCTTGACGCTCGGGTCCGGGATGGGCACGGCCGACAGAAGCGCTTCGGTGTAGGGGTGCTTGGGGTCGGTGTAGAGCTTCTTGGCCGGTGCGATCTCGACGATGCGGCCCAGGTACATCACCGCCACGCGGTGGCTGATGTGCTCGACCACGCTGAGGTCGTGCGCGATGAAGATGTAGGTCAGCTGGAACTGCTCGCGCAGGTCTTCCAGCAGGTTGATCACCTGCGCCTGGATGGACACGTCGAGCGCACTCACCGCCTCGTCGCAGACCACCAGCTTGGGGCTGACGGCCAGCGCGCGAGCGATGCCGATGCGCTGGCGCTGGCCGCCCGAGAACTCGTGCGGGTAGCGGCGCATCTGGTCGGCGTTCAGGCCCACCGTCTCCAGCAGGTGCACGATGCGGTCTTCGTATTCGCGCGGCGTCTTCGTCAGCTTGTGGATGGTCAGCGCCTCGCCGACGGTGGCGCCCACCGTCATGCGCGGGTTGAGGCTGGCGTACGGGTCCTGGAAGATGATCTGCATGTCGCGCGCCAGCGCGCGCAACTCGTCCTTGTTGGCGTGGGTGACGCTGCGGCCTTCGAACGTGACCTCTCCCGAAGTGGGTTCGATCAGGCGCAGGATGCAGCGCCCCGTGGTGCTCTTGCCGCAGCCGCTCTCGCCGACCACGCCCAGCGTCTCGCCGGGCGCGAGATCGAAGCTCACGCCGTCCACCGCATGCACCTTGTCGACCGTGCGTGACAGCAGGCCGCCCTTGATGGGGAACTGCTTGACGAGGTTCTTGACGGTCAGCAGCGGCGCGGGCGGTGGCGCCAGTCCCGCCGCGTCGGCGAGGCGGTCGTTCATGTCAAGGCTTCCTGAAGAATGCAGGCCACCTTGTGCCCGGGTGTCACCTCGAGCAGGGGCGGCGTGGCCGTGCGGCACTCGGCCATCGCGAACTTGCAGCGCGACGCGAAGCGACAGCCTTCGGCGGGGTCGATCAGCTTGGGCACGGTGCCGGCGATGGCCTCGAGCCGCACCTTGTGCGTGGCGGCCGTGTCGATGCGCGGAATGCTGCGGATCAGTCCTTGCGTGTAGGGATGGCGCGGCCGCGAGAACAGCAGTTCGACGGGGGCTTCTTCCACCACCTTGCCGGCGTACATCACGACCACGCGCTGCGCCGTCTCGGCCACCACGCCCATGGCGTGCGTGATGAGCATCACCGCCATGCCCAGGCGTTCCTTCAGCTCGCCCATCAGGTCCAGGATCTGGGCCTGGATGGTGACGTCGAGCGCCGTGGTCGGCTCGTCGGCGATCAGCAGCTTGGGGTTGCAGGCCAGCGCGATGGCGATCATCACGCGCTGGCGCATGCCGCCCGAGAACTGGTGCGGGTAGTCGCGCACGCGGCGCTCGGGCGTGGGGATGCGCACCAGCTTGAGCATCTCGACCGCGCGGTTCATGGCCTCCTGCCGCGACACGCCTTCGTGCAGCCGCACGCTCTCGGCGATCTGGTCGCCGATCGTGTAGACGGGGTTCAGCGATGTCATCGGCTCCTGGAAGATGATGGCGATCTGCTTGGCGCGGATCTTCTGCATCTCGGATTCGTCCAGCGGCACCAGATCGCGCCCCTGCCACATCACCTTGCCGGCCACGATCCTGCCGGGCGGCATGTCGATCAGCTTCATCACCGTCTTGGCGGTGACGCTCTTGCCGCAGCCCGACTCGCCCACCACGCCCACGGTCTCGCCGGCGTCGATGGCGATGTCGACCCCGTCGACCGCGTGCAGCCAGCCGTCGTCGGTCTTGAAATGGGTCTTCAGACCCTGGATCTCAAGCATGGCCATGGTCAGGAATATTCCCGGGCAAGGGGGGAGACGGCCAAGCGGCCGACGCGGATCCGGCTCCGCCGGTCCGCTGGGGGCGCCCCCGTGGGGGGGCTGAGGCTGGACAAGAAAGGTCCAGTGGACGCTTCTTGCCTGCCGAAGAGCCGAGCTGCTGGCTCGGCGCGGCCTGCAAGGTGTGCCGAAGGCGCTACGGGGGGGGTCACAGCACTCGCCTGGGGTCGAGGGCGTCGCGCAGGCCGTCGCCGATGAAGTTGATGGTCAGCACGGCGATGAAGATCGCCAGGCCCGGGAACATGGCCCAGTGCACGGCGATGTCGAGGTAGTCGCGGCTGTCGTTGAGGATGCGGCCCCAGGTCGGGATGTCGGGCGGGAAGCCCAGGCCCAGGAAGCTGAGCGTGCTCTCGGCGATGATGGCCGCGGCGATGTTGATGGTGGCCGCCACGATCACCGGCCCGATGGCGTTGGGCAGGATGTGGCGCACCACCTGCCGCTGCGTGCTGGCGCCCAGGGCGCGCGCGGCCTCGACGAATTCCTTCTCGCGCAGGCTGAAGAACTGCGCGCGCACCAGCCGCGCCACTGGCATCCAGCTCAAGCCGCCGATGACGAGCACGATGAGCAGGAAGATGCCCACCTCGGGCCCGAACACCGCCTTCAACGGGTCGCGGAAGAAGAAGATCAGCAGCAGCAGCAGCGGCAGTTGCGGCAGGCTCAGGAAGAGGTCGGTCAGCCACATCAGGAAGGCGTCGACCCAGCCGCGGGAGATGCCGGCGATGGCGCCCACCACCACCCCGATCACGATGCCTGTCAGCATGGCGGCCACGCCCACGGCCAGCGAGATGCGGCCGCCGTAGAGCATGCGTGCCAGCAGGTCGCGTCCGAGGTCGTCGGTGCCCAGGGGGTGGGCGCTCGAAGGGCCCTTCAGCCGCGCGGTGAAATCGATGTCGTTGATGCCGATCTTGTAGACCAGCGGGCCCAGCAGCACGGCCAGAGACAGGATGCCCAGCAGCCACAGGCTGGCGTAGGCCAACCTGTGGCGCTTGAATCTCCGCCAGGCCTCGGCCCAGGGGGAGGTGCTGACCGGCTTGCGCGGCTCAGCGGTAGCTGATGCGGGGGTCGAGCCAGCCATAGAGGAGGTCTGCAATCAGGTTGAAGGCCACGACCAGGATCGCGAACACGAAGGTCACGGCCATGATCACCGGCGTGTCGTTGCGCAGGATGCTGTCGATGAGCAGGCTACCGACGCCGGGGATGCGGAAGATCTGTTCGGTCACGATGGCGCCGCCGAAGATGCCCGGCATCTGCAGCGCCACCAGCGTGACCACCGGAATGAGCGCGTTGCGCACCACGTGCTTGATGATCACGATGCGCTCCTTGAGGCCCTTGCTGCGCGCCGTGGTGACGTAGTCGAGCTTGACCACGTCGAGCACGCTGGAGCGCACGTAGCGCATCCAGCTCGCCGCCTGGAACAGGCCCAGCACCATGATGGGCATGATGCTCTGCTTGAACTGCACCACCCACCATTCCCAGCCGGTGGCGCGCACCTCGCTCTGGAACACGAAGGGGAACCAGCCGAGGTAGATGCTGAAGAACAGGATGAACAGCAGCCCGGTGAAGAAGGTCGGCAGCGAAAAGCCGATGAAGCTCAGCGTGCTGGCGATGCGGTCGAACCAGGAATAGGGCCTGACGGCCGCCAGGATGCCCACCGGCAAGGCGATGGCCAGCGCCACCAGCTGGCTCAGACCGATGATGGCGATGGTCACCGGCAGCCGCTGCCAGATCAGCGTGTCGACGTCGAGCCGGCTGATGAAGGAGAAGCCCCAGTCGCCCTTGAGCATGCTGGTCAGCCAGTGCCAGTAGCGCTGCCAGACGGGGTCGTCCAGGCCCAGGCTGGCGCGCAGCTGCATGCGCACTTCGGGCGGGACGTTGGGGTTGGTGGCCAGCTCCTCGAACGGGTCGCCGGGTGCCAGTGCCAGCACCATGAACAGCACGACGCTGATGCCCAGCAGGCTGGGCAGCGCGATCATCAGGCGGCGCAGGATGTAGTAACCCAAGAGAACTCTCTTCGTGAGTCGTTCGACGGGATCAGGGCCCGCGGGGACGCCGCGCGGCACCCGAGCCCGCATGCAGCACACCAGCCGTACCACCGTACGGCCTGGCGCGCAGACGCGGGATCGGGCCGCTCAGCAGCCCCGGGGGATGCCGATCAGGCTTCCTTGAACCAGTGCGCAAGAGCCCACATGTCGTTGTCCCAGCCCGACAGCGGTGCCGACAGCTTGGTGCCGGCGGCCGACACGCGCGGCCGGAACACCACCGGGATGATGTGGTGGGTGGCGCCGATGAGGTCGTTCATGCGGATGAAGAGCGCCGCGCGTTTGACCGGATCGAGTTCGCTCTGCGCGGCGATGTGGGCCTTGTCGTACTCGTCGTTCTTCCAGCGCAGGATGTTGCGCTTGGCCCACTTGTTCTCCTTCTGCGCCATCTCCCAGGAGCAGTACTGCTCCATGAACAGCTGCGGGTCGGGCTGCGTCATGGTGGTGGTGTACATCTGCATGTCGCACCAGAACTTGGTGTAGGTGTCCGGGTTGGCCTGGTCGCCGCCGAAGAAGACGGCCGCCGTCACGCTCTTGAGCTCGAGGTCGATGCCGGCCTTGCTGCAGGCGCTCTTGATGATGGCCTGCGTGTCCTGGCGCGGCTTGTTCACCGAGGTCTGGAACACGAACTTGAGCTTGGTGCCGCCCTTGGCGCGGATGCCGTCGGAGCCGCGCACCCAGCCGGCGGCGTCGAGCATCTGGTTGGCCTTGTCGACGTTGAACTCGAACTTCAGGTTGTTGCTGCGGTAGCGCGGCGGGTTGTTCAGGAAGTTCGCCGTGGCCACGCCGGTGCGGCCGTAGATGAAGTCCATCACGCCCTTGCGGTCGACCAGCAGGGCCATGGCGTCACGCACGGCCTTGTCGCTGAAGGCCGGGTGCTTGCTGCTGGCGTGGGCCCGCTCACCCTGGACTTCGTTCCAGGGGTCGGTGACGCTGAGCTGGATGAATTCGATGTTGCCGCCGGGGACGATGGTCACCTTGCCGCGGCCGCCGCCTTCCAGGCCCTTGAGGATCTCGTCGGCCACCTGCAGGTTCCAGGCGTAGTCGTACTCGCCCGTCTGCAGCACGGCGCGCGCCGCGCTGGTGGCGTCGCCGCCGCCCTTCATCTCCAGGCGGTCGAAGTGGGGCCGGTTGGGCACGTGGTAGCTGGCGTTGGCCTCGGCCAGCACGAGGTCGCCCGGCTTGAAGTCGACGATCTTGTAGGGACCCGTGCCCACCGGGCGCGTGTTGGCGGGAGCCTCGCGCGACTTCGCGCCCATGAAGTCCTTGAAGACGTGGCGCGGGATGATCATGCCCACGGTGCCGACGAAGGGCTCGGCCCAGAACGGCGTGGGCTTGGGGAACTGCACGCGCACCGTGTGCGAGTCGACCTTGGTGACGACGATGTCGCGGTAGGTGCTGATCCAGCTGGTGCTGGTGGCCGGATCCTTGTGATATTCCCAGTTGAAGACCACGTCGTCGGCGGTGAAGGGCTGGCCGTCGTGCCAGGTCACGCCGCGCTTGAGCTTCCAGACGACGCTGCGGCCATCGGCCGACAGGCCACCGTTGGCGGCGGTCGGGATCTCGGCGGCCAGCGCCGGCACCAGGTTGCCTTCGGCGTCCCAGCCGGCCAGCGGCTCGTAGAAGATGCGCGAGCCTTCCTGTTCCTTGGTGCCGGTGGCGAACTGCGGGTTCAGCAGCACGGGGCCCTGCCACCACAGCAGCTTCAGGGTGCCGCCGCCCCCACGCTTGGTGGGCTTGTAGGGGATGGCCGTCTGCGCCTGCGCGACGCCGGAGTGCATCAGCATCATCGAAGCCATCGGCGCCGTGAGGCCGAGGCCGACCATCTGCTGAATGAAGGAACGGCGGGGCAGCTTGCCCTCGCGGACTTCCTCGATCAGTTCACGCAGTTCGCGTTCTTGCATGTTCAAACCTCCAAGACAAGAAAAAAGACGGGCCACCTTGCGCCGCGCCTGCATGCTAAGGGCTGGCCTCGAAGTTCATATCGGGGTCCGCCCGGGCTCCCGGGCTGGGCGATACTGGACGGGCACCAGCCCTCCGGACACCCGCCTTGCCCCTCAACGACGACGTGCTCACCGTCTTCGGCCCCGCCCGGGCCGAGCGGCCCCTGGTGCTGGATTCCCCCCACTCCGGACGGCTGATGCCGGCCGACTTCGACGCCGCGCTGACGCCTGAAGACCTGAGGGACGGGGAGGACTGCTTCATCGATGAGCTCTTCCGGCCAGCAGAAGCAAGAGGCATACCGCTGTTGGCCGCGATGTTCCCGCGCACCTACATCGACGCCAACCGTCACGCAGGCGACATCGACCCCGACCTGCTCGACGCCCCCTGGCCCGACCTGTTCCAGCCCAGCGGCAAGGCGCGTTTGGGCAAGGCCCTGATCTGGCGCACGCTGGACGACGGCCGGCCCATCTACGCCCGGCGCCTGGGCGTGGCCGAGGTGCGTCGCCGCATCGACCTCTATCACCGGCCCTACCACCAGATGCTGCGTGCGCTGCTGGATGACGCGCATGCGCGCTTCGGCTTCGTCCAGCACATCAACTGTCATTCGATGAATCCGGTCAGCGGTGCGATGGGCGAGGGCGGGGCAGGGGTCGCGCGCGCCGATTTCGTGCTCGGCGACCGCGACGGCACCACCTGCGCCCCGGAATTCACCGCCTTCGTGCGCGAACGCCTGTCGGCGCTGGGCTACGAGGTCAAGGTCAACGACCCGTTCAAGGGCGTGGAACTGGTGCGCGCCTACGCCGACCCCGCTGCCGGGCGACACAGCCTGCAGCTGGAGATCAACAAGCGCCTGTACATGCACGACACCCGGCGCGAGCCGAATGCACACTTCACCGTGCTGCAGGCGCAGCTGATGCGCCTGCTGGACGACATCCATCACCAATTCGCCCCGGAGCGCACCGATGGCCGCAACCTTTGACATCCCCCCGATCGAACTGCAGCCGCCCGACCTGGCACCCTTCCGCCAGGGCAACACCGGTGTGGACTACGTGCACGTGCTGGACTCCGGCAAGCCGGGGCCGAACGTCATGGTGCAGGCCTTGACGCACGGCAACGAGATCTGCGGCGCGCTGGCACTGGTCTGGCTGTTCGGCCAGAACGTGCGGCCGCGGCAGGGCCGGCTCACGCTGGCCTTCGCCAACGTCGAGGCCTTCTCGCGCTTCGACCACTCCCGGCCGCATCTGTCGCGTTATGTCGACGAGGACTACAACCGCGTCTGGGGTGACGAGCAGCTGCTGGGGCCGCGCGACTCGGTCGAACTGCGCCGTGCACGCGAATTGCGGCCCTTCGTCGACGATGCCGACCTGCTGCTGGACATCCATTCGATGCACGAGCCCTGCCGGCCGATCATGGTCTGCGGCCGCGTCGACAAGAACGCGGCCTATGCCTGCGAGCTGGGCGTGCCCGAGGACGTGCTGATCGACACCGGCCATCCGGCGGGACTGCGCATGATCGAGCGCGGCGGCTTCGGCGACCCCGCGAGCCCGAAGAAGGCGCTGCTCATCGAGTGCGGCCAGCACTGGGAGCGCGCGGCCGAAGACGTCGCCATCGACACCACGGTGCGCTTCCTGGCGCTCACGGGTGCCGTCGATCCGGCCTGGGCCGAGGCGCGTTTCCGCCTGCCATTGCCTCAGCGGCAGCGTGTGGTGCGCGTCACCGAGGCCGTGGTGGCGCGTTCGCTCGACTTCCACTTCCTGGTGCCCATCAGCGGCCTGGGGGTGGTGGCCAAGGCCGGCACGCCGATCGCCCGCGACGGCGACCACACCTGGGTCGCGCCCTATGACGACACGGTGCTGGTGATGCCGGGGCTGACGCACCTGCGGCCGGGCAACACCCAGGTGCGGCTGGGACGCTACGTCGAGGCCTGAATTGCGGAGCGCAGCATGAACCTGGCCTTGTGGCTGCAGCGCAGCGCTGCGGCCTTCGGCGACAAGGCGGCGGTGGCGCAGGGCCTGAACGCCGTCTGGACCTTCGCGCAGTTCGAAGCCGCTTCACGGAGCGCCGCTGCGGCCCTGGCGCGAACGGGTGTCGGCGCCGGCGACCGCGTGGCCCTGTTCATGGACAACGCGCCGGCCTACCTGAAGGCGCTGTGGGGCGCTTGGTGGCTGGGGGCGGTCGTGGTGCCCATGAACGCCCGCCTGCACGGCCGCGAAGCCGGCTGGATCGTGGGGCACTGCGGGGCCCGGGTGGCGGTGGTCGATGCGAAGCACCGCCTCGAACTGCAGCCCTTCGCACCCGAGGCATGCCTGCTGATCGATGCCGACGCGCTGGGCGCCGACAGCCTGCCGGGCGGGCCGGCAGCCCGGCACGAAGACGACGCTGCCTGGCTCTTCTACACCAGCGGCACCACCGGGCGACCCAAGGGTGTGACGCTGACCCACCGCAACCTGCGCTGGTGCAGCATGGCCTACGTGGCCACGGTGCAGCCGGTGTCGCCCGGCGACAGCTGCCTGCACCCCGCGCCGCTGTCGCACGGCAGCGGTCTGTACCACCTGCCCTACGTGATGAACGGCGGCGTCAACGTCGTCACGGCCAACGGCGGCCTGGACGAAGCCGAGTTCTTCGTGCTGGCCGCGCGCTGGCGCAACGCGTCCTGCTTCGCCGCGCCGACCATCGTGCGCCGACTGGCCGCCCATGCGCGCGAACACCGCCCGCCGCTGGACGGCCTGGCCACGCTGGTCTATGGCGGCGCGCCGATGTACCTGGCCGACCTGGAAGAAGCGCGCGAAGCGCTGGGCCCGCACCTGGCCCAGATCTACGGCCAGGGCGAGAGCCCGATGACCATCACCGTGCTGCCGCGGGCTGTGATCGAGGACCGCGCCCACCCGCGCTGGCGCGAGCGCATGGCTTCGGTGGGCCTTGCGCAGCCGATGGTCGAGGTCTCGATCCGCGGTGCCGACGGCCAGCCACTGGCCCCCGGCGAGACCGGCGAGGTCTGCGTGCGCGGCGAAGTCGTCATGGCCGGGTACTGGCAGCAGCCCGAGGCCACGGCCGCGGCGCTGCGCGAGGGCTGGCTGTGGACCGGCGACATCGGCCGGCTCGACCAGGAAGGCTTCCTCACGCTGCTGGACCGCAGCAAGGACCTGGTGATCAGCGGCGGCAACAACATCTACCCGCGCGAGGTCGAAGAGGTGCTGCTGCAGCACCCGGCAGTGGCCGAGGTCAGCGTGATCGGCCGGCCCGACCCCGAGTGGGGCGAGTCGCTGGTGGCCTACGTGGTGCTGCGCGAGCCGCTGGGCATCGAAGCGCTGGACGCGCACTGTCTGGCGCACATCGCACGCTACAAGCGGCCCAAGGCCTGGCGCATCGTCGACGCGTTGCCGAAGAACAACTACGGCAAGGTGCTGAAGACCGAACTGCGGCAGCGCGAGGCCGGGCGCAGCGCGCCGCCTGGCGAGGCTCAGGGCGCGAACTGATACCGGATGGCGGCGGGCCGCTCGGGCGTCACCGTCACCGTCACGCTGTAGGGCGCGAATTCGTCGTTGCGCAGCGTGATCGTGTGTGTGCCGGCCGGCAGCGTCATGCGCGTCACGGGCGGCGTCATGCCGTCTCGATGTGCGCCCAGGGCCCGACGGCGAACTGCACCTGTCCGGTGGCCGAGGTCGCGGCCGTGGCGGCTGCGGTGCCGGCCGTGACGGCGGCGGGCGTGCGAGAAGGGGGCAGGGCCGCCGCGGACAGCGCCGGCGGCGGGGCATTGGGCGAGGAGGTCGGGCCAAGGGGAGCGCGCGATGACGCGTCCGAGGGCGCGGCTTCAGCCACGGGCCGTGCGGCAGAGGCAGTGCCCGGCGCTGTGGCCGTGGCCTCCGCGCGTGTGTCCGCGACCGTGGCCGCGGGCGGGACGGCCGATGCGACCGCTGGAGCGACAGGCGTTGCTGTCGCCGTGGAAGTCGCCACGGAGTGCGCCACTGAGGGCGCCACCGAAGGCGCCACCGAAGGCGCCACCGAAGGCGCGTTCATCGCGGTGTCGGCTCCCGAGGGTGCCTGTGGCCTCGTGCCCAGAGCCCACCAGGCGGCAACGGCCAGCAAGGTCGCGCCCAGCGTTGCAAGGACCTTGCCCTGCCGGGACCGTGCGTTCAGCGCGGAAGCAGGGACGGGCGGCGCCGTCGCAGCGGCCTCCGCCTCCGCCTGCGTCTGCGAGCCCCAGCGCCGCAAGGCCTGCGAGAACTCGGCCGCCGTGGCGTAGCGGTCGGCC